>Ga0307406_10000289_pt1 | contig 29559 bp, 26 predicted proteins | sample 322Cmetagenome_3_FD_203706 | JGI IMG/M metagenome (GOLD analysis project Ga0307406, IMG submission 203706) | Maize rhizosphere microbial communities from greenhouse at UC Davis, California, United States - 322HYB-C-2 | ecosystem: Host-associated > Plants > Roots > Rhizosphere > Soil | place...
GGGTTTCGTCTCGCTGCGCTCGCTCAACGACCGGGGGCTGGCTGACGTCGGGGGGCGTTTCGTCTCGCTGCGCTCGCTCAACGACCGGGGGCGGGGGTGGGGGTGGAGGGCGGTCAGCAGCAGCGGGCGCCGGGGTTGCGGTCCTGATCGTCCATCTTCTGGCGCCAGAACTGGCGTTCGGTGAGGGGCTCGGCGCCCGGATGGGTGCGGCGCTGGTGTGCGACGTAGACCGCGTAGGCGTCGTCACCCATCAGCCCCGACATGTACCACCGGATGCCGCGGGCGGTCCGGGCCGCGCCGCGGGCGACGGCACGGGCCGCCCGCCTGCACAACTCCGCAAGATCGGGCCCGGAGCGGCCGGAATCGGCGGCTTCCGCCGCTCGGGCGTCGATTCTTGCGGAGTTGTGCATGGCAGTCATCGGTCAACCGCCCCCCTCAGTGCCCTCGGCGAGCGGTCTCGCGGCGCTCGTCGGCGAGGATCGGCTCCCACTCCTTCTCGAGGGCGCGCTCGGCGGCCGTGGGGAGGAACCCGGCGGGGGCGAAGCGGCGGGAGGGGACCGCCTCGTCCTCGGTCTCCTCGCCGCCGCCGGCGCGGATCGCACGGATCGTGACGACCACGGCCGTCACGATCACGACGATGGCCAGCGTCACGAAGATGATCGACAGCGTCCCCTGCACCGCGGTGTTGCGGATCACCGCGCCGATCACCTCGGGGGTGCCGAGCGTGTCGTCGCCGGACTCCAGCGCCGTGCGGTACTTGACGTGGTTCGCCCAGTATCCGATCGCCGGGACCGGCGAGAAGATCTTGTACAGCGACGCCGTGACGGTCACGACCGCGGTGAACGCCAGCGGCAGCGCGACGATCCACAGCCACTTCACATAGCTCGGGCCCCGCTTCGCGACGATCGCCATGACCACGGCGAGCGCGATGGCCGCCAGCAGCTGGTTGGCGATGCCGAAGAGCGGGAAGAACGTGTTGATGCCGCCGAGCGGGTCGGTGACGCCGAGGATGAGGATGGTCCCCCAGCCGGCCACCATGATCGCGGTGCAGATCCACACACCCGGACGCCACGAGACGTCGCGGAACTTCGGGAACCAGGCGCCGATCGAGTCCTGCAGCATGAAGCGCGCGACCCGGGTGCCGGCGTCGACGGCGGTGAGGATGAACAGCGCCTCGAACATGATCGCGAAGTGGTACCAGAACGCCATGAGCGCCTGACCGCCGAGGGCCTGCTGCATGATGTGCGCGAGGCCCAGGGCCAGGGTCGGGGCCCCGCCGGTGCGCGAGACGATCGACTCCTCGCCGACGGCCGCCGCGGTGCCGGTGAGCATGTCGGCGGTCAGCGGCGATCCGGTGAGCCCGAGCGAGTTCACGAACGCGACCGCACCCTCGACGGTGCCGCCGGTGGCGGCGGCCGGTGCGTTCATCGCGAAGTAGATGCCCTGATCGATCGAGATCGCGGCGACGAGCGCCATGATCGCGACGAAGGACTCCATGAGCATGCCGCCGTAGCCGATGAACCGGGTCTGACGCTCCTTCTCGACGAGCTTGGGCGTCGTGCCCGAGGCGATGAGCGCGTGGAAGCCCGACAGGGCGCCGCAGGCGATCGTGACGAAGAGGAACGGGAACAGCGGACCGGCGAAGACCGGACCGAGCCCGTTCTCGCCGAAGATCGTCACCGCCGGCACCGAGATCTCGGGACGCACGAGGACGATCGCCCCGGCGAGCATGACGATCACGCCGATCTTCATGAACGTCGACAGGTAGTCGCGGGGGGCCAGCAGCAGCCACACCGGCAGCACCGCGGCGACGAAGCCGTAGATGATGATGCCGACGGCGATCGTGGTGCGGTCGAGGTGGAAGATCGCCTGACCCCACTCGGTGCCGGCGACCCAGCCGCCGCCGATGATCGCGAACATCAGGAGCACGAAGCCGATGAGCGAGACCTCGGTGACCTTCCCGGGGCGGAGGTAGCGCAGGTACACGCCCATGAACAGGGCGATGGGGATCGTCATGGCGACGGAGAAGACGCCCCACGGGCTCTCGCCGAGGGCGTTGACGACGACCAGGGCAAGGATCGCGACGATGATCAGCATGATGAGCAGCGACGCGATGATCGCGGCCGTGCCGCCGATCCGGCCGAGCTCCTGACGGGCCATCTGGCCGATGGTCCGGCCGCCGCGGCGCATGGAGAAGAAGAGGACGGTGTAGTCCTGCACGGCGCCGGCGAGCACGACGCCGACGATGATCCAGATCGTGCCGGGCAGGTAGCCCATCTGCGCGGCGAGCACGGGACCGACGAGCGGGCCGGCGCCGGCGATCGCGGCGAAGTGGTGGCCGTAGAGCACGCGACGGTCGGTGGGGACGTAGTCCTTGCCGTCCGAGCGCACCTCGGCGGGCGTGGCACGGCGGTCGTCGGGGCGCGTGATGTAGCGCTCGATGACCTTCGAGTAGAAGCGGTAGCCGATCAGATAGGTGCAGACGGCGGCGAACACGAACCAGATCGCGTTCACGGTCTCGCCGCGCACGAGCGCCAGCATGACCCAGGCGACACCGCCGAGGAGGGCGATCGCGACCCAGATCGCGATCTTCAGCGGGGTCCAGCGGGCCTGTCGGGCGTGGTCGTCGTCGGATACGGCCACCGGGGGCTGGGTCGGGGAAGGTGCAGTCATCGGATCTCCTCGTGGGCGCGTCATTGCGTGCGCTCCAGGGTAGGAACGGGGTCGGCGGCGACGGGGCGCGGGAGGATCGGCGTGCGACGAGCGGCGCGGATGCCGCGACGAGCGGCATGGCATCCGCCTGTTCGCGGCCCGGCTGTCGCGCGCCCGGCGCGGGACGCTCGCGGAACACCCCGGCCACGCCGTACGTTGGGGGAAGCGAGGAGAGGGGCCGCCATGAACGATGACGTCCGGACCACCGTCGAGCGCAACGATGCGAAGGGGCGCTACGAGATCCGCCAGGGCGACACCGTCGCGGGATTCACGCTGTTCCGCGCCGACGATCAGGGACGCCTCGTCTTCCCGCACACCGAGATCGACCCCGCCTTCAGCGGCCGCGGCCTCGGCTCGGTCCTCGTCGGCCGGGCGCTCGCCGACGTGGCCGCGCGCGGGGAGACCGTCGTGCCGGTGTGCCCCTTCGTCGTGAAGTACCTGCAGTCCCACGACGTCGACGGCCTGCAGGTGCGCTGGCGCCCCACGGCCGACGCGGCGGGCAGCGACGACATCGACGCCGCGGACGCATGACCCGCCTCGACGCGCCCCACGAGCCCGCGCGCGAAGGCGCGGTCGCGTGCGACGGCCCGCGATCCCTGCTGCTGGAGGCGCGCGAGGTGCCGCTGGGCGGCGTGCGCGGGATGTCGGTGCACCGGAGCCTGCCGCAGCGGGCGCTGCCCATGGTCGGCGCGTGGTGCTTCCTCGACAGGTTCGGCCCGCAGACCACGCGGATGCGGGTCGAGCCGCATCCGCACATCGGCCTGCAGACGGTGACGTGGCCCTTCGTCGGCGAGGTGCGACACCGCGACGCGATCGGCAGCGACGTCGTCGTGCGTCGCGGCGTGCTGAACATCATGACCAGCGGCGCGGGCATCGCGCACTCGGAGTACTCCGTCGGCGAGGACGCCGTGCCGCTCGACGCCCTGCAGCTGTGGGTGGCGCTGCCCGAGTCGCGCCGTCACGGCGAGGGCGACTTCGAGCGCATCGAGGATCTGCCGGTCGTCGAGCTCGACGGGGGAGCGACGGCGCACGTGGTGGTCGGGGAGTTCGCCGGTGCGTCCTCGCCCGCGCGCATGTACACACCGATCGTCGGGGCCGAGGTGGTCCTCCCGGCCGGGGTCCGCACCCGGTTGCCGTTGAGTCCGGAGTGGGAGTATGCCGTCGTCGGCATATCGGGGTCGCCGACCGTGCACGTCGAGGATCCCGCGCCCCTTCCCGACCTGGGGCTGCTCTACCTCGGCGTGCAGCGCGACGGCATCGAGATCACCGCGACGGCGGATGCCACGGTGTTCCTCCTCGGCGGCGAGCCGTTCGAGGACGACATCGTCATGTGGTGGAACTTCGTCGGCCGCACGCACGAGGAGATCGTCGAGGCGCGCGACGCGTGGGAGGCGGGCGCCGACCGCTTCGGACATGTCGTCGGGCACGGTGAGGAGCGGATCCCGGCGCCGCCTCTTCCCGGGGTGCGCCTCACCCAGCGCCGCCGGCCGGATTCCCCCGGCCGCTGAGGGTCGGGGGCGCTCGGCGCGCGACTACGCTGGAGGCGTGGCCCGAACCCCGCTCCTGTCGACGCGCGTGCTGCTCGTCTGCGCGGCGATCGGCGTCGCGACGGGCATCGTCGGCGGCATCGCCGGCTCGCTGAGCCTCGTGGTGCTCGCCACCGCGCCGTTCCTCTACGGGATGCTGCTGGGCGCCCACGTGCTGCCGGGGATCATCGCTCAGGAGGTGCTGCGCCTTCCGCTCGTGGCGCTCATCACGCACGTGCTCGCCGCGCTCGTCGCGAGCGCCTTCGCCCCGATGTGGATCGGGCGGTTCCTCGGCACGGCGCTGCTGTTCGGCGCGATCCAGGAGGCCGTCGCCGCCGCCACCCGCTACCGCGCGTGGGGTCCCTGGCGCTTCTTCATCTCGGCCGGCATCATCGGCGTGATCATCGCCGTCGTCGTCTTCTTCGCCGCCGATCTCGGCAAGCTGCAGCTGTGGGCGCAGATCGCGTACCTCGCGCTGTCGGTGATGTCCCCGATCGTCTGGACCGCCGGCGGCCTCGCGGTCGGCCGGGGCCTCCGCCGCGCCGGCGTGGCCCGCGCCCGCGCCTGACGCCCTCTCTCCCCTCGTCGCCTCGCGGGAACGGGGTGGCGGGCGAGCGCGGGAGAGGTGAGGTTAGGGTGGGCTAAGTTGGAGGGGTGGGGAACCGAGCGGACGACACGGCGACCGGCGCCCCGGTGGTGCAGGTCGAGAGCGTCGCGATCACCCACGACGGAGAGACCACCGCCGCTCCGGCCGACGCGTCGTTCACCGTGCACCGGGGCGAGGTCGTGCTGCTGCTCGGGCCCAGCGGCTCGGGGAAGTCCACCCTGGCGCTGTCGCTCAACGGCCTGATCCCCCACGCGATCCCCGCGCGGATCACCGGAGCGGTGCGGATCGGCGGGATGGACGCCGCGGCCACGCCCGTGGCGACCCTCAGCACGACCGTCGGGATGGTGTTCCAGGACCCCGACGCACAGCTGGTCACCGGCACGCTGCTCGACGAGGTCGCCTTCGGCCCCGAGAACCTGCGTCTGCCCGTCGACGTCGTGCTCGCGCGCGCCGAGGACGCCCTCCGCCGGGTCGGACTGTGGGAGCGCCGCGCCGAGAACCCGGACCGGCTCTCCGGCGGCGGCCGGCAACGGCTCGCGATCGCGTGCGCGCTGGCTATGGGCTCGCCCGTGCTCGTGCTCGACGAGCCGACCGCCAACCTCGATCCCGCCGGCATCGAGGAGGTCTACGCGACGCTCGCCGACGTCGTCGCCGCCGGCGACCGCGCCATCGTGCTCATCGAGCACAACCTCGATCAGGCCGTCGGACTCACCGACCGCGTCGTCGCCCTCGATGCCCGCGGCCGCACCGTGGCCGACGGCACCACCGAGGAGGTGCTGCGCGACCGCGCCGACGAGCTGCACGCCCTCGGCGTGTGGCTCCCCGTGTCCACCCTCGCCGCCCTGGCGCTGCGGGAGGCGGGATGGCGGATCGACACGCTGCCGCTCACCCCCGACCAGCTGCGTGCTGCGGTCGAGGCGATCGACGCGCCGCCCGCCCCTCGACAGGCTCGGGGACCGGAAGAGGCCCCTCGACAGGCTCGGGGACCGGAGGAGGCCCCTCGACAGGCTCGGGGACCGGAGGGGGCGATCTCGGTGCGCGACCTCTCGGTGTCGCGGGGGCGCGCCCGCATCCTGCACGGGATCGACCTCGACGTGCGGCCCGGCGAGTTCGTCGCCATCGTCGGAGCCAACGGCGCCGGCAAGACGACGCTCCTGCAGGCGATCGCCGGGGTCATCCCCCTGCCCCGCGGCCACGTCAGCGTCGCCGGCGTCGACCCGGCCCGCACGGACCTGCGAAGCCTCTCGCGACGGATCGGCTTCGTGTTCCAGAACCCCGAGCACCAGTTCATCGCGCACACCGTCTTCGACGAGCTCGCCCACGGCCTGCGCCTGCAGCGGCTTCCGGAGGAGGAGGTCGAGGAGCGCGCCCGGGAGGTGCTCACGCGCTTCGGCCTCGAGAGCCGCGCCGACGTGCACCCGTTCCTGCTCTCCGGGGGACAGAAGCGCCGTCTCTCGGTCGGTACGGCGCTCGTCGCCGGCGCCCCGATCCTCGCGCTCGACGAGCCCACGTTCGGCCAGGACCGTGCGCGGGCCGACGAGCTGCTGCGCCTGCTGCAGGAGCTGAACGAAGCCGGGACCACCGTGATCGTCGTCACGCACGACATGCAGCTGGTGACGGACTACGCCGAGCGCACGATCGTGCTCGACGGCGGTCGGATCGCCGCGGACGCGGCGACGGGGGATGTGTTCGCGGACGCCGCCCTGCTGCGGCGCGCCGGGCTTCGTCTTCCCCCGCTGCGACAGGCCCTGCAGGGGTCGCGGCACCCCTCACTGGCCGGGGTCACCCGGCTCGCCGACCTGCCCGCGCCGCAGCCCGACGCCCGGGCCGCCCGCCCCGCGGAGGCCGCGCCGTGACCGCCCTCGCCGCCGATCCCTACGCCGACGTCGCACCACGCGGGCGGTTCCTGCTCGGCCTCAACCCGCTCGCCAAGCTCGCCGCGCCGATCCCGGCGATGATCGTGCTGGTCTTCGTACGCGACCTCGTCACACCGCTCGCCCTCATCGCCCTCGCCTACGCCGTGCTCTTCGTGGGGGCGCGGATCACCCCCCGGCTCGTCCTGCTGCTGCTCGTCGCCGTGCCCGCCGCGGTCGCGGCGCTCGGGTTCGGCATGGCCGTATGGACCGACGCGAGCCGCGTCGACCAGTCCGTGACCGTCCTCACCCTCGGTCCCTGGACCCTCTACGGCGGGGCCGTGATGATCGGTCTCGCCACCGCGCTGCGGCTGGCCGCGATCATCGCGCTCGCCTTGATCGCCGGCCTCACCACGACCGGTCCCGATCTCGTGCGGGCCAGCGTCCAGCAGCTCCGCGTGCCCTACCGTGTCGGGTACACGGCGCTCGCCGCCTTCCGCTTCGTGCCCCGGTTCGGCCATGAGCTGGACGTCATCCGTCAGGCCCACCGGGTCCGCGGTGCGCACGGCGGGCGCGGCCCGTTCGCTGCGGTCGCGCGCTGGTGGGGGTACATCGTGCCGCTGCTGGCGGGGGCGATCCGCCACGCCGAGCGCGTCGCCCTGGCGATGGACTCCCGCGCGTTCGGCGCGCACCCCGACCGCACCGAGCGGCACCTCGTGCCGTGGCGCACGCGCGACACCGCGTTCACGGCGCTGTTCGCAGCCGTCTCCCTCGGCATCCTGTGGTTCCTCTTCCCCTGGTCGCCGACCTGAGCGCGGCGCGAACTCCGCACCTCCCCCGAAAGGACGACCGATGGCCCGATCCAGCACCCTCGTGAAGCCCGCCGTGCAGGAGCTGCTGCACCTGACGGTGCTGCGCACCGAGCGGCTGAGCCCGCACTGGATGCGGGTCACGCTCGGCGGCGGCGACATCGACCGCTTCCGCCCGCTCGGCTACGACCAGTGGTTCCGCATCTTCCTGCCGGTCGGCGGGGACGAGGGGCTCGAACGGATCCCGGCGAAGGCCAACCGGATCCTCGGCTATCTGAAGTACCTGCGGATCCCTGCCGGGATGCGTCCGGTCATGCGCAACTACACGGTCCGCGCCTACCGGGCGAGCGGCCCGGACGGCAGCGGCGGACCGGAGATCGACGTCGACTTCGTGCTGCACGGGACAGGCGACGCCGCCGGCCCCGCATCGCGATGGGCCGAGGCTGCGACCCCCGGCGAGTCCGTCGTGATCATCGACGAGGGCCTCGGCTTCCGCCCCGAGCGCGGCGTGGAGCGGGTCGTCCTCGTCGCCGACGAGACCGGCGCACCGGCGGTCGCGGGCGTGTGCGCCTCGCTGCCGGCGACGGCCACCGGGTTCGCGATCATCGAGACGCCGTCCGCCGACGCCATCCTCCCCTTCGACGCCCCGGCGGGGATCGACGTGCGGTGGATCGTCCGCGGCGCCGGTGTGAAGCCGGGGAGCCTGGCGCTGGCCGCGCTGCGCGAGCGCGAACTCCCGCAGCAGCCGCTGCACGCGTTCATCGTCGGCGAGCAGGCGCTGCCGACCTCCGCCCGCCGCCATCTCGTCGGAGAGCGCGGGCTCGACAAGAACGCCGTCAGCTTCGTCGGCTACTGGCGCGTCGGCGCGACCCCACCCGCCCCGGCACCGAGTTCCGCCACCGCCGAGAAGGGACCCCGCCGATGAACCGCATCTCGACCGTCTTCCTGCTGACCTGTGCCGCGATCGGCGTCGCCGGCGGAGTGCTGCTGTGGGCGACCTCGGCCCTGTCGATCGTGCTCACGGCGACGGTCCCCTGGCTGCAGGTGGCCTTCACCGGCTTGTGGATGCTGCCCGGCGTCGTGGCCCTGCGTCTGCTGCAGCGCCCGCTGGCCGGCATCCTGACCGGCCTGATCGCCGGGCTCGTGATCCTGCCGTACCTGAGCGCCAGCCTGTGGTGGGTGGCGTTCGCGGAGCTCCCCTTCCTCCTTCTTCTGTATCGGCGCTGGTGGACGGCGCTCCACTACGTCGGGGCGCTCCTGGCGGCCGTGCCGTATCCGATTCTGGCGGCGGAGTACTTCGGTGTCTGGGCGATGCCGCTGTGGACGCAGATCGCGATGTTCGCCGTGACGATCGCGAGCTGCCTGGCCGCGGCCGCCCTCGGCATCCTGATCGCCGACCGGCTCCGGCGCGCCGGGGTCGCCCGGCTGGCGCGCCGCGCCGCGGTGCCCGCCGGCTGATCCCGCCGCCGGGGGTGTTCGGCGGCCCTCTTGCCGCACCGACTCACGCCGAGCGGGGGCAAAAGCAGGCTGGGTCGGACCGAACGGTCCACCCCGGGGCCGAAGGCGGCGACCCAGCCTGCTTTTGCCCCTCACACAGCTGCCGACTCCGGAGCGACGGCCCGCCCGAGGGTCAGCATCAGCCGGTTCGCCCAGTTGAAGAAGGCGGTGCCGTGCACGACGTCCGAGATCTCGAGATCGTCGAGGCCCGCGGCGCGCAGCCGCGCGACGTGCGCCGGACCGAACGCGATCGGCGTCTGGGTGAGCGCGGCGGCGGCGGCGACGATCGCGTTCCAGCGCTCGCCGAGGTCGGCCCCGACGCCCTCGGCGAGGAGACGGTCGACGTCGGCGGCGCGGCCCGAGAAGTGCGCGGCGAACCGCGCGTGCACCGACGCGCAGAAGACGCAGCCGTTGACGCGGGATGCCGCGGCCGCCGCGAGCTCGCGGTCCGCCCGCGGCAGACCCTCGGCGACGTTGTAGAAGATGTCCTTGTCGGTGAGGGTGCGGGCGCGGAGGATCTCGGGGTCGCGCGCGAGGAGGCGGAAGTAGTCCGAGCTCACCCGGCCGCGGTCCACGAGTCCGTCGTGGTGACGGTCGGTGAGCTCGTCGACGGGCAGCGGTTCGAGCCAGGGCAGCCACCCGACGCTCTCGCGCGTGAAGGCGTCGGGGTGCGGGGCGTCGTGCGAGAGGGCCCGGATCGCCGTCGCCTCGGAGACCGTGCCGGTCATGCCACCACCTCCGTCGTCGAGAGCACCCGGAGCCCGGCGGCGACCCGCTGCTGGAACGCGAGGAAGGCGATCAGCTGCGACAGGGTGACGATCCCGTCGACGTCCCAGCCGGCGGCCAGGAGCGCATCGTGCGACGCCCCGTCGGTCTCGCGCAGCCGGTAGGTGAGCAGGTGCACGTGGGCGAGGCCGGCGGCGAGCTTCTCACCGAGCGCCGCGCGCACCGCGGCCGACGGTGCGTAGCGAGGGCCGACGATGTTCTCGCCCTGCAGCCCGGGCTCGGCGTAGACGCCGTACGGCCCGGCCGCGGACTGCGCCTCGGCCTCGGCGAGCACCCGCTCGGCGAGGTCCGGCGCGGCCTCGCGCGCCCGGGCGGCGTAGAACGCGGCGGTCGCGTCAGCGGCGGTCAGGCGCGTGGCGAAGGCGGCGAGCAGCCACCGGTCCTGGACCGACAGGTGGCTGTCGTCGACCGGCGAGAAGAGCGCGTCGTAGCTCGCCTGCGACTGCTCGCGGGTCACGGGTCGGCGCCTCGCCGCGACCGCGGGCGTCGCGCCCGAGATCTCGTCGATGACGTCGGAGACGGGGGTGGTCATGGGTGTCCTCCTGTGGTGGTGATGGTCGGGGCGGCGGGCGCGCGCCAGCCGAGGGCCGGGGCGACGACGTCGGCGAACAGTGCGATGGAGCGCAGGACGTGCGCGTGCGGCGCATCGACGGAGTGCACCTGGAAGGCGACCTCGTCGGCGCGGGCGAGGGTGGGATCGGCGGCCAGCGAGGCCGCCACCTCGTCGGGGGTGCCGACGTGGGTGTCACTGGCGAGGATCAGCTCGTCGAGGTCGGCGTCGGCCGAGAGCCGGCCGCCGCGGAACGAGCGCGCCGCGCGGCGGAGCCCGGTCTCGGCGAAGGCGCGCGCCTCGTCACGGTCGTCGGCCACGAAGACGGTGCGGGAGGCCGTGACGTGCGGCCGCGCGCCGCCCGGGAGCGCGTCGAGGTACGCGTCGACGATGGGCAGCTGCAGCTCGGCGAGGGTGGCGTCCGGGCGATCGTCGGGGCGCGGCTGGGTACGGGAGAGGAGCAGGCCATGGCCGTGGCGTCCGGCGCGGACGCCCCCTCCCACCGAGAACGTGGCCTGCCAGACCCGGTCGCCGAGGCTGCCGGCATCGGGGTGGAGGGTGTTCCCGCCCCCGACGTCTCCCCCGCGCAGCGCGGTGAGCAGCGTCTCCAGCTTCGCCTCGTACACCGCGGTCTTGTCGTCCAGGCGGAGACCGAACGGTGCGAACGAGGTCGGCGTGCCGCCGCTGCCGAGCCCGAGGTCGAGGCGGCCACCCGTGAGGAGGTCGAGCACGACGGCGTCCTCGGCGACGCGCACCGGATCTTCGAGCGTCAGCGTCACGACGCCGGTGCCGAGGCGGATGCCGGTGGTGGCCGCGGCCGCATGGGCGAGGAAGACGAACGGCGAGGGCAGCCCGCCCTCGGCCGCGCGGAAGTGATGCTGCGCGACCCAGACGCGGTCGAGGCCGGCGCGCTCGGCCCGCTGGATCTGCGCGAGCGCCAGCGCGTAGCGATCGGCGGGCGAGGCGTCGTCGAGGAGGCGGGTGAACAGGGCGAGCTGGGTCATGCGTGGTCTCCGATGATCGCCGGGACAGGGGCCGGGGGGAGGGAGGGGACGGGGATGGCATCGAGGAGCGCGACCGTGTACGCACTCTGCGGACGCTCGAAGACGTCTCGGGTGGTGCCGGTCTCCTCCACGCGGCCGTGCGCGAGGACCGTCACCGTGTCGGAGATCTGCCGGACCACGGCGAGGTCGTGCGAGATGAACAGGTAGGTGAGACCGAACTCGCGCTGCAGGTCGTCGAGCAGGGTGAGGATCTGCGCCTGCACCGTCACGTCGAGGGCCGACACGGGCTCGTCGAGCACGAGCACCTCGGGCCGCGGCGCGAGCGCACGGGCGATCGCCACGCGCTGGCGCTGGCCGCCCGACAGCTCCCGGGGCCGCCGGTCGTGGAGCGTCGCGGCGAGGGCGACGCGCTCGAGCAGCTCGCCGGCCTCGCGTCGCGCCTGACGCCGCGAGAGTCCGCCGAAGCGGCGGAGGGGCTCGGCGACGGTGTCGAGGATGCTGAGCGACGGGTTCAGCGACGCGTAGGGGCTCTGGTAGACCAGCTGCACGCGGCGCCGGAACCGGCGGAGGTCGGCGCCGCGCAGGCCGCTGCCGTCCGGACCCGACACGTCGGTGCCGGCGACGCGGACGGATCCGGCGGACGCCGTCTCGAAGCCGAGGGCGATCCGCGCGACCGTCGACTTCCCCGATCCCGACTCCCCGACGATCGCGTGCGTGGTGCCGCGGGGCACCGCGAAGGACACCCCCTCGAGAGCGGGCACGTCGGGGCGGCCCCGATGCCCGGTGAACACCTTCGCGAGGCCGGCGACCTCGATCGCGGGCGGCTCGCCGGAGGTCGGCGGGGCCTCACGGAACCGCGCGGGCTGGAGAGCGGGAGCATTGGCGATGAGTCGCTGCGTGTACGGGGCGGCGCGGTGTCCGCCGGCGCCGCCCAGCACGGCTCGGACGTCGCCGGCATCCTGCACGATCCCGCCCTCCAGCACGATGATCCGGTCGGCACGCTCGGCCGCGACGGCGAGGTCGTGGGTCACGAAGAGGAGGCCCGATCGGTCCGCGCGGCGCAGGTCGTCGAGGAGGTCGAGCACCGTCCGCTGCACCGTCACGTCGAGGGCGCTCGTCGACTCGTCGGCGACGATGAGCCCGGGCCGGAGCGCGATCGCGCCGGCGATGAGCACGCGCTGCCGCTGTCCGCCCGACAGCTCGTGCGGGTAGGAGTGCGCGATGCGGGCCGTGTCGGCGAGGCCGACGCGCTCCAGCAGCCCCTGGACCTCGCGGGCGATGCGCCCCCGATCCCGCTCCCCGTGGATGCGGAGCACTTCGCCGATCTGCCACCCCACCGTCTTCAGCGGGTCGAGGGATGCGGCCGGATCCTGCGGCACGAGGCCGACGTCGCGGCCGAGGATCCGCTCGAGCCGGCGCGGCGACCACCCCGTGATGTCCTGCGCACCGAGCCGCACGGAGCCGCGGAGGCGGACGGCGCCCCGCGGCAGCAGCCCGATCGACGCGAGTGCGGCGGTCGTCTTGCCCGAGCCGGTCTCGCCGACGAGGGCGACCGCCTCGCCGGGCTCGATGCGGATGTCGATGCCGTCGACGGCCACGACGCGTCCCCGCCGGGTCTCGTAGGCGACGGCCAGGTCGCGGACGTCGAGCACCGCGCTCATCGCCGGGCTCCGATCGCCTGGCTGAGACGGTTGGTCGCGAGCACCACGATCAGCAGCACGAAGCCGGGAAACGCGGTCACCCACCAGGCGGCGCCGAGGAGGTTCCGCCCCTGCGCGATGATCATCCCCCATTCGGGGTCGGGCGGCGTCACGCCGTAGCCGAGGAAGCCGAGGGTCGACAGGGCGAGGATCGCGCCGCCGAACTGGAGGGCCAGGAGGGCCAGGACGGGGCGCAGCGAGTTCGGCAGGATGTGCCCGAACAGCACCGAAAGGAACGTGCCGCCGCTGCCGTAGGCCGCCTCGACGTACTCGGTGCGCCTCACCTGCACCACCTCGGAACGGGTGAGCCGCGCGAATCCCGCGATCGAACCGACGCCGACCGCGAGCGCCGCGTTCGCCGTGCCCGTGCCGAGGAGCACGACGACGGTGAGGGCGAGGAGGAGCCCCGGGATCGCGAGCAGCACGTCGACGACGCGCATGACGATCGCGTCGGCGACGCCGCCGACGCTCGCCGCGACCGCACCCAGCAGCACGCCGACGACGAGGCCGACGGACACCGCGATCGCCGCCCCGAGGAGCGACTCGCGGGCACCGAAGATGACGCGTGCCAGCTGGTCGCGCCCCACCGAGTCGGTGCCGAACGGGTGCGCGAGCGAGGGCGACTGGAGGGCTCCCGCGACCTGCGCGTAGGCCGAGGACGGCGCGAACAGCGCCGGCGCCACGGCCCACGCGACGACGAGGAGGAGGACCGCGGACGAGAGGAGCAGGGTCGGCGAGACGCGGCTCCGCCGTCGTCGGCGCGCGGCGGGCTCCGGTGCGGGCGCCGGCGACGAGTCGCGACCGGCGGGTCCGCCGACGACGTCGGTGAGGTCGCCGCGGAGGGGAGCGGGGGCGAGGGCGGTCATGCGGGGACTCCGATCTGCTCGGGCCGGGGCGCCGGGCCGGGTTCGGACGACGGCCCGGGCGCCGCGACGCGCGTGCGGGAGCGGGCGCGCAGCCGCGGATCGAGCACGGGGAAGAGGAGGTCGACGGCCAGGTTGACCGTCACGAACACGAGCGCCGACAGCAGCACGACGGCCTGGATCACCGGCAGGTCCTGTCCGGCGACCGCGTCGTTCACGAGGCGTCCGATGCCGTTTCGGCCGAACACCGTCTCGGTGACGACGGAGCCGGCGATGAGCTCGCCGACCAGAAGCCCGCTGATCGTCAGCGTCGGCAGCAGCGCATTCTTGGCCGTGTGCCGCAGCAGGATCCACGACCGGCTCGCGCCCTTCGCCGTCACGACCTGCACGAACGGTCGGGTCGCGACCTCGTCGAGGCTGCGGCAGAACACCTGTGCGAGCGGCGCCGAGATGGGGATCGCCAGCGTGATCACCGGCAGGATCAGCGCCTCGGCCGGGGTGGCGCCGATCATCGGCACCCACCCGAGCTGGAACGAGAAGACCTGGATCAGCACGAGCCCCAGCCAGAAGGCGGGCAGGGAGATGAACAGCGACGGGACGGCATCCACAGCCCGACGCACCCACGCGAAGGGCGCGAACACGGATGCCGCCGCGATCGCCGCCGCGATGAGCAGCGCCAGTGCGAACGCCGCCGCCGCCAGCTGCACCGTCTGCGGCAGCGCCGCCGCGAGCCGTTCGGCGACCGGCATCGCGTTCGTGATCGAGTAGCCCAGGTCGCCCTGCACCGTCCCGAGCAGTGCGTGAAGGTACTGCAGCAGCACCGGGTCGTCGACGCGGTAGTACTCGCGGATGGCGGCGATCTGCTCGGCCGACAGCCCCATCTCGGGGTTCTCGAACGCGATCATGATGCCGTCGCCCGGCAGCACCGAGAGCAGGAAGAAGGTCGCGGTGTACGCCGCCCACAGCACGAGTGCCGCCTGTCCGACGCGTCCGATGAGGTAGCGCATGACCGTCCCCTTCTTCCTGCCCTGCGATGTCACCGCTGGTCGATCCAGGTGTCGTAGAGCACGACGCGGCCGACCGGCTCCCACGTGAGGCCGTGCGTCGCCGACGAGGTGGCGTACGTCTGCGGCAGCTCGTAGAGCGGGATCGTGTACGCGTTGTCGATGAGGTACTCCTGCACCTCGGCGGCCTTCGCGTAGCGCTCCTCCGTCGACGACAGCGTCGAGATCTCGTCGAGGAGTCCGTCGAGCACGTCGTCGTCCGACACCAGGGCGTCCCGGTTGGAGGCGCTGTGGAAGTTGCTCTTGAGGACGTCCGGGTCGACCCGGCCCACGTGGGTGATGGCCACCGGCAGCTGCAGCGGATCCTTCTGACCGGCCGTGGCGGTCGCGGCATCCGGCGTGTCGATGTTCAGCTTCACGCCGACCTTCTCCCACTGCTCGGCCACCAGCTCGTCGAGCTGCTGGTTCAGGGGGAACACCGCGCCGACCCAGGTCTCGAGCTCCAGGCGCACGCCGTCCTTCTCGCGGATCCCGTCGGCTCCCGGCACCCAGCCGGCCTCGTCGAGGAGTGCCGCAGCCGCATCGGGGTCGTAGCCGAGCCTGTCCGACAGGTCGACGTACCCGGTCGCGCCGCGGCTCAGCACCGAGGTCGCCTGCGCGAACTTCCCCTGATAGATCGTGTCGACGATCGCCTCGGTGTCGGTGGCCTTCTGCAGCGCCTGGCGCACGCGGATGTCGGCCAGCAGCGGGTTGGTCCAGCGGAGGGCGAACTGCGGGTTCACCCCGTTGGTCGGCGCGTAGTGCACCCCGTTGCCGGCGGCGGTCAGCGCGTCGGCGTCGTACACCTGCACCGCGCGGATCGCGTCGGCCTGGCCGGCTGTCAGTGCGCCGGTGCGCACGTTGTCCTCGGGCGTCACGATGATCTCGATGGCGTCGAGGTAGGCACGCCCCTGGTGCTCGGAGACATCGGGCGCCCAGTCGTAGTCCTCGCGGACCGCGAGCGAGTACTGCTGCTCCGGGACCACGTCGCCGACCGTGAAGGGGCCGGTCGCGACCAGGTTCTCCAGCTGGCACTGCTCCTCGTAGGGGAGCTCCGCCGTCGACTTCGCCACGATCGCTGAGCCGACCACCGACGTCGCCTGCAGGAACCCGGGCGTCGGTGCGGAGAACGTGAACTTCACGGTGTGCTCGTCGAGCACCTCGGAGGACTCGTAGTTGGCGACGAACTCCTGGGCGGCGAGGCCGAGCGATTCGTCGCCCAGGCCGAAGTGGTCGAAGTTCAGGGCGACGGTCTCGGCGTCCAGCGGCGTGCCGTCGGAGAAGGTGACGTCCTCGCGCAGGTGGAAGACGTACTCGGTCGCGTCATCGTCGACCTCCCAGTCGGTGGCGAGCCACGGTGAGATCTCGCGGGTCTCCGGGTCCTGGTAGGTGAGCTTGTCGGCGACCTGGTTGAGGATCGTCGCGACGGGATAGAACCCGCCTCCGCCGGCGTAGAAGCACGTCGGGGCCTGCGACTCGAGGAAGGTCAGCGTGCCGCCGGTCGCCGGCTCGCCGGCGGCCGCGGCGTTCTGCGGCGGCGCGGACGGAGTGCTGCAGGCGGCGAGCGCGAGCGCCGCGGCCACGGCGACGAGGCCGGCGCCGGCGCGGCGGGCGTGAGGATTCATGGATGCTGCTCCTTGGTGGGTGGGGATCCCCCACGGTAGGAGCGGGCCCGGTGGGGCCCCGACGGCATCCGTTACGGGGCTTCATCCGCCGTCATCCGGCGTCATGTGGCCCGGTGGGCTCGGGTGGCGGCGGATGGGCCGCGGGGTCGACCCGGCCGGAGTGGTGGCGAAAGCAGGCTGAACCGCACCCGGCCCCGCCGTAGCGGACCGCAGCCCCCGGCTCAGCCTGCTTTCGCCCCCGCCACTGGCCCTCAGTCCGCCCGGATACAGGCAGAACCGCCCCGGCCGGGTGGCCGAGGCGGTCCTGGTGACGAGTCCGCCGGTCGGCGGGCGGGACTCAGCGCTTGCCGGCGAGCTGGCGCCCCACGATCTCGCGCATGATCTCGTTCGTGCCGCCGTAGATGCGGTGCACCCGAGCGTCGAGGAAGGCGCGCGCGATCGGGTACTCGGTGATGTAGCCGTAGCCGCCGTGCAGCTGCACGCACGTGTCGAGCACGTCCCACTCGCGCTCGGTCGCCCAGAACTTCACCTTCGCCGCCTCTTCGGCCGACAGCTTGCCTTCGGCGTACGCCTTGAGGGCCCGGTCGATGTAGGCCCAGAGGGCGTCGACGGTCGTGGCGACGTCGGCCAGCTGGAAACGGCTGTTCTGGAAGTCGATGATGCGCTCGCCGAACGCCTCGCGGTCCTTCGTGTAGGCGAGGGTCCACTCGAGCGCGGCAGCCGCGGCGGCGGCGCCGGCGACGCCGATCGACAGCCGCTCCAACGGCAGGTTCATCATGAGCTGCACGAAGCCCTGACCCTCGGTGCCGCTGATGAGGTTCTCCTCGGGCACGAACACGTCGCTGAACGACAGCTCCGCGGTGTCGTGGCCCTGGAAGCCCATCTTGTGCAGCTTCTTGCCGTGGTCGAAGCCCTCCATGCCGTTCTCGATGATGAGGAGCGAGAAGGCGTCGGGGCGGTTGCCCTCCCCCGTCTTCACGAAGGTGACGATCATGTCGGCGGTCTTGCCGGAGGAGATGAACGTCTTCGCGCCGTTGACGAGGTAGCCGCCGTCGACCTTCTTGGCGGTGGTCTTGATGCCGCGGAGGTCCGAGCCGGCGCCCGGCTCGGTCATCGCGAGGGCGCCGAGGATCTCGCCGGTGGCCATGCCCGGCAGCCACTTCTCCTTCTGCGCCTGCGTGCCCATGTGCACGAGGTAGGGGATGGCGAGGTCGTCCTGGATGCCGAAGGCGCCGGCGAGCGATCCGGCGCCCGCGCGGATCACCTCTTCGTTGACGACCGCGCGGAAGCGGTAGTCCTGGAGCATCCCGGCTCCGCCGAACTCCTCGGGCACGCTCAGGCCGATGATGCCGGCCTCCCCGGCGGCGAGCATGGTGGCGCGGTCGACCTCGCCGTCCGCGTCCCACCTCTCACGCGCCTCGTTGGTCACGTATCGCTTGCAGAACTCCTTGACGACGTCGCGGAACGCCTCGTGGTCCTCGTCGTAGATGTCGCGCTCCATCGTGCGCCCGTCCTCTCATCCTCGAGTGCCGCCGCCACACGGTGTGTCGCAGGGCCGGCCGTGGGATCGCATCCCGGCATCCATGGTACTGGGTTTCAGACGTCGTAGTCAGGGGCGGCGGGGAGTCCGAAGAAGTCCTCGAGGGTGCGGTACCCCCCGTCCTGGTACGCCTCGGCGAGTGCGACGCCGATGTAGCGGAGATGCCACGGCTCCCACGAGTAGCCGGTCGTGGCGGTCTCACCGTCCTCGTAGCGGATGATGAAGCCGAATCGCCAGGCGTTGTCGACGAGCCAGTCCGCTTCGGCCGTGCCCTTGAAGCCGTCGTGCGATCCGCAGCCGCCGGCGCAGGCGACGACGTCGACGGCCAGCCCGGTCTGGTGCTCGCTGTGGCCGGGGCGGGCGCTGCGGAGGTCCGCGGCGGCCTGTCCACGCGAGGCCACGTAGCCGTTGTAGAGGTCGACCTGGTACGCGTACGGCCGGAAGGCGCTGTCCACGCCGAGCGTTCCGACGCCGTCGGCGACGATCGCGGCGGCGAGTCCGTCGAGGGCCTCGGCGGCGTCGGCCCGCAGCCAGCCGCCACCCGAGACGACACGGATGCCCTGCGGCTGCGCCTGCGGCGTCGGCCAGTAGTCGAGGGGATCGAGCGCGTTCCGCTTGTTCACGACGACCCAGGTGCGTCCCGCCTCGGTCGGGTCGATGCAGGGCGCCGCCCCGGATGCCACGGCGGCACGGAACGGCTCGCCGCCGCCGACGGCAGCGATCACCTCGACGTCGGTCCCGGAGGCGAGCGCATCGAGGACGGCGGGGTCGTCGCAGACCGCTGCGGTGCTCGGAGTCGGAGTGGGAGTCGGGGTCGGCGCGCGGGACGGGCTGGGAGTCGGCGAGTCGGCGCTGGACGGTGGTGCCGCCGCGGACGGGGACTCGCGCGCCCCCGCCTCGGCATCGTTGGGACGTGCGAGCGCGAACGTCGCGATCGATGCGGCGACCACGAGCACGAGCGTCACGGCCAGTGCGCGACGTCGCGCCAGCCGCACCCGGCGCGACGCGCGGCGAGTGCGGCGCGTGGGCGGGGGCGCGGGGGGCACACTCCATTGTCCCGCGCCGGCGTGCGTCATCCGGGATTGGGTGATGTTCGACTGTCGTGATGCTTGGATTGACGGAGTATAGAATCTGTGTTCCCCTGGGATGATGAGGTGGCAGGGTCAGCAGGTGGGGGCGACGGACCCCGACGCGCTGCCCGGGCTGGAGTCCCTCGGGGGGCTCGTCCGCAGCGTCACGACACCGGAGTTCGCGGGGATGACGTTCCACGAGGTGCTCGCGAAGTCGGCGCTCAACCACGTTCCCGGTCCGTCCGCGATGCCGTTCGACTGGACAGTCAACCCCTACCGGGGATGCAGTCATGCCTGCGTCTACTGCTTTGCCCGGCGCACGCACGAGTACCTGGACTTCGACTCCGGCGCCGACTTCGATCGCGAGATCGTCGTGAAGACGAACGTCGCCGAGGTGCTGCGGCGCGAGCTCGCCCGGCCGTCGTGGGCGCGCGAACACGTCGCGCTGGGCACCAACACCGATCCCTACCAGCGCGCCGAGGGCCGCTACCGGCTCATGCCCGGCATCATCGAGGCTCTCGCCAGCAGCGGCACGCCGTTCTCGGTGCTCACCAAGGGCACGCTCCTGCGCCGCGACCTGCCGGCGCTGGCGGCTGCGGCATCCGCGGTCGATGTCGACGTGTCGATGTCGATCGCGATCAGCCACGACGCGCTGCGCGAGTCGCTCGAGCCCGGGGCGCCGACCTTCCGCGCGCGCGTCGAGACGGTGCGGGCGGCGAGCGAGGCGGGATTCCGGCCGATGGTCTTCCTCATGCCGATCCTCCCGCACCTCACCGACGACACCGCGGTCCTCGACGATGCGCTGCGACAGCTGAAGGATGCCGGCGCCCGCCGCGTCGTGTTCGGGGCGCTGCACCTGCGCCCGGGCGCGAAGGAGTGGTTCTGGCAGTGGCTGGAGCGCGAGCGTCCCGACCTGCTGCCGCGCTACCGCGGTCTGTACCCGGGTGCGTCGGTCACGGCGCCGGTCGGCTACCGGAAGCTGCTGTCAGCCCGGGTCCGTCCGCTTCTCCGCCGCCACGGCCTGTCCGGCGGAGCCGAGGACGACGCCCCCGCCCCGCGCGCGTCACGCCTCATGCCCGTGCGCGCGACGGCATCCGCGTCGGCTCCCGCGATGCTCTTCTGACGCCCCCGCCCCGCCTCCGCCCTGCCTTGCCCAGCCCCGCCCAGCCCCGCCCTGCCCTGCCCTGCCCTGCCCTGCCCTGTCGCCGAGCCGACACGCTTCTGCCCAACCGACACGCAATGTGCGGTGCGAACCGTGTCGGCTCGCACGGAAGCTGTCGGCTCGGCGCGGGGACGGGGGCGCGGAGGGCTCAGGCGTTGGCGGCGCGGACGGCGTCGAGCGCAGACCCGGCGAACTCCCGCCCGGTCTCGACGGTGAGCGTGCCGGTGACGGTGATCCACACCCGGCCGGTGAAGACGTAGACGACGGCGAGCGTGCCGAACTCGCTCTCCTCCTCCTGCGTGAAGGCCGTCGCGCCGTCGATGGTCGTCGCCCGGTACGACGAGGCGGAACGCAGCGACGAGATCAGGCGGTCCCGGGCGGATGTCGTGAGCTCGGCGGTGATGACGTTGAATCCGCCGTCCGAGAAGGGGATGCCCCACGTGCACACCGCCGACTGCCGCGCGCCCGCAGCGGTCTCGGCGGCCAGCGGACCGGGCATGTGATCCTCCGCCGTGCCCCCGGCGTCCAGCGGCTCCGCCGCATCGCCGAACAGCGCGTGCACGGTCGACAGCGGCAGCAGCGTGGGGCACGCGGGCAGGACGGCACGGTCCGATGCGCCGGCCGTCGCGGTGGGAGTGGGCGTCGGACTCGGGGTCCTGGTGGCGGTCGGCGACGGGGTCGCGCTCGGCGAACCGGGCAGGGTGGACGTCGTCGGCGCCGGGGCCGCCGGTGCGGTCGCGGTGCCGGTGGGAGCGGGCGATGTCGTCGGTCCGGCGGCCGGCGGCTCGGGCACGCACGCCGTCAGCGCGAGCGCGAGAGCAGCCGCGAGCGCGGTGAGCGACACGAAGGACCGGGGGGTCATGGGGCGATCCTACGTCGGGACCTGCCGGGTCAGGAGGAGGCGGACCGCGCTCCGTCCAGAGCCGCGCCCGCGAGCCGCCCGGCGAGGGAGTCGGTCCGGAAGTGGTCGATCGCGACGATCCAGACGTCGCCGTCGAACAGGTGCACCACGTTCGAGCAGGGGTGGAGCATCCCGTCGCCGTTCAGCCGGCCGCCGACAGGGCGCCCTGGACGGCGGTCTCGATCAGACTGCTCGCCACCACCTCGTACAGCGGCGCGTGGAGGGCGATCCAGACGTCGTCGACGAAGGCGTACATCGTCGTCACCGTCCAGAACTCGTCGGTCTCGGAGGTCTGGAATCCCTCGGCGCCCTCGATCGCGATCGGCTTGTACGACGAGGCCGTGCGCAGGCCTTCGAGCAGATCGTCGCGGGCGGCCGCGTCGAGACGGAACGCGTACATCGCGAGGAACCCCTCCGTCCCCGACGGGTACCACTGGCACGACAGCGTCTCGAGAGCGGCGAACGCTGCGGCGCGCGCGTTCGGCCCCGGAAACGTCTCCTGCGGATCTCGTCGCTCCTCGGTCGGCGCCCAGCCCTCGCCGAGGATCTCGTCGATGACCGCAGCGGGCACGAGCTCCCCGCACGCGCCGGGCACGTCCGCTGCCGGATCCGTCGTCGGCTTCGGCGTCGGCGTGGCGGACGGAGTCGGGCCGGGGCTCGTGGGCGCGCTCGATGACGGCGTCTGCATCGGCGTCGGCACTTCCGTCGCGGCGCACCCTCCCAGAAGTGCGACGACGGCCCCCAGCACGACCACCATGCGCACGTGGCTGGTCATGCCCCGAGCCTAGGGGACCGGCTCCGCGGGCGCACGCGAAAGCCCCGGGAGGCAACTCCCGGGGCTTCGGCGTATCGGTCGAATCAGGCGTCGACGTCGGCCAGCTGGCGGCCGGCGAGCTCCTCGAGCACGTCGTCGCCGGGGCGCACCTCGTCGAACGGCGCCGCGATCTCGGCGCGCTCCAGCATCTCGGTCATCTTCCGACGACGCTGACGCGTGATGAGGGTGACGACGGTGCCGCTGCGACCGGCGCGGCCGGTGCGGCCCGAACGGTGCAGGTACGTCTTGTACTCGTCGGGCGCGTCGGCCTGCACGACCAGGTCGATGTCGTCGACGTGGATGCCGCGGGCGGCGACGTCAGTCGCGACCAGCACCTCGACACGGCCCGAGGTGAGGCGCTCGAGGTTGCGGGTGCGCTTGGCCTGGTTGAGGTCGCCGTGGAGGGCGACGGCACGGATGCCGACGTCCTCGAACTGCTCGGCGAGCATCTCGGCGTAGGCGCGGGTGCGTGCGAAGACGAGCGTCTTGGCGTCGCGGTCGACGAGCGAGGTGAGGATCTCGGCCTTGTCGCGGTGGTCGATGACGAGCACGCGGTGGTCGATGGTCCCCGAGTCCTGGTCCTCCCCGGCGACCTCGTAGACCGCCGGCTCCACGAGGAACTCGTCGACGAGCGCGGCGACCTCGCGGTCGAGCGTCGCGGAGAAGAGGAGCTTCTGGGCGCCGTCCTCGACGAGGCGGAGGATCCGCTGCATCGGCTCGAGGAAGCCGAGCTCGCTCATGTGGTCGGCCTCGTCGAGGACGACGATGCGCACCTCGGAGAGGTCGAGCTTGCCCTGCTCCTGCAGGTCCTCGATGCGGCCGGGGGTGCCGACGATGATGTCGACGCCCTTCTTCAGCGCACCGACCTGGCGCGCCTGGGGCACACCGCCGTAGATCTGCGTGGTGAAGAGGCCGACGCTGCGGGCGATCGGCTGGATGGTGCGGTCGATCTGCAGCGCGAGCTCACGGGTGGGAGCCAGCACGAGCGCCTTCGGCTTGCGGCCGAACTCACGACGCTGGCCGGCCTGAGCGCGCAGGATCGACTCGACGAGCGGGGCGCCGAAGGCGATGGTCTTGCCCGAGCCGGTGCGACCACGGGCGAGGACGTCGCGACCCTCGAGGATCGGCGTGATCGTCGCGGCCTGGATCGGGAACGGCGACGCGGCGCCGAGGTCGGCGAGTGCGCGGACGATGTTGTCGCCGAGGCCCAGCGAGCCGAAGCTCACATCCGCGACCTCTTCGGCCTGGACGGCCTCGGCCTGCAGCTTCTCGTGCACGACGTCGACGTGGGCCTCGAAGGCCTTCGCCTTCTTGTCGGCATCCCAGTCGGAGCGGTTCGCGGCGAAGCCGTCACGGCGGTCGTCGCGGCGCGGACGGTCGTCGAACGAACGCGCGGGGCGGTCGTCGCGACGCGCACGGTCGGAGAAGTCGCGGCGGGGACGGTCGTCGAACGAGCGCGCCGGACGGTCATCCCGGCGCGGACGGTCGTCGAACGAACGTGCCGGACGGTCGGCATCACGACGCGGGCGGTCCGAGAAGTCGCGACGGGGACGGTCGTCGAACGACCGCGCCGGACGGTCAGAGAAGTCGCGACGGGGGCGGTCGTCGAACGAACGCGCCGGACGGTCATAACTCCGGCGATCCGTGCGCTCACGGCTCGAATCGGCCCGATCCGAGCGGTTCCGGTCGAAATCTCCGGAGGTGCGCACGGGCCGGTCGCCGTACTCGCGACGCGGGCGGTCGTCGAACGACCGCGCGGGACGGTCGTCGCGGAACGACGGACGCGCGTCGCCGAAGGTGCGACGGTCGTCGCGGGGCTGACGCTCGCCGCGGGGACGGTCGTCGAACGACCGCGCGGGGCGGTCATAACTCCGGCGATCCGTGCGCTCACGGCTCGAATCGGCCCGATCCGAGCGGTTCCGGTCGAAATCTCCGGAGGTGCGCGCAGGGCGGTCGTCGTACGAGCGGGCGGGACGGTCCCCGGCGTCGCTGCGGGCGTGCGTGCGGATGCCGCGGGCCTCGTCACGGCCGGCGCGCTCCTGCGCGGTCCAGCGCTGCTTCTTGGCGGGAGCGTCGGCCTCGGCGGCACGGTACCCGCGGTGGCCGGCGCTCTTGCTGCCGGGCTTGCCGGCGGAGGACTGGCCGGGACGGCGCTTGGCGTCCTGGTAGGAGGTCTTGTTGCCGTAGCGCGGCTCGAAGTTCTGGGCGCGGCCGCCGGCCGGCTTCTTGTTCTTGGGCATGGTGGTGTCCTTCTGGGTTGTCTCGCGCGAGAACAGCACTCCTCAGATCACGCACTCCGACAGGGAGTGGACGCGGCCGCACACGCGGCGTGGAGTAACCCGGACATCCGTCGGCCGGGGGCCATTCACAGTGATGGTCGTCGGAGCGGATTCGCTCCCACCATCGGCCCCTTGGACTCACAAACCCATCCGTGCATCACGCACGGTGTCCAGAGCCGACCGACCAACTCTAGCGGACGATCCTGGGAGAGTGCCGCGCCACCCTCCCGTCCCGCCGACGGACAATGGATGCCATGGCCGACAACCACCCGATCACCGTCGCGATCGAGCGGCGCATCGACCCCGAGCGCACACGCGAGGCGACCTCATGGATGCAGGCCGGCACGGACCTCGCCACCACCTTCCCCGGGTTCCTCGGCTCGGGATGGGTGCGCGCCGGCGAGGACAGCGACCTCTGGTACATGCTCTACCGCTTCCACGACATCGCCACGCTCGAGTCGTGGGAGCAGTCGGCGCAGCGCGGCTGGTGGCTGGAGTCGGGGAAGGCGTTCGCCCGCGAGGAGCGCGTCGAGCGCCGGACCGGGATCGAGGGCTGGTTGATGCGCCCTTCGCCACCGGCGTCGAGTCGCGCCGCGGTGCGGATGCCGCACCCACCGGACCGGTCGCGCTGCCGATCCCGGCCGCCCCGCCGCGGTGGAAGCAGGCGGTGACGATCTGGCTCGGCTTCTTCCCCACGAACCTGCTCGCCTCGTGGCTGCTCGGCTTCGCGCCGGGCTTCACGCAGTGGCCGCTGTGGGCGCGCGTGCTCCTGTCGACGGTGCTGCTGACGCCCGTGATGACCTACGCGGTGCTCCCCTGGGCGACGCGGATGCTGCGCCCCTGGCTGCAGCGCTGACCTGACGGCGGATGCGCCGGGCCGGCCACCCTCCGGTCGTACACTGTGGCCCATGACCACCCCGGATGCGGCGCCCGCTGGGCACGCCGCGCGCCCCACCGTCCCGACTCTCCGCGCCGAGTCCGAAGCGCTGCTGGCGGCGTTCATCGCCGGTGCCGCCGGTGGCGTCATCGGTCTCGTCCTGGCGCTGGTGGCCGGCACGCTGGCGCTCTGGGCGCCGTGGGGCCTCGGATCGTGGGCGGCGCTGTGCGGCGGGGTCGCGGCCGCGGTCAGCTCGGCCCTGGGCTTCTGGCGATCCCGCACCACCGACGGGGAGGAGTGGCGGCGCGACATCGCCGACTGGCGCTACGTGGTCTCCACGGCGTCGGTGATGATCGCGCACGTGGCGCTCACGGCCATCGGCGTCCTCGCGCTGTTCGCCCTGCTGGCGCGGGCCTTCATCGGCGTCTCCGTCAACGGGTTCTGGACCGTGACCCTGCTGGCCCTCTTCAGCGGCCTCTCGGGCTACCTGTCCTACCTCTCCTCGTCACGGATGACGACCCAGCGGCTCACGTCGCTGCTCGTGTCGTTCATCGGGATCGGCACGCTCGCGGCGATGGTGACGACCTCCGACCCGGCGTGGTGGGAGTTGCACTTCAGTCAGCTCGGCACGTTCGGCGACCTCTCGAGTCTGCTGTTCAACGGCACGCTCATCGCGGGCGGTCTGCTCGTGACGACCTTCACGCTGTATGTGGGACGCGACCTGCGCCGCGTCGGACGCTCCGACGCGCGACCGGCGATCAGGGTCGTCACCGGGGCGCTGGTGGTGATGGGGATCATGCTCGCGTGCGTGGGGATCTTCCCCGTCGACGTGAACCTGCTCCTCCACAACCTCTCCGCGTCGGGGATGGCCCTCATGTACCTGCTGCTGCTCGCGGGCGGGCCGCGCCTCCTGCGGGGGATGCCCCGCACGTACTTCTCCGCGTCATGGGGCTTCCTGGCCGCGCTCGTCGCGTCGATCGTCCTCTTCGCCGTCGGCTACTTCGGCCTCACCGCGTTCGAGATCGTCGTCTTCGCGCTCATCTTCGGCTGGCTGGCCGTCTTCATCCGCTTCCTGAGCGTCGCCGCCGACTGACGCGGACTCCGGCTCCGGCTCGGACTCCGGCTCCGGCTCCGACTCGGGCTCCGGCTCCGCGAGGACAGCGGGCGCCGCGACCGCAGCCCCCGTCGCGGTGGCCTCCCGCTCGCGGCGTTCCCGCCGCGTCACCGGGGCAACGGCGACGCCGGCCGCCGCGGGGACGAGCTCGCCGCGGCGGATCGCCCGCCGCTCTCGGGCACCCTCGACGAGGTTGTAGAGCGTCGGGAGCACGAGCAGGGTCAGCACCGTCGAGGAGATGAGGCCGCCGATCACGACGATCGCCAGCGGCTGCGAGATGAAGCCGCCGTGGCCGGTGATGCCGAGCGCCATCGGGGTGAGCGCGAAGATCGTCGCGAGGGCCGTCATGAGGATCGGCCGCAGGCGTCGCGCGCCGCCGGCGAGGGTGGCATCGTGGGCCGTGAGCCCCTTCTCCCGGTACTGGTTCACGAGGTCGACGAGCACGATCGCGTTGGTGACCACGATGCCGATCAGCATCAGGACGCCGATGAGGGAGGCGACGCCCAGCGGCACGCCGGTGGCGATCTGCAGCAGGATCGCGCCGGTCGCCGCGAACGGCACCGAGATGAGCAGCAGCAGCGGCTGACGCAGCGACTTGAAGGTCGCGACCATGACGATGTAGACGATCAGGATGGCCGCGAGCATCGCGAGCCCGAGCTGCCCGAACGCGTCCTGCTGCTGCGAGAGCACGCCGCCCACCTGGGCGTCCGCGGCGTCGGGCAGGTCGACGTCCAGGAGCGCGGTGCTGACCGTCGCCGACGCCGTGTTGAGGTCGTCGGTGGAGGGGGTGACGGTGACCGTCGCGGTCCGCTGCCCGCGCTGCGTGGTGATCGAGGTGGGTCCTTCGCTCTCCTCGACGGTGGCCACCTGGTCGAGCGGGATGAGCCCGGCGGCCGTGGCGATCTCGAGGTCCTTCAGCTCGGCGATCGTCTGGGGGATGTCGTCGGCCTGCAGGTACACCGTGAGCGCGGTGCCGTCGATCTCGACCGAGCCGACACCTCGCGGCTGCATGGTGTTCGAGACGAGTGCGCCGACCGCGACCTCCGACAGTCCGAGGGCCGCTGCCTCCTCGCGGTCGACCGTCACGGCGACGTAGGGGAGCGAAGCGGCGAGGTTCGAGGTGACCTGGCCGATGCCTTCCTGCCCGTCGAGGGCGTCGACGACCGCGTCGGTCGCCTCGCGGAGCGTGCCGGCGTCGGGAGCGGTGACCTCGACCTCGATGTCGCTCGAGCCGAAGCCGCCCTGACCGGCGGACACCGTGATGGTCCCGACGTCCTCGAGGTCGGCGACGGCCTCTTGGACGTACTCGCGCACCGCGACCTGGTCGGCGTCGGTGTCGGTGGTGATCGAGTAGGTGATGCCCGCGCTGCCGCCGGCGAACGCGTCGCGCACGGCCGAGCCGCTGGAGCCGATCGAGGTCTGCACCGTCTCGATGCCGTCGACGCCGAGAATGGCCTCCTCGACGGTCGCGGCCGCGGCGTCCTCGGCGTCCAGGCTCGGCGCCTGGCCGAGCTCCTGGGTGACGGTGAACGTGTTCTGGCCCGAGTCGCCCAGGAAGTTCGTCTTCATGAACGGCGCCGCCGCGATCGTCCCCGCCAGCACGAGCACGGCCAGGAGCAGCGTCACCCACGAGTGCTTCAGGGTCCACCGCAGCACCGGCAGGTACGCCTTCTGCAGGCGCGACGGCGGCGCGTCGGGGTGCTCGGGGTCGACGACCCGGCCCTCGGCGTCGAGCAGCGGCTTGCCGGGGCGCAGGAACCAGTAGGCGAGCACCGGGACGATCGTGAGCGCGACGAAGAGGGACGCCGTCATGGCGATCGTGACGGTGAGTGCGAAGGGGCGGAACAGCTCGCCGGTGACGTCGCCGACGAACGCGATGGGCAGGAACACCGCCACGGTCGTGATGGTCGACGCGGTGATGGCGGCGGCGACCTCGCGCACCGCGAGCAGGATGGCGCGGAGCTTGTCGGCCCCGCCCACGTAGTGCCGCTTGATGTTCTCGATCACGACGATCGAGTCGTCGACGACGCGGCCGATGGCGATCGTGAGGGCGCCGAGGGTGAGGATGTTCAGCGAGTAGCCGAAGGCCTGGATGCCGACGAAGGTGATGAGCACGCTCGTCGGGATCGAGATCGCCGTGACGAGGGTGGAGCGCACCGACAGCAGGAAGACCAGGATGATGATCACCGCGAAGAGGAGACCCAGGAGGCCCTCCTGGGCAAGCGCCTCGATCGACTGCTCGATGTAGGGTGCCTGGTCGAACACGACGGTGAACTCCGCGTCGGAGCCGACGGCGTCCTGCAGGTCCGGGATGATCGCGGCGACGCCGCGGGAGACGTCCACGGTGTTCGCGGCCGGGAGCTTCGTGATCGACAGCGTGAGGGCGGGCTCGCCGTTGACCCGGGAGATCGACGTGACCGGGTCCTCGTCGAGCGCGACGTCGGCGACGTCGGCGATCGTGACGGCGCCCCCGGCGAGCTGCTCGGCGGAGCTCGGCACCAGCGGGAGGTCGGCGATCTCGTCGACCGACGACAGCTTCGTCCCGGTCTGCACGGTCAGCGTCTGATCGCCCTCGGTGACGGCACCGCCGGGGAAGAGCACGCCGTTCTGGTCGAGCGCGTCCGTGATCGCCGTCTGGGTGTAGCCGGCGGCGGCGAGCTTCGCCTGGTCGGGAACGATCGTGACCCGCTGACCCTGGCCGCCGATGATCGCCACGGCGCTGACGCCGTCGACGTCCTCGAGGTCGGGTATGACGCTCGCCTCCAGCTGCGCCTCGATCGTCCGCGCGTCGTCGTAGCCGGTGACGGCGAGGGCGATGACGGGCAGGTCGTCGATCGAGAACGAGACGACGTTGGGCTCCACCGACTCCGGCAGGTCGCTCTTGATGCGGTTGATCGCCTGGAGGATCTTCTGCTCGGCGGTGGCCAGATCGGTGCCGAATGTGAAGGAGGCCTGGATGATCGACGCGTTGGTCGTGCTGGTCGCGGTGGTCGACTCCAGGCCCGGGATGCCCTGGATCGCGGTCTCGATCGGCGTCGAGACGTCGTTGTTCACGACGTCGGGCGAGGCGCCGGGGTAGGTCGTCAGCACCGACAGCTGCGGGAACTCGATCGAGGGGATCAGCTCCTGCTTGAGGCTCGTCAGCGCGAGGCCGCCGAAGATCGCCGCGACGATCGTGATGAGGGCGATGAGCGCGCGGTTCTTGAGGCTCAGGACGGCGAGATTCG
>Ga0307406_10000291_pt1 | contig 29442 bp, 27 predicted proteins | sample 322Cmetagenome_3_FD_203706 | JGI IMG/M metagenome (GOLD analysis project Ga0307406, IMG submission 203706) | Maize rhizosphere microbial communities from greenhouse at UC Davis, California, United States - 322HYB-C-2 | ecosystem: Host-associated > Plants > Roots > Rhizosphere > Soil | place...
CCTGCTCGGGCGGGTACTTGTACGCGATCGCCCATCGGGGCGCGCGACTGGTCGCACCGAGCTCATCGTGCAGCGTCAGTTCGTCGACCTTCACCACCACGCCGTCGATCTCGTGCTCGACGTCGTGACGGTGCGCGCCGTAGTGGTCTACGTACGCGGTCACCCCGTCGACGTCGTCCCACGTGCGGAAGTACGGGCTCGTGGGCAGACCCCATCCGGCGAGGAGTTCGTACACCTCGCTCTGCGCGGACACCGGCGGCGTCTCCCACGCGCCGATACCGTGCACGTACAGCCGCAGCGAGTCGAGCCGCGCCTGTCCGGCCTCCCGCTCCAGACCCGACTTCTTGTCGAGCTGCTGGCGAAGTCCGCCGCTGGCGGCGTTGCGCGGATTGGCGAAGGCGGGGAAGCGCCGCAGCGCCGTCCGGTCGGCCTTCTCCTGCTCGACGCCGCGCGCCGTCGCGTCGACGATGACGCGCTCGCGCATGCGCGCCTGGAGGGCGTTCAGCTCTTCGAAGGCTGCGACGGGGATGAAGACCTCCCCGCGCACTTCGACCAGGTCCGGGTGTCCGGAGCCGGTGAGTCGCTGCGGCACCCCCGGCACGCGGACCGCGTTCATGGTGACGTCTTCGCCCACGCGGCCGTCGCCGCGCGTCGCCGCCGACACGAGCACGCCGCGCTCGTAGCGGAGGCTGATCGCCAGCCCGTCGATCTTGAGCTCGGTCAGCCAGCGCACCTCACGACCGGCGGCGTTGCGGGTCTTGAGGCACCACTCCGCGAGCTCCTCAGGGCTGAAGACGTTGTCGAGGCTGAGCATGCGCTCGGCGTGCTCGACGGGAGCGAACATGGAGTTCTCGGCCGCGCCGACGCTGAGCGTCGGGGAGTCCTGCCCCTGGAGCTCGGGATGCAGGCGCTCGATCTGCTCGAGGCTCCGCATCCAGTCGTCGTAGGTCGCATCGTCGACGAGCTCTGCGTCGCGGCCGTAGTACGCCTCGCGCGCATCGAGGATGAGGCCGGTCAGGCGCGCCGCCTCTGCACGCGCGTCGTCGAGCGGAAGGGAGTCGAGATCAGCGGCATCCGTCACCCCGTCAGTCTACGAGCGGGCTCCGACACCGTGACGGACGCGAGCGGCCTCAGCCGCCGACGGGCACGGCCGACACCGTCCGGGCGATCGTGAACTGGCCGAGGACGCGCGTGCCGTCGTAGAGCACCGCCGTCTGACCGGGCGCCACGCCGTCGAACGGCGACGCGGGGCGCACCACGACCTCGTCTCCGACGATCTCCGCCTGCGCCGGGACCGGCTCCGCGTGCGCGCGGATCTGGACCTCGCAGGCGAACGACGGGGCCGAGGGCGCTCGTCCGGTCCAGCTCCGACGCGTACCCGCGATCTCGGCCGTCGCCAGCGCCTCCTTCGGGCCGACCACGACGGTGTTGGTCACGGGGCGCACCTCGAGCACGAATCGGGGCTTGCCGTCCGGAGCGGGCACGCCGAGCGAGAGCCCGCGACGCTGACCCACGGTGAAAGCGTGCGCACCCTCGTGCGCGCCGACCACCGCGCCGTCGCGATCGACGATGTCGCCCGCCGCCGTGCCGACCCGCTCGGCCAGCCACCCGCGGGTGTCGCCGTCGGGGATGAAGCAGATGTCGTGGCTGTCCGGCTTCTGGGCCACGGTCAAGCCCCGCTCCGCCGCTTCGGCGCGGACGAGGGCCTTGGTCGGGGTGGCTCCCAGGGGGAAGTAGGTGTGCGCCAGCTGATCGGCGGTGAGCACGCCGAGGACATACGACTGGTCCTTCGCGGCATCGGATGCGCGGTGCAGCTCCCGCCCCTCCGGACCGTCGACGAGCAGCGCATAGTGGCCGGTGCACACCGCGTCGAACCCGAGCTCGACGGCGCGTTCGAGGAGCGCCGCGAACTTGATCTTCTCGTTGCATCGCATGCACGGATTGGGCGTCCTGCCGGCCCGGTACTCCGAGACGAAATCGTCGATCACGTCGTCGCGGAAGCGCTCGGAGAAGTCCCACACGTAGAAGGGGATCCCCAGCCGGTCGGCCGCGCGCCGCGCGTCCATCGCGTCCTCGATCGTGCAACAGCCGCGGCTGCCCGTGCGAAGCGTCCCGCCGGCGCGGGAGAGGGCGAGGTGGACGCCCACCACCTCATGGCCGGCGTCGACCGCACGCGCCGCGGCGACCGCCGAATCGACGCCACCGCTCATCGCCGCGAGGATCTTCATGCGTCCAGTCTACGAAGGGCCGAAGGGCCGCGGCCGCTCCGCTCAGCGCGATCCCGCGGCCACGGCGCGCGCATAGGCACCCGGCAGGACGGCGAGAAGACGGTCGACCTCGTCCGCGGTGGAGGTCCGTCCCATCGTGAAGCGCAGCACAGAGCGGGCGGCGCGCTCGTCGCGACCGAGCGCACGGACCACGTGCGACGGCTCCGCCACGCCCGCCTGGCACGCCGACCCGGTGGAGACGGCCACGTCCGCCTGGTCGAGCAGGAACAGAAGCGTCTCCCCCGCCGCACCGGGGAAATGCACGTGGACGTTGCCGGGAAGCCGACGGTCCGGATCGCCCAGCAGCTCCGCCTGCGGGATCGCCGCGCGGAGGCCGTCGACGAGCCGCCTCCGCAGGCCGGTGAGGCGCGCGGCCTCGGCCTCCCGCCCTCGCTCGGCGGCGGAGAGGGCCGCGGCGAAGGCGGCCGCGCCGGCGACATCCTGCGTGCCCGAGCGCAGTCCCCGCTGCTGCCCGCCACCGTGGAGCAGGGGCGACAGGGCCGCATGGCGCGACACGACGACCGCCCCGGTGCCCACCGGCGCGCCGATCTTGTGCCCCGAGACGCTGAGCGCGACCAGGCCCGCAGCGGCACGCCCGGCTCCGCGCCACGTCGCGAAGCGGACATCGATGGTGCCGGCGGCGCCGACGGCGTCGATGTGAAGAGGCACGGCCTCTGCCGCCGCGGCCGCCGCGAGCGCGGGCGCGTCCGATACGGTGCCGACTTCGTTGTTGGCGATCATGGCGGTCGCCAGGGCGGCGCCGGGAAGAGCCGCCGCGAACGCGTGCACCGGAATGGCTCCCGTCTCCGCGAGCGGCACGGCGGTGACGCCCGCACCCTCGGCGGTCCGCAGCCACTCGACGGCATCCATCGTGGCGTGATGCTCTCCATCGGGCAGCACGATCCCGTCGGAGCCCGCTCGCCGCGCCCACCACAGACCCTTGACCGCCAGGTTGATGGACTCGGTGCCCCCGGAGGTGAACACGACCTCGACGGGATCGCAGTCCAGTGTTGCGGCGACCTCCTCCCGCGCCTGCTCGAGAAGGCGCCGGGCGCGCTGTCCCGGGCCGTGCACCGACGAGGCGTTCCCCACGACGTCGACGGCCTCCAGCCACGCGGCACGAGCCTCCGGGCGCAGCGGAGTCGTCGCGGCGTGATCGAAGTAGGCCGTCATCCGTTCCCCTCCTCCGCGCCGCAGACCGGCGCGTGGTCGGTGCGCGGCGTTACTGGTGCGCGGCGTTACTACTGTAGATCGCATGCTTCCCGTGCCGGACGTCGCCGACGCCCCTTTCCTGTCGACCGCGCTCGATGACCTCGGGGTCACCCAGGGTCCGGACGGCGGCACCCTCCGGGTCTGGTCGGGTGCTGCGACCGCGGTCGAGCTCGTCCTGTTCGACGAGCTGGACCTCGACTGGATCATCGACACGCTGCCGCTGACGCGCCGACCCGCTGACGACGGGGCGGGCGAGGTCTGGGAGGTGACCACCCGCGCTCTCACGCCGGGCGCGCGCTACGCCATCCGCGTGGACGGTCCGCACGGACCCGGTGACACGTTCAACCCGCAGACTCTGCTCATCGAGCCTTATACGAAGGGCCTCGTGGCGGGCGGTCTCGGGGACTGGCGCTCTGTCGTCGTGGACGAGAGCTTCGAGTGGGGCGGGGTCGCCAAGCCCGCAGTGCCGTGGGACCGCACCGTGATCTACGAGGCGCACGTCAAAGGGCTGACCAAGAGGCATCCGGCCATCCCTCCCGCCCTGCACGGCACCTATGCCGGCCTCGCCCATCCGGCGACGATCAGCCACCTGCAGGCGATCGGGGTGACCTCCGTGGAGCTGCTGCCCGTGCACGCCTTCGAGAGCGAGCCCCGGCTGCTCCAGCACGGGATGACGAACTACTGGGGCTACAACAGCCTCAACTTCTTCACTCCCCACGGCGACTATGCCACGGCCGCCAGTCGCGCCGCCGGTCCCGACGCGGTGCTGCGGGAGTTCAAGGCGATGGTGCGGGACCTGCACGCCGCGGGCATCGAGGTCATTCTCGACGTCGTCTACAACCACACGTCGGAAGGCGAGCTCGGCGGCCCGCGCTCGAGCCTGCGGGGCATCGACGGTCGCGCGTACTACCGCCAGCACGACGACGGCGCCTACATCGATGTGACCGGGTGCGGCAACTCGCTCAACACGGCGACGGACGCCGCAGCGCGCCTGGTCGTGGACTCCCTGCGCTATTGGGCGAACGACCTGCAGGTCGACGGATTCCGCTTCGATCTGGCGGCCACGCTCGGGCGCGGCGCCGACCACTCCTTCTCTCCGGACCATCCGCTCATCCGGGCCATCGTCGAGGACCCCGCCCTGGCGGGCGTGAAGATGATCGCCGAACCGTGGGACGTCGGGATGGGCGGATGGCAGACCGGCAACTTCGGTCCGGGCTGGGCCGAATGGAACGACCGTTACCGCGACCGGGTGCGCAACTTCTGGCTCAGCGACGTCGACTACGCCCGCCGCGCCGGGACCGCTCCCGTCGGCATCGGAGGATTCGCGACCCGCCTCGCAGGCTCGTCCAACACCTTCTCGCACGCGCGCGGCCCGCTGGCCGGCGTCAACTTCGTCACGGCGCACGACGGCTTCACGCTGCGGGACCTGGTGTCCTACGACGTCAAGCACAATCTCGGCAACGGCGAGCACAACCGCGACGGCGCGGACATGAACCGCTCCTTCAACCACGGCACGGAGGGGTCGACGGAGGACGAGGCGATCCTCGCCCGGCGCCGGAAGGCCATGCGGAACCTCCTCGGCACTCTCCTGCTGTCGGCGGGGGTGCCGATGCTCACCGCCGGCGACGAGTTCGGGCGCACCCAGCGCGGGAACAACAACGCCTACTGCCATGACTCCCCCCTGACGTGGGTGTCCTGGGAGCACGCGCCCTGGCAGCAGGACCTCGCCGCTCACGTCGGACGGCTGCTGCAGCTGCGCCGCGACAACCCCGCACTGCGGCCGTCGCGCTTCGCCCACGAGGCGCAGAGCGTTCCGAGCGCCTCGGTCATCGACTGGTACGACGAGCACGGCGAGACCATGTCCGGCGACCGATGGACCGATCCCGCCCACCGGACCCTCCAGTACGTCGCGCAGTCGACGCCCGAGCACGAGGAGCCCAACCGCATCCTGCTCATCGTGCATGGGAACGAGCGCCCCGTGGATGTCACGCTCCCCCGCATCGAGGGCGTCCGGCGCTACGTGGCCCTGTGGTCGAGCCTCGACGAGCGCCCGACGGCGGAGGAGCCGATCTTCGAGCCGGGCGACACCGTCTCGCTCCCCGACACCGCGATGCACCTGTTCCGCGTCGAGTAGCGGTCGCCACGGCGCGCGCCGGTGTACCGCCGCACCCAACGGAGGTAGGTTCGAGACGTGGCCACGACGACGAACACCACCGGCATGGTGCGCAGCACCGCACAGATCCCCCTCCGCCCGGCGGTCGCGTGGCAGGCCGATGCAGGCACCCGCAACGGGCGCATCCCGCTCGTGCTGCCGCGGCCGATCGCCCCGGACGACCGCTTCCCCGCCAGCGCCTTCGTCGGCGAGGCGGTGCCGTTCCAGGTGACGGCGTTCCGCGAAGGCCATGACGCGATCGGGGTGCACCTCCGGCTGGTCTCGCCGAGCGGCATCGAGTCGCTCCATCGCCTCACTGCCCTGGGCGACGGCTTCGATCGCTGGCGCGTCGGTGTCGCGCCGCTCGCACAGGGACTGTGGCGCTTCCGTTTCGAGGCATTCGGCGACGACTTCGCGACCTGGGAGCACGCCGCGGATGTCAAGATCGCGGCCGGAGTGGACGCGTCGCTCATGCGCGAATCCGGCGCCCTGCTGTTCCTCCGTGCGGCGGCCGAGAAGTCCCGGCCGGCGGCGGAGCGTCGTGCGCTCACCGACGCGGCGGCGAGCCTGCGCGACGCGGAGCGCGACGACGCGGCGGCGCTCGCGATCGTCCGCGATCCGTACTTCGCGAGCGTGTTCGCCGCACGTCCGCTGCAGTCCCTGCTGACCGTCGGACCCGAGCTCTCCCTGCTCGTCGAACGCGAGCGCGCGGGGGTCGGCGCGTGGTACGAGTTCTTCCCTCGCTCCGAGGGTGCTCGTCGCCTGAAGGACGGCTCCGTCAAGAGCGGGAACTTCCGCACGGCCAGGAACCGCCTCCCGGGCGTCGCGGCGATGGGATTCGACGTCCTGTACCTGCCGCCCATCCATCCCATCGGCACGCTCAATCGCAAGGGTCCCAACAACACCCTCGAGGCCGGTCCCGGCGACCCCGGCTCGCCGTGGGCCATCGGATCGGCCGCGGGCGGTCACGATGCCGTGCACCCCGACCTCGGGACGCTGGCCGACTTCCGCGCGTTCGTGAGGGCCGCCGCCAACGAGGGGCTCGAGGTCGCCCTCGACCTGGCCCTCCAGGCAGCTCCCGACCACCCGTGGGTCACCGCCCACCCGGAGTGGTTCACGACCCTGCCGGACGGATCCATCGCCTACGCGGAGAATCCCCCGAAGAAGTACCAGGACATCTATCCGGTCAACTTCGACAACGACCCGGAGGGCATCCGCACCGAGGTGCTGCGCATCGTCCGCCACTGGATCGCGCAGGGCGTGCGGATCTTCCGCGTCGACAACCCGCACACGAAGCCCCTGCAGTTCTGGGAGTGGTTGATCGGCGCTGTGACGGCCGAGAACCCCGATGTGGTGTTCCTCGCCGAGGCGTTCACCCGCCCCGCCCCGCTGCAGGCGCTGGCCTACAGCGGATTCCAGCAGAGCTACTCCTACTTCACGTGGCGCAACACCAAGACGGAGCTCGAGGAGTTCTTCCGCTGGATCTCCGATGAGACCGCGGACTTCATGCGCCCCAACCTCTTCGTCAACACGCCGGACATCCTCACGGAGTACCTGCAGTACGGCGGACGTCCGGCGTACAAGATCCGCGCCGCGCTCGCGGCGACGGCGGGCGCCAGTTACGGCGTCTATGCGGGCTACGAGCTGTACGAGAACGTCGCCCGGCCGGGTTCCGAAGAGAACATCGACAACGAGAAGTACGAGTACAAGTTCCGCGACTGGGCCGGGGCGGAGGCCGCGGGCGACTCGCTCGCTCCCTACCTGACACGGCTGAACGAGATCCGCCGCGCCCACCCTGCTCTCCGCCAGCTGCGGGGTCTGTCCGTGCACTGGAGCGACGACGACGCGATCCTCGTCTACTCCAAGCACCTCCCCGCCGCGCTGTCGCCGGACGGGGTCGACGACACGATCATCGTCGTCGCCAACGTGGACCCCCACTCGACCCGCCAGACGACGGTGCACCTCGACAGCACCGCATTCGGCGTGCCCCGCGGACACGACTACGACGTCGAGGACCTCCTCACCGGTGCGCGGTGGACGTGGAACCAGGACGCCTTCGTCCGCCTGGACGCGTTCGCCGAGCCCGTCCACATCCTGCACGTGAAGGGGTCCCGATGACCACGCCCACAGACTCCCTCCTCGACGCGGTCGCCGCCGGCTCCCACCACGCTCCTCATGACCTCCTCGGCGTCCACCGCGACGGAGACGGCTGGGTGATCCGAGCGCGTCGGCCGATGGCGACGACCGTGACCGCGGTCACCGCCGCAGGGGTGCGGATCCCGTTGGCGCACGTGCGCAGCGGTGTCTGGGCCGGTTCCGCCGATGAGGAGCCCGGCGCCTACGAGCTGGTCGCCACCTACGACGGCGCCCCGGACCACCGCGTCGACGACCCCTACCGTCACCTGCCCACGCTGGGCGAGATGGATCTGCATCTGATCCGCGAAGGCCGCCACGAGGAGCTGTGGCGGGTCCTCGGCGCCCAGGTGCGCCGATTCACCGGTGTGTCAGGCGTGTCCTTCGCAGTCTGGGCGCCCGACGCGCGGGCGGTGCGTGTCGTCGGCGGGTTCAACGGCTGGGACGGCCAGGGCCACGCGATGCGATCGCTCGGGTCGAGCGGGGTGTGGGAGCTGTTCGTCCCGGGACTGTCCGCGGGCACGACCTACAAGTACGAGCTCCTGACCGCCGACGGCCGCTGGATCCTGAAGGCGGACCCGATGGCGCAGGCGGCCGAAGTGCCGCCGGCCACCGCCTCCGTGGTCACCGAGAGCTCCTACACGTGGGGCGATGACGCCTGGTTGGCCGCCCGCTCCTCGCGGTCGCCGCTGGACCAGCCGATGTCGACGTACGAGCTGCACCTCGGCTCCTGGCGCCCCGGTCTGGGGTATCGCGATGCTGCCGATCCGCTGATCGAGTACGTCACCGCCGCCGGGTTCACCCATGTGGAGTTCCTTCCCCTGGCCGAGCACCCCTTCGGCGGATCGTGGGGGTATCAGGTCAGCGGCTACTACGCGCCGACCAGCCGGTTCGGCAGTCCCGACGACCTCCGCCACCTCATCGATCGGCTCCACCAGGCGGGCATCGGCGTGATCATGGACTGGGTCCCCGGACACTTCCCGAAGGACGAGTTCGCGCTCGCGCGTTTCGACGGCCGTGCGCTGTACGAGCATCCCGATCCCCGCCGCGGCGAGCACAAGGACTGGGGCACGCTGATCTTCGACTACGGCCGGAACGAGGTGCGCAACTTCCTCGTCGCCAACGCCCTGTACTGGTTCGAGGAGTTCCACGTCGATGGCCTGCGCGTGGACGCGGTGGCCTCGATGCTGTACCTCGACTACTCGCGCGAGGCCGGCGAGTGGGAGCCCAACATCCACGGCGGCCGCGAGAACCTCGAGGCGATCAGGTTCCTCCAGGAGGTCAACGCGACCTCCTACAAGCGATACCCCGGCATCGCCATGATCGCCGAGGAGTCGACGAGCTTCCCCGGCGTCACGGCGCCCACCGACCAGGGCGGCCTCGGCTTCGGGTTCAAGTGGAACATGGGCTGGATGAACGACTCGCTGGAGTACATCAAGCGAGATCCGATGTACCGGTCGCACCACGAGGGCGAGATGTCCTTCTCGTTCGTCTACGCCTTCAGCGAGAACTTCGTCCTGCCGATCAGCCATGACGAGGTGGTGCACGGCAAGGGCACGCTGTTGACACGGATGCCCGGCGACCACTGGCAGAAGCTGGCGAACATGCGCGCCTATCTCGCCTACATGTGGGGTCACCCCGGCAAGCAGCTGCTGTTCATGGGCCAGGAGTTCGGGCAGATGTCGGAGTGGTCGGAGGGCCGCGGACTGGACTGGTGGATGCTCGATCAGCCCGCCCATCAGCAGCTGCTGGACTTCGTCGGCGTTCTCAACCGCCAGTACCTCGAGCACGCCCCGCTGTGGTCGCGCGACAGCGATGGTGCGGCGTTCTCCCGCCTCGGCGCACCGTCGTGGAACCCGAACGTGATCGCCTTCGCACGGCGCGACCATCACGGCAACACCGTCGCGGTGGTCAGCAACTTCTCCGGCGCGCCGGTCTACGACTACACACTGGAACTGCCCGAGCGCGGCGAGTGGAGCGAGGTGCTCAACTCCGATGCGTCGGCGTTCGGCGGTTCGGGCGTCGGCAACCTCGGCGCGGTGCACACCGACGACCGAGGACGGGCGACGATGATCCTGCCGCCCCTGGGCGTGCTCTGGCTGGCACACCGAGCCTGACGATCGCGCCGGTGCGCGGCGCGCTCAGAAGAGCAGGCTCGCCAACCTGCCGCGCGCTCGCACGACGCGCGAGTCGGCGTCGCCGATGAGGCCGAACAGCTCGAGCAGACGCTCGCGCACGGGCGCACGCTCGTCTCCGGGCAGCTCGGCGAAGAGCGTCAGCAGGCGGTCGAACGCATCGTCGACATGACCGCCGGCGACATCGAGGTCGGCGACCGCGAGCTGGGCGGCCACATCGTGCGGAGCGGCGGCGGCCGCCGCGCGGGTCTCCTGCAGGTCCAGCTCCTGCACCCGGGAGAGAAGGCGCACCTGGCCGAGTCCGGTCCGAGCATCCTCGTCACGGGGGTTCTCCGCAAGTGCTGCCTCGTACGAGGCGATCGCCGTCCCGTAGTCGCCGGCCTCGATCGCGTCGAAGGCCGCCTGGTGCAGGGGCGGGAGCGGGGCCGGCTCGTCGGCGCCATCGGCCGCGGCGTCCGCCTCGCCCACCGGGACGGTGCCGGTCACGCCGTGCTGGGCAGCCAGCTGGAGCAGCTGGCCGAACACCTCGCGCACCTGGGCCTCGGGCACGGCACCGGTGAACAGCGGCACCGGCTGGCCGGCCACGAGCGCGACGACCATCGGAATGGACTGCGCCCGGAACCCCTGCGCGAGCTGCGGGTTCGCGTCGACGTCGACCTTGGCGAGCACGAGGCGCCCCACGAGCTCCCGGACGACCTTCTCCAGGATCGGGCTCAGCTGCGTGCAGGGTCCGCACCATTCGGCCCACAGGTCCACGACGACGGGCACGCTGCGGGAGAGTTCGAGCACCTGCGCGAACGTGTCGTCCGTCGCGTCGAACACGAGCGAGGGCCCGCCGGCGGCGGGCGCGCCCTCCGCGCCCGGACCGGGCGCAGGCTGCGTCGTGGGACGCGAACGGAGGGAGGACAGGTCGACGGCCCCGCGCAGGACGGCGCCGGGTGTGGGATCGGTCACTTCTTCTTCACCACCTTGGAGGACAGGATGTCGGACGAGTAGCCGAGGAACCGGATGCGCTCCGTCGAACTCTGCGACGGCACGAAGAAGAACAGCTGGTCGGCGTAGCTGGTCCGGAAGCCGGTCGAGGACTGGGTCACCCCGCTCAGCGTCTTGACCACCTCGTTGTCTTCCACCTTGATCACGGCGTCCTCGTTGGTCGGAGTCACGGTGTCGTTCTCGTTGACGGTGACCGCCACGATCGCTCCGCTGTCCAGCGTCGCCATCGCGACCGGATCCGTTCCTCCCGCCGACGCGGAGAACGAGATCTTCCCCGTCTTGGAGCCGGTCTCGTTGAAGTCCTCGACACGCGATGCGCGGTTGTCGGCCACGAGCGTGCGGAACGTGTCGGTCTCGGCATCGAACATCGCGGCGAACTCGCTGTCATCGCCCTTGTCCAGCACATCCGCGTACGCGGCGGCGAGGTCCTGTGGAGCGATGAGCAGGAAGGCCGAGTCGGGCTGGACCTTGGGCGCGCCGATGTAGTGGGGCGCCACGTTGAGACTGGCGTCGGCGACCATGTTGGCCATGTACGAGATCTTGTAATCCGACCAGGCGTCCTGCTGAGTGACCGTCATGATCGTCGCGACGCCCGAATCGGGGTCTTCGACCACGGCGAAGAAGGTCCGAGGCCATCCCTCGAAAGCCTCGGGGAGCAGGATCTTCAGCGCGGTCGTGGGGATCGCGGGCAGCGGGTCGTGATCGTCGAGTTCCTTGCGCAGCTTGTAGTTGGTCGTCCGGGCCGCGAGAGCGGGCCCCTCGAGCCGCACGGCCGCCTGCGCGGCGCTGTTCTTCTCGTCGGCCGCGGCGACCTGCGTGGAGATCCGCGTGAGGATCCGCTCCGCCTGCGCCTCGGTCACGGCGGGCGGGTCGTCCTGTCCCTCCGGGACGACGACCGTGGCGGTCGGCGTCGGCGTCTCCGACGCGCCGAACTGCGGCCACGAGTCGGCCGAGCACCCGGTGACCAGGAGGGCGGAGGCCACGACGATCGGCAGGGCAACGAACCCACGCCGACCGGATGAGAGCTGACGGCGCGACGGGGTCGAGCTGATGACGCCCTTGTCGGCGGCGGACGCGCTGAGGTCGATCGGCTCGGTGAGCGCCAGCGGCAGACCCTTGCGGCGCGGCCCGCGCGAGCGACGCACATGACGCACGCCCAGGATGTACAGCACGATCCCGATCGCGAGCATGATGCCGCCACCGACGATCAGCGGACCCGCCCAGGGCGTGGTCACGCCGGTCGGCCAGGTCACCGACAGCTGAGCGGGGGCGGGCTCGACCCCGTCCGCAGCCACGAGCACGCTCATGTCGGCCGGGAGCTGCAGAGGCGCGATCAACACGTCCTCCTGCTGGAACTCATCGACCCAGAGGTCGGAGCCGAGCGGGCTCAGCGGCTCGTCCGAGGCTTCCGCCGCCCCCTCCTCCGGCGGAACCGCGGCAACGCGCTCGGCGACGATCTCCTCACCGTCGCGGGTGACGTGGACGTAGTCGCTCCGGGCGAGCCAGGCCATCATGTCGTCGGTACGACCGTAGGCGGCGAAGATCTCCCCTTCGCCCTGAGCCCGCAGGGTCTGGGAACCGGTGTGGCTGCTCAGCACGGCCCCGTCGACGAGGACGTACGGTGCGGTCTCCGTGATCTCGATGGACTGGGTCTCGGTCTTCGGTCCCTGCAGCACGGTGCGCTGGGCGATGCCCGCACCGATCATCACCGTGGCGAGCACGAACGCCGCCACCGCCCAGACAAAACGCACGAAAGGTCACCTTCCTGCCCACCGGCGGCGCCAGAGGCCGCCCTAGTGTGCACAATCGACGTTCCAGACTAGCGAAGTGACCTGAATGTCGCCCGGGAGGGGGTGGCGCTCACGGACGGCACGCCCCTGCCCGCGTAGTGTGGGGCCACCACACTCAGGCAAAGGGCTCCCGGTGAAGATTCAGCACCCGTTCCGCACTGCGCTGGTCGCCACCCTCGGCGTCGGCGTCGGCATCCTGCTCATCACGAGCGTGCAAACGCTCTCCACGGTCCTGCTCTACGTGGGCACGGCGCTCTTCCTGGCCCTCGGGCTCGATCCGCTGGTGTCGTGGCTGGAACGGCGCGGGCTCCCCCGCTGGGCCGCGCTGCTCGTCACCTTCGCGGCGGTCCTGGCCGCCTTCGCCGGCATCATCCTGATGGTCGTTCCGATCATCGTCGGCCAGATCAGTCAACTGGTCTCGCAGATCCAGAAGCTCATCACCAGTGCGGTCGCACAGGAATGGGACCCGATCACCGCGTCCAAGGACTGGCTGCACGAGATCTTCCCGGCGCTCAACGTCGACCAGGTCTTCGACTACCTCTCCGACTGGTACGCGTCCATCGACATCGGCAACGTCGGCACCACGGTCGGCGAGAGCCTCGTCACGATCGGCGCCGCGATCATCGCCGGGTTCACCGGTGCGATCATCGTGCTGATCCTCACGATCTACTTCACGGCGTCCACCCCGTCGCTGAAGGCGGCCGTGTACCAGCTCGTCCCGGCGTCCAAGCGCGCGCGGTTCATCGACCTGTCCGAGCAGATCACCGCATCGGTCGGCTACTACGTCATGGGTCAGGTCACGCTCGGCGTCATCAACGGTGTGCTGAGCGCCGTCTTCCTCTCGATCATCGGCGCCCCCTTCCCCGCAGTGCTCGCCGTGATCGCCTTCTTCTTCTCCCTCATCCCGCTCGTCGGCACGCTGACCGGATCGGTCATCATCGTCCTCACGTGCCTCATTCCGGGACTGGGCTCCCCGCTGACCGCGCTCGTGGCCCTCATCTGGTACGTGGTGTACATGCAGGTGGAGGCCTACCTGATCTCCCCGCGCATCATGAACCGTGCGGTGTCGGTGCCGGGCGCGGTCGTCGTGATCGCGGCGCTCGCGGGCGCCTCGCTCGGGCAGCTGCTGGGTGCGCTCGTGGCCATCCCCGTGGCGGCGAGCATCCTGATCATCTACCGACAGGTCGTCATCCCCCGTCAGAACGAACTCTGACGAGCCGGGCGTCACGCGTCCGGCGACTCCGTCGCGTCCGGCCACTCCGTCGAGAGCGGAAGCGCATCGGGGTGCACAGCGGCGACGATCTCGGTGAGCACCCGACGCGTCTGATTCTCGCCGACCCAGAGGTGCTTGCCCCCCTCGACCGCGATCACCGTGGCGTGCGGGATGGCCGCGAAGCGCTCACGGGCGGCGTCGGGACGCAGATAGTCGTCGAACTCCGGAACGACGACCACGACGGGGCGGTCGACCCGTGCCCAGGCGGCCACCTCGTCGGCACTCGCCCGGTGCAGCGGCGGGGACAGCAGGATGATCCCCTCGATGTCGTGATCGCGACCGTACTTGAGGGCCAGTTCCGTGCCGAACGACCAGCCCAGAAGCCACGGCCGAGGCAGCCCGCGCTCCGTGACGAAGTCGACGGCGGCGGCGACGTCGAACGCCTCCGCGGCGCCGCCGTCGAATCGTCCTCCGCTCGTCCCGCGGGGCGAGGTCGTCCCGCGCGTGTTGAAGCGGAGCACAGCGAGGCCGGCCTGTGCGGGCAGGCGTCCGGCCGCCTTGCGCAGAATGTGCGAGTCCATGAACCCGCCCGCCGTCGGCAGCGGATGGAGGGTCACGAGCGTCGCCACCGGCGGTCGGTCCTCCGGCGACGCGAGCTCGCCCACGAGCGTCACCCCGTCGAGCGTGTGCAGCTCGATCTCCTCGCGTCGCGCCGGGAGCAGCACCGGCCCTCTGATCTCCATGTCAGCCGATCCTCCAGCATGCCGTGTGCCAATGACGGCGCGCGGCGAGGTCCGCCGCGTCACCGAGCACGCCGTCCGCGCGCCACACCACGACGTGAGCAGTCCCCACGGTCACCTCACGTCCGCAACCCGGGCAGATGTACGCCTTCTGAGCCTGCGCGGCGGTGACCGGCTGAACCGTCCATTCCACGCCCCGTCGAGTCTCCGTGCGCTTCCATCCGCTCAGCAGGCGTGCGAACGCGTCGTCGGAGGAACCGGCATCGTCACGCCGCCGGCGATGGGACCTCGGCATGCCGTCAGTACCAGCCCTTGCGCTGTGAGTGATCCCACGCCCCGCACGGCGTGCCGTAGCGTCCCTTGATGTAGCCGAGGCCCCACGAGATCTGCGTGGCGGCGTTCGTCTCCCAGTCCGAGCCGGCGCTGGCCATCTTGCTTCCCGGGAGGGCCTGCGGGATGCCATAGGCCCCGCTGCTCTTGTTGTAGGCGTTGACGCGCCAGCCGGACTCCTTCTTCCACAGCGCCACCAGGCAGGCGAACTGGTCATCGCCCCAGCCGCGCGCGGCGACCATCTCATAGGCGGTCGCCTGGGCGCTCCCCGGATCGGGCGTGACGAACGGAGGAGCCCAACCGCTGGACCGGGAGGACGAGGACGACCCCGTCGACGTCGATGTCGGTGTCGGAGTGGGAGTCGGCTTGGGCTTCACGTACACGGTGTAGGTGATATCGGATCTGCCGAGGTCCTCGTCATCAGTACCCGATGCGGCGATGTAGTCCTGGGCGTCGGCGATGGAACTCGCATACAGCGACACCGGGTCGAGTTCGGCCGCCTCGGCGCGCGGGCTCGCCGCGGTCAGCGGCAGCACCGAAGCGCCCGCGAAGGCGGCGACCGCGAAAGCAGCGAACACGGAGAGGACGCGGCGCCTCCGCGACCAGCGCGGCGGCTCGGACGAGCTGCGGTTCGATCTCGCGACGGTCGTCGACCGGTTCGCGAGAGACCGCCGCGTCACGGGGATCAGCTCGCCATCAGAAGTCACAGTGACAGCGATTCTACCCGGCGCCTCGGACGGTCGCCACGCCCAGCGCGCCGATGAGGGCTCAGCCGACCGCCAGCATGACCTCGATGACGGCATCGAGGACGGCGTCCACCTGCACCTCGTCGTAGCCCCCGCGCTGCATGCGGAAGGCGACGGTGCGCACCTGCTCGACCGTGAGGCTCTCCCCGGACTCGAGGTAGCGGGCGATGCGATCGGCGACGAGATCGACCTCGTCGATCCGATACCCCCAACGGAGTCGGCCGACGCGCTGGAAGCGCTCCCGCTCGGGGCGACTCAGCCGATCGAGGACCTCCTGCGCCAGCCGTCGGGAGGAACCGACCCACGCGCGCGCGCCTTCTGCGGAGAGGGCCACCTCGCGCTCTCGCGCCGCGAAGGCGTCCTCGATGCGGCCCATGGCCGCGTCGACCGCGGCGATCTGGTACCCGTGCTTGACGAGACGGAACGCGGTGCGTCGCACATCGGCCGCCGTCAGCGGCTCGTCGGCCCCGTCTTCGAAGGACCGGCGTGCCGCCGCGAGGAACTCGTCGACCTGACCGGGGTCGTATCCCTGGACCCGTCCGGAGGTCAGCGGGAACGGGAGGACCGTGCTCTCCTGGCTCATGCGCCCGCCAACGGGGAGAGGAGGAAGTACATCGCCAGCGCGATCGCCGCCGACGGCAGGATCGAGTCGAGGCGGTCGAGGACGCCTCCGTGTCCGGGCAGCCACGAGCTCATGTCCTTGATCCCCAGGTCTCTCTTGATCATCGACTCCCCCAGGTCGCCGACCGTCGCCGAAGCCAGCACGGCCGCGCCGAAGAGGACGCCCGCCCACCACGGGATGTGCAGGAGCAGCATCCCGATCGTGACGGCAGCCGCGATCGCGACGGCGGCGGCCCCGGCGAAACCCTCCCAGGTCTTCTTGGGGCTGATGCGCGGCGCCATCGGGTGCTTCCCGAACGCCAGCCCGGAGGCGTAGGCCCCCGTGTCGGCGACGACGACCACCACGATCATCGCGAGCAGCCAGAACTCGCCGCCCTCCTGACGCAGGAGCACCAGCGTGAGGCTGGCGAGGAACGGCACGTACAGCGGAACGAAGCCGGCGATCAGCACGTCCGACAGCACGTCGCCGTAGCGACGGCCGTCGCGGGCGGACATCTGCGCGATCATGCGCCACACCACGAGGAACGCGACCGCAGCGAACGTGGTGACCCAGTGCGTCCAGTGGCCCTCGACGAACCCGGCCACCATGATGACGGCGCCCATCGCCACTTGCGGCCACACGTCCACGCGACGACCCGCGCTCTGGAGCGCGCGCGCGAACTCGAACACGCCGAGCAGACAGACCGGGATCGCGAAGATCAGGAACAGCCACTTGACCCACAGGAGCGAGCCGAGGACCGCGGCGCCGATGGCCAGGCCGCTGAGGGTGGCCAGCAGCAGGTTTCGGCCGGTGCGAGCGTTGATGCGCTCGTTCACCTGCTCGAAGTCGGCCCGCGCCTTCACGATCTGGTGCTCGAATTCGGACCGCGCCGCCCGCACATGCGAGTGCAGGGGGGTGGCGTCCACCTCGACGGCGCGCCGCGCCTCGGCGCGCGTACGCGGCACGTCGTCCGCCCCGCGCTCGTCCGAGGGATCGTCGGTCATGGCTGCCTCACACCTCGAGGAGCTCAGCCTCTTTGCGCTTGAGTGCCTCGTCGATCTCGTCGACGTGTGCGCGCGTGATGGCGTCGAGTTCCTTTTCGGCACGGGCGAGATCGTCTTCGCCGACCTCGCTCTTGAGGGCGTCGAGCTCGTCCTTGGACTTGCGGCGGATCCCCCGCAGGTGGACCTTGGCGTCCTCACCCTTGGAGCGCACGAGCTTGACGTACTCCTTGCGCCGCTCAGCGGTCAGCTCGGGCATCGTGACGCGGACGAGGTTTCCGTCGTTGGTCGGGTTCGCGCCGAGGTTCGGGGTGTCGCGGATGGCCTGCTCGATCGCCTTGAGCGCGGACTTGTCGTAGGGCGTGATCACGAGCGTGCGCGCCTCGGGGTTGTTCAGCGAGGCGAGCTGGGCGAGCGGCGTCGGCGACCCGTAGTAGTCGACGAGGATCTTCTGGAAGAGCTGGGGGTTGGCACGGCCGGTGCGAACGGTCGCGAAGTCGTCCTTCGCAGCCTCGACGGCGCGGTCCATGCGTGCGGTCGTGTCGGCCAGGGTCTCGGCGATCACGGTCACTCCATTCGTTTGTTGCGTCGGTCAAGTCTAGTGCGGCGCGCGGCGCCGACTCAGACGGTGACGAGCGTGCCGATCGACTCGCCCAACAGGGCGCGCGTCACGTTGCCCGCGGGCTCCATCCCGAACACGCGCATGTCGATGCCGTTGTCCATGCAGAGGCTGAAGGCGGTCGAGTCGACGACCTTCAGACCGCGCTGGAGCGCGTCCCCGTACGTCAGCCGCTCGAGCTTGACGGCGTCGGCGTGCGTCTTCGGGTCGGCGGTGTAGACGCCGTCGACGCCGTTCTTGGCCACGAGCACCTCGTCCGCGCCGATCTCGAGGGCGCGCTGCGCGGCGACCGTGTCGGTCGAGAAGTAGGGCAGGCCGGCGCCGGCGCCGAAGATCACGACCCGTCCCTTCTCCATGTGACGCTCCGCACGACGGGGAATGTAGGGCTCGGCGACCTGGGTCATGGAGATCGCCGACTGCACGCGCGTGGCCGCGCCGGCCTGCTCGAGGAAGTCCTGGAGCGCCAGCGCGTTCATGACCGTGCCGAGCATGCCCATGTAGTCGGCGCGACCGCGGTCCATCCCGCGCTGACTCAGTTCTGCGCCACGGAAGAAGTTGCCACCGCCGACGACGATGGAGATCTCGACCCGGTCCACCGCCGCGGCGATCTCGCGCGCGATCTGGCTGACGATGTCGGGATTCACACCGAGCTGACCACCCCCGAAGGCCTCGCCGGACAGCTTCAGGAGGACGCGTCGGCGTCCGGTGGTCTCATCTGGCACGGGGGTTCCTCTCGACGGTTGCAGGATATCGTCCGGTGGGCATCGAAAAGGGGCCCGCATCTGTGCGATGCAGGCCCCTTCCCGAACTTACGCGCCGACCTTGAAGCGGGCGAAGTCGGTGATCGTGATGCCGGCGGCCTGAGCCACCTGTGCGACGGACTGCTTGTTGTCCTTCGCGTAGTCCTGGTCGAGCAGAGCGACCTGCTTGAAGAAGGCGCCGACGCGGCCCTCGACGATCTTCGGCAGCGCGGCCTCGGGCTTGCCCTCGTTGCGGGAGATCTCCGTGACGATCTGGCGCTCCTTCTCGACCTCGTCCTCGGGGACGTCCTCGCGGGAGAGGTAGGTCGGGTTGGCGAACGAGATGTGCTGGGCGATGCTGCGCGCCGTCTCGGCGTCGGAGCCGGTGTAGGCGACGACCACGCCGATCTGCGGAGGCAGGTCCTTGCTGGTCTTGTGCAGGTAGATCTCGAAGGCGTCACCGGAGAGCGTGCGGACGCGGCGCAGCTCCACCTTCTCGCCGATGATCGCGGCCTCGTCGGAGATGAGGTCGGCGACGGTCTGGCCGTGCGCGTCGGCGGCCAGGGCTGCCTCTGCGGACTCGGCGCCGACGGCAGCGGCCGCAGCGAGCACCTTGTCGGCCAGCGCGATGAAGCGGTCGTTCTTCGCGACGAAGTCAGTCTCGGTGTTGAGCTCGATGATGGTGACCTTGCCGTCGACCTCGGCCGCGGCGACGAGGCCCTCGCTGGTCGAGCGGTCAGCGCGCTTGGCGTTGCCCTTCGCGCCCTTCAGGCGCAGGATCTCGACGGCCTTCTCGAGGTCGCCGTCAGCCTCCTCGAGCGCCTTCTTGGTGTCGACCATGCCCGTTCCGAGCTGCTCGCGGAGCGCCTTGATGTCGGCGATGGTGAAGTTGGCCATGGGTGGTGGCTCCTAGTCGTGTGTCGTCTGTGCGAAAGCGGTGGCTGATCCGTCCGGCACCCGGGTCGTGCGCGGGTGCCGGACGGTATCGGTGTCTGATTACTCGGCGGCCTTGTCGGCGGCAGCGGGCTCCTCGGCGGCGGGCTCCTCAGCGGCCTCGGCCTCCTCGGCAGCGGCCTCGGCCGGGACCTCAGCGGGCTCCTCGGCGGCGGCCTCGGCCGGCGCCTCGGCGGCAGCTTCGGTCGCGCCACCCTGCTCGAGCAGCTCGCGCTCCCAGTCGGCCAGGGGCTCGGCGTCGGCCGACTCCTCGGTGGGCTGGTGCCGCTGGATGAGGCCCTCGGCGGCGGCGTCGGCGATGATGCGCGTGAGCAGACCCACCGAGCGGATCGCGTCGTCGTTGCCCGGGATCGGGAACTGGAACTCGTCGGGGTCGGCGTTCGTGTCGAGGATGCCGATCACGGGGATGCCGAGCTTCTTGGCCTCGTCGATGGCGAGGTGCTCGCGCTTGGCGTCGACGACCCAGATCGCCGACGGCGTCTTCTGCAGGTTGCGGATGCCGCCGAGCGACTTGTGCAGCTTGTCGAGCTCGCGCTTCTTGAGCAGCAGCTCCTTCTTGGTGAAGCCGCTCTCGGCCGGGTTGTCGAAGTCGAGCTCCTCGAGCTCCTTCATGCGCGCGAGGCGCTTGCTCACCGTGGTGAAGTTGGTGAGCAGGCCGCCCAGCCAGCGCTGGTTGACGTAGGGCTGGCCGACGCGCGTCGCCTGCTCGGCGATGACCTCCTGGGCCTGCTTCTTGGTGCCGACGAAGAGGATCGTGCCACCGTGGGCGACGGTCTCCTTGGCGAACTCGTACGCCTTGTCGATGTACGACAGCGACTGCTGCAGGTCGATGATGTGGATGCCGGAGCGCTCGGTGAGGATGAAGCGCTTGACCTTCGGGTTCCAGCGTCGAGTCTGGTGTCCGAAGTGGACGCCGCTGTCGAGCAGCTGGCGAATGGTGACGACGGCCATGGCCGTTCTCCTGTTCTTTCGGTTGTTCCCGCGGACCGGATGGTCGCAGAGCCTGGTGCCCCGGCGCACACCCACTCCGCCGACGAGCGGTGGAGACCTGGGGTGTGGATGCCGATGTGCGGGCACGCGTAGTCACCCCGACATGCGGAGTGCGCCTCCAGTGTAACAGCCACGGGGCCTCCTCCCCCGCGCGTGCAGTCGGCCCGCCGTCCACCGATCGGGCGGCCGCGTCGGCCGGGGCGCAGTGCTCGCCAGACGCTGGTCTCATGCCCGCATCCCTGAAGAGCCGCCGTCTGACCGCGACCGTGCTCGTCGTCCTCGTCGCCGCAACCGTGCCGCCGGCTGCGGCAGCGCCGGTCGAACGCATCCACCCGGCGACGACGGCGTCCGAAGCCGGTTCCGGCTGGCGATGGCCGACGGACGAGGTGCGGATCGTCGCTCCGTACGACGCTCCCCCGCATGAGTTCGCCGCGGGACACCGCGGTGTCGACCTCTACGCCCCACCCGGGACGCCCCTGCGAGCGCCGGCGGACGGCGTGGTCGCGTTCGTCGGCGTGGTCGTGGACCGCGGCGTGGTGACGATCGACCATGGCGACGGTCACGTCTCGTCGATGGAGCCTGTGGACGCGGTGCTGCCGCGGGGGTCCCATGTGCGCGCCGGCGACGTGGTCGCCCGCTCGGCGGCAGGCGGTCACGCGGCGCCGGGCTCCGTGCACCTCGGGGTGAGGCGCCACGGTCGCTACGTCGATCCGCTCGACCTGCTCGGTCCTCTGCCGCGCGCCGTCCTGCTGCCTTGCTGCTGAGCATGCGCGGCAGCGGGTGCGACGGCGACGTCAGTCGGGGACGATCTCGTTGCGGTCGCCGGACACATCCCTCGACGCGATGCGGGCCGCCTCGACCTCGTTGTCGTTGCCGTTCATCGCGAGCGCGTCGATGGCGCGCTCGACGTCCACCGAGTTCCGATCCCCCCGCAGCCGAACGGTACCGGCTGATGCCAGGTCGATCTCGTTCGACTGCCCCTCGACGACCAGTTCCTCGAGAGCGAGCGCCTCGACCTCGTTTCCGTCGCCCCGGACCGCCACGACGGACACGTCGACTCCGGTCAGATCGACATCGAGTCCCGTGCCGGCCACGTCCACCCGTCGGCACGATCCGGTGACGATGAACTCGTCGTCGGTGCCCAGAAGTGTCAGCAGACCGTCCTCGCACGCGAGTGGCGCGGCGGACGGCGAGGGTGAGACGGGGCCTGCGCCGGCCGGGGGCGCCACCGTGGCGGAGAGCGGCGGCAGTGCGCTCATCGCCGGTGCCGGTACGGCCGTGCAGCCGCTGAGGAGGAATGCGACAGCGCCCAGAATGCCCGCCCAGCGCAGCCTGGCCGGCGGGCGCGTGGACGAGCGGGTGCCGAGAGGAACGAACGGGTGCGAGCGCATGCCGACAGCGTAGATGCCGACGGCGGCGACTTCAGGCACGGGGGTGCGCGAGTCGATACGTCGCGGTGAGCTTCTCGGCCGAGACGTGCGTGTAGATCTGTGTGGTTCCGAGGCTCGCATGGCCGAGCATCTCCTGGACGGTCCGCAGGTCGGCGCCGCCGTCCAGGAGATGGGTGGCGGCGGAGTGTCGGAGCGCGTGGGGTCCGAGCGCGACCGCTCCGAGGTCGGGCCCGACGAGGCGGTTGACGACGTCGTAGACGGCGCGAGGTCCGATGCGACCTCCGCGCGCTCCCAGGAACAGGGCGAGGGCGCCGGGCCCGCCGTGGTCTGCACGGCGGGCGTACAGAGCGGGACGGCCCCGGACGAGGTACGCGTCGAGCGCCCGCTGGGCGGGCGCGCCGTAGGGGACGATCCGCTCCTTGTCGCCCTTGCCCGTGACCCGCACGGTCGCCCGTTGCGCGTCGAGGTCGTCGAGGTCGATGCCGCAGAGCTCCGAGACCCGGAGCGCGGAGGCATAGAGCATTTCCAGCAGGGCTGCGTCACGCAGGTGAAGGGGGTCCCCGTCCGCGGCGACTTCCCGGGCCCGGTCGAGCACGTCCGCCATTGTCCGGGCCGTCGCGACCTTGGGGAGCGATCTGCCGCGCTTGGGTGCCTGCAGCCGGAGGCTCGGATCGTCGACGCGCCGTCCGCTCTCCAGCACCCACGAGAAGAACGCGCGCACGGCCGCGGTGCGCCGGGCGATCGTCGCCCTCGCGTCCCCCCGCTTGGTGGCGATCCACAGCCACTCCCTCAGGTGTTCGAGGTCGATCTCCTCCAGCGGGGTGTCCCCCGTGACCCCGGCCAGGTCGCGCAGATCGGAGCGATAGGCGCGCACCGTGGCGGGCGACAGCCGCCGCACGGTGGTGAGGTGCCGCGCGAACTCCTCGGCGGCGGTGATCAGCTCCATGCTGTCCAGGATGCCGCGGCGGACGGGAGATGGCGTCAGGCTCACCGTGCAACGGCGCGCCACCCGTCGCCCACGCGCGCGGCCGCCCCCTCCAGTGCCAGCAGGCCGAGGATGCTCTCCACCGCAGCGACATCGAGCCCACTGCGTTGCGCCAGGTCGGCCGACGTGCGGGCGGATCTGCTGCTGAGCGCGTCGCGTACTCGGCCGGTATCACCCGCGCGCTCTCGCTCCTCGGCCTCGGCGGTCCCCCAGCCGAGCATCTCGCGGACGTCGTCTGCCGACGTGATGCACTGCGCGGCGTATTCGCGCAGCAGTCGATGGCAGCCCGCCGACGTCGCGCTCGTGATCGGGCCCGGCACCGCGCCGAGCGGCCGTCCCAGCGATGCGGCATGCCCTGCCGTGTTCAGGGAGCCGCTGCGCCACCCCGCCTCGACGACCACCGTCGCATCCGACGCAGCCGCGATCAGTCGGTTCCTGGCGAGGAACCTCCACTTCGTCGGTGCCGCGCCGCAGGGCGCCTCGCCGACCACTGCACCGCCTGACGCGACGACCTGGTCGAGCAGGGCGCGGTGCCCGGCCGGATAGGACCGGTCGACCCCGCCGGCCAACCATGCGATGGTCACAGCACCCGCCGCCAGTGCCGCCCGATGAGCCATACCGTCGATGCCGTAGGCGCCGCCCGACACGACAGCCACTCCACCGCGACCGAGGTCCGTGGCCAGGTCGGCCACGACGTCCTCGCCGTACGCCGACGCGGCGCGCGCCCCCACCAATGCGACCGCCGGTTTCGATGCGACCACTTCGGACACTGCGCCGCGCACCCACACGCACAGGGGAGCGTGTGGCCCCAGGTCGTCCAGACGAGCGGGCCAGAGACCGGACTCGGGCGTGAGGACCCGGACATCCGCGCGCTGTGCGGCCGACGCGACGTGCGGCGCGTCGGCGGCACGCTCGCGCCAGCGCTGCACCGCGGCACGGGCCGCACGAGCCTCGAGCCCGCATCGCTCCATCAGCTGCTCGGCACCGCGCCGATGGAACACCAGCTCGAGTGCCTCCCTGGCCCCGAGGGCGCCCACGAGCGCACCGGCCACTCCGTCACCGGGTTCGGTGAGCGCCGACCACAGCATGCGCGCATCCAGAGCCTCGAGCGTGCCCCGGTCGGCGTCGGGCCCGGCCACTCCCTGCGTCCGCCGCCGCACGGCGGACTCGCTCAGGTCGATCACGCTTCCGCCGATCCCTTCTTCAGATAGAGCGCGCGCCCGATGTCCTCGCGTCCGAGCTGAGCGCGATCGTCGAGGTCCGCGATCGTCCAGGCGAGCCGCAGGACGCGGTCGTACCCCCGAAGGCTCAGCGATCCCCGGCTGAGGGCGGCATCGAGGGGGCGTCGAACCTCCATCGAAGGCGTCGCGGGTCCCGAACGAAGCCATGCCCCACTGACCTCGGCGTTCGTCCGCCACGGCGTCTCGCGAAGCCGGTGGGCCGCACGCTCCCGCGCCTCGCCGACGCGATCGCGCGCCACCGCCGTGGTGGTGGTCTCGCCGGAGGCGACGGCTTGAGCCAGAGAGACGCGCCGGAGCGACAGCTCGATGTCGACACGGTCCAGCAGCGGTCCGCTCAGTCGACCCAGGTACCGCCGGATGGCCAGGGACGGACAGGTGCACACACCGCCCGGCACGCCGTACTGCCCGCACGGACAGGGATTCGTGGCCATCACGAGCTGGAACCGCGCCGGGAACCGCGCGCGGAAGCCTGCGCGATGGATCTCGATCTCGCCCGACTCGAGCGGCTGGCGCAGCGCGTCGAGCGCGTGGGCGCCGTACTCGCCCGCCTCGTCGAGGAAGAGCACGCCGCCACTGGCGCGGGCGATCGCCCCCGGCCGCACGGTGCGGCTCCCACCGCCGACGAGGGCGGCGACGCTCGCCGAGTGATGCGGCGCCTCGAACGGCGGTGTCCGCGACAGGAAGCGCACCGGATGGCCGGCGAGCGAACGCAGCGACGCCGCCTGCAGCGCGGCCTCGTCGTCCAAGTCCGGGAGGATGCCGGGCAGACGTCGCGCCAGCATCGTCTTCCCCGCGCCGGGAGGGCCCGACATCAGCAGATGGTGACCTCCCGCCGCGGCCACCACGAGCGCCGCGACCGCTTCCCGCTGGCCGATCACCTCGGCGAGGTCGGGAGCGGCGCTCCGCTCGGCGATCGCGCCGTCCGTCGCCGGCTCGGTCACGGGCACCGGGTCCTGCTCGACGTCGACGACCTCGAGGCCGTGGAGGCGCGCGACGTCGCGGAGGTTGACCGCGCCGAACACCTCGACACCGTCCACGAGCTCCGCCTCGGCCCGGCACGCCGCAGGCACCACCACCCGGCCGAAGCCGGCACGTGCCGCAGCGGCGACGGCGGGCAGGATTCCGGGCAGCGGCCGGAGGCGGCCATCCAGCCCGAGTTCTCCCAGATGGACCGTGCGGGCCAGCGACCCGGCATCGAGTGGCAGCTCCGTGGCAAGGGCGGCGATCGCGACGGCGACGTCGAGTCCCGTCCCATGCTTGGGCAGGCCGGCGGGTGACAGATTCACCACGACGCGGCGCCGCGGAAGCGGGAGGTCGCTGTTGCCGCACGCGTTGTGGACGCGCTGCTCCGCCTCCCCGATCGACTTGTCCGGCAGGCCGATGATCGTGAATCCCGGTGTCTGGGTGGACAGATCGGCTTCGACTTCCACGATGTCGCCGAGCAGCCCGGTGAGCACGACACTCCACGTGCGCCCGAGGCTCACCGCAGATCCTCGAGGTGCTCCAGAACCGCCGTCTCGGGGTCCGGGCCGGTGATGCCGATCACATCGAGTCGGAGTCGCCGCCCGCGCGCCTGCTCCGGATGCGCGCGCATCCACGCCGACGCGACGCGCCACAGGCGGTCACGCTTGCGCCCGTCGACCGCGACGAAGGGGTGCCCGAACGCATCGCTGCGACGGGTCTTGACCTCGACCACGACGAGGTCCGCGCCGTCGAACGCCACGATGTCGAGCTCGCCCTGGACGCAGCGCCAGTTCCGCGCCCGCACGTCGTACCCTCGCTCGCTCAGATATCGAGCCGCGCGTTCCTCACCGGCGCGTCCGCGCACGTCCTTGTCAGCCATGCCATCGATGCTGATCTGCTCCCCCGCGGGGTATCGCGCTCAGCGCGGCATCGGTGGAGACGTACCCGTTCGGCCCCGCTGTGGAGAGCGCGGCGCTCCGGGGTCAGGAGTCGAGGGAGAGCTCGTCGGGGATCTGGAAATCGCGACGCTGGAGCTCTTCCACGTTGACGTCCTTGAACGTCAGCACCCGCACCGACTTCACGAAGCGATCCGCCCGGTAGATGTCCCACACCCACACGTCGGTCATCGAGATCTCGAAGTAGAAGTCGTGCTCGGTGTCGCGACGGACGACGTTCACGTCGTTGGCGAGATAGAAGCGCCGCTCCGTCTCGATCACGTACTGGAACTGCGAGACGACGTCGCGGTACTCCTTGTACAGCGCCAGCTCGAGCTCGCGGTCGTAATCCTCGAAGACTTCGTCATCCATGGTCCGTCAATCCTATTGCCCGCGCGGCGCCGCGAGGATCAGAAGAGCGTGGGCGCCTCGGCGATCGCCCAGGACGCGCGGTGGTGGGCACTGAGCCCGTGCGACCGGATCGCCTCCCGATGCTCCGGGCTGGCATAGCCCTTGTTGCGTGCCCAGTGGTACACGGGAAGATCACCGTGGAGCCCCGTCATGAGGTCGTCGCGCGCGACCTTGGCGATCACCGATGCGGCCGACGCCGAAGCGCAGTCGCGGTCGGCCTTGATGATGGGCTGAACTCGCAGGCCACCACCCCCGGCCGGGGTGATGTAGTCGTAGTTCCCGTCGAGGATGATCACGGCGTCCTCGGGCACCACGCCCGCCGCTCGGAGGTCCGCGATGGCGCGGAGGGCGGCCAGCCCCAACGCGCGGATGATCCCGACGCGGTCGATCTCGGCGGCGTCGGCCCACCCGACGGCGGACGCCGCCACCCACTGCTGCGCGCGTCCGGCGACATCGTGACGATGGTGCTCCGCGACCAGCTTCGAGTCGCGGAGGCCGACCGGCACGCGTCGGCGGGCCCCCGCGGCGTCCATGACCGCGGCGCCGACGGCGACGGGACCGGCGAGGGCGCCGCGACCGACCTCGTCGCACGCGATCACCAGCGGATGCTCCTTGAGCAGCCGCCTCTCGACGGTGAGGCGTGGGACGGCGACGGTCATGGCGCGATGTCGGGGACGCCCGCGAAGACGTCGTGATGGAAGTCGATGAGACCGAAGCGGTCCAGCGGCCAGGTCACCAGGAAGGCCCGGCCGACCACGTTGTCGATCGGAACGAAGCCCTGCCCGGGCTGATCGGTGTTGTAGCGGGAGTCGCGCGACGCGTCGCGGTTGTCGCCCAGCACCCACAGGGAGCCCTCGGGGACGGTGACGTCATAGGGCACCACTTCGGGCGCGCTCTGACCCGGCGCGAGGTTGAGGTACGACGTCTCGTCGATCGGGATGTCGTTGACGGTCACCTGGCCGAGGGCGTTGCAGCAGACCACGTGGTCGCCGGGGACGCCGATGATCCGCTTGATGAGGTGCTCTTTGCTGTCGGGGGCCGAGATGCCCACCAGAGCCAGCACCCAGTCCACCGCTTCCACGAGCACCGAGCGCTCCACCCTGGGCTCGGTCGGGAGCCACCCGCCCGGATCGCGGAAGACGACGACGTCGCCGCGGTCGTATCCGCCGAAGCGCGGCGTCAGCTCGTCGACGAGGATGCGGTCGTCCACGCGAAGGGTCTGCTCCATCGAGCTGGAGGGGATGTAGAAGGAGCGGACGAGGAACGTCTTGACGAGGAACGAGACCAGCACCGCGATGACGATGATCACGAGCACGTCGCGCAGCAGCGGCCAGATGCCGCGTCGCGCCGTGCGACGGGGGCGCACCGGATCTGTCGCCGCGTCGGCGGCGATGTTCTCGGGGGTCATTCAGGTCCTTCGTCTCTGCAGCGGGAGCGGGCGGCGCTCCTGTGCTCCTGTGCTCCTGTCAAGGGTCGCACATCCCGGACGCCGCGTGACCACGGCCCACCGGTCGGTCCCGTCCGCGCGCGGGAACGACGATGCCCCGGGGGTCCGGCCCCGGGGCATCGTGGAGAGAGCGCGTCAGCGGTCGCGCTTCTCCTTGATCTTCGCCTTCTTGCCGCGCAGGTTGCGCAGGTAGTACAGCTTGGCGCGACGCACGTCGCCACGGGTCACGACCTCGATGTGGTCGATCGACGGGCTGTGCACCGGGAAGGTGCGCTCGACGCCCACCTGGAAGCTGATCTTGCGGACCGTGAAGGTCTCGCGAACGCCGTCGCCGGAGCGGCCGATGACGACGCCCTGGAACACCTGCACGCGGGAGCGGTTGCCCTCGGTGATGTTCACGTGGACCTTCACGTTGTCGCCGGGTGCGAAGGCGGGGATGTCGGAGCGCAGCGAGGCCGCGTCGACGGAGTCGAGGATCTGCATGATCGTCACTTCCTGCGACCGCCACAGGTCGATCGCGAGAGTCAGAGTTGGAGGATGTGTCGTGCCCGAGGCGACCGTGTCCGGCGCCGTGCTCCCCTGAGGCAGAGCCTGTTCAGGGCACAAACAACCATTCTGCCACGGAGAGGCGCCCCGACCAAAACGCCTACGGAGCCGGCGGGGTGCGTCCCTCGGTGATGACGATCACCTCGGGATCCGTCGCCGCCTCGCGGGGTGACGAGGGCGGGATGTAGCCGATCCCCTCGGACGTGCGGAGGACCGTGAGCCCACCGCGCGCCTCGCGCCACACCTGGGACAGCGAGCTCCACAGCGCCGCCACGCCCACGCCCACGGTCAGCGCCAGCAACGGCCACCACCATCGACTGTCGAAGACGCCCAGGGCGACGATCAGCACGTGCCACGCTCCGATGAGCCCGAGGTCGAGCCAGGACACCGCACGATCGGCGCGCACGGTCCCCCGCGCGCGCACCAGCAGGGTGAGGATGAGCTGGCCGACGAGCACGGCGGGCGCGGAGACGATGACCCACAGCAGCGCCCACGGGTTCGCGCCGAAGACGATCCAGCCGACGAACAGCCACAGGGGCAGCACGAATGCCGCTGGAATCAGCCACCGGAAGAACGCTTGACGCACCCACATGACCTCGATGCTACGCCGGTCAGCCACAATGGAACCTGAGTGAAAGGAACCCGATGATCGAACTGCGCACGCCCGCCGAGATCGAGCAGATGCGCCCGGCAGGACGCTTCGTGGCGGAGGTCCTCGCGACGCTTCGGGACGAGACGACGGTGGGGACGAACCTGCTGACGATCGATCGACGCGCGCACGACATGATCCGTCGAGCCGGCGCGGAGTCGTGCTACATCGACTACCACCCCTCTTTCGGCGCGAGCCCGTTCGGGAAGGTCATCTGCACGTCGGTGAACGACGCCGTGCTGCACGGACTCCCCCACG
>Ga0307406_10000294_pt1 | contig 29383 bp, 33 predicted proteins | sample 322Cmetagenome_3_FD_203706 | JGI IMG/M metagenome (GOLD analysis project Ga0307406, IMG submission 203706) | Maize rhizosphere microbial communities from greenhouse at UC Davis, California, United States - 322HYB-C-2 | ecosystem: Host-associated > Plants > Roots > Rhizosphere > Soil | place...
GGCCGGTGGCGATCAGGCTTTCCGACAGGTCGCGGCGGCCCGCGACGCGGATGCGCCCGTCGTTCAGGTAGCAGCCCTTGCCCTTCTCGGCCCAGAACATCTCGTTCATGACCGGGTTGTAGGTCACGCCCGCCACGATCTCGGACGAGCCGTCCGGGGCGTAGCGCTCCAGCCCCACCGTGATGGCGAAGTGGGGCATGGCGTGCAGGAAGTTGGTGGTGCCGTCGATCGGATCGACGATCCAGCGGTGCGACTTGTCCGAGCCCTCGATCATGCCGCGTTCCTCGCCGAGGAAGCCGTAGCCCGGCCGGGCCTTGGTCAGCAGTTCGAACAGGGTCTCTTCGGCCTTGATGTCGGCGGCGCTGACGAAGTCGCCGGGGCCCTTGCGGGACACCTGCAGCTGGCTGACTTCACCGAAGTCGCGCAGCATCGGGCGGGCGGTCTTGCGGACCGCGTCCATCATGACGGTGAGCAGGGCGGAGGCGAGGGCCATCGGGAATCTCCTGGTCCGCATGTCCTGAAAAGGCGCTCTGGCCCGGACATGCGGAGAAGTTCAAACGCTGATCGGCTCCGGCTGGAGCCGATGAAAACTCAGTCCGCGCGGCGGACGTATTCGCCGGTCGTGGTGTCGACGACGATCTTCTCGCCGACGCCCATGTACGGCGGGATCATGATGCGCACGCCGTTGTTGGCGATGGCGGGCTTGTAGGACGACGAGGCGGTCTGCCCCTTCACGGTGGGCTCGGTCTCGACGACTTCCAGATTGACCTGGTCGGGCAGCGACAGGCCGATCGGGCGCTCTTCGTGCAGCTCGATGACGACCTTCATGCCTTCCTGCAGGTAGGGGATGCGGTCTTCGCCGACCCAGTCCTTCTGCAGTTCGATCTGCTCGTAGTTTTCGTCGTTCATGAAGACGAGGCTGTCGCCGTTGTCGAACAGGTAGGAGAAGTCGCGCTGCTCCAGCGTGACGCGCTCGACCTTGTCTTCCGAACGGAAGCGTTCGTTCAGCTTGTTGCCGGTCTCGAGGTTCTTGGCCTCGACGTTGGCGAAGGCGCCGCCCTTGCCCGGCTTGACGTGGCTGGCCTTGGTGACGACCCACAGGCCGCCGTTCACTTGCAGGACCATGCCGGGCTTGATGGTGTTGCCGTTAATCTTGGCCATGATGTCTCGGAGGGGTTGAGGCGCAGCCCTTGCGGCGCGCGCGAGCGGGCGCAGTCCCTAAAGGAAGCCGCGTCATCCGGCAAGGTGGGCATAAAAAGTTGTATTGACTTGGTTAAGCAACCATAGGAATTGAAAACCACCGTTATGGGAGGGCGCTATGGTCAGCTTGACACAAGAAGATTTCGCCACGCTGCAAAGCACCAGCGAAGAGGATTTGCTCGGCCAGCTGGGGCTGGCGGTCACCGGAAGCGAAGGCGAATCCGCGTCGCTCAAAAGCCTGCAGGAGGCCTCGCTGGACTTCTCGTGGCCCAACTTCATCCAGGCCGGGATGAACTACTTCAACCGGATCTGGCCGACGGTGAAATCCGTCGTCTGCGAGGCCTATGAGACCTACAGCGAGGACAACAAGGCGTGGATCGAGCAGGCCGCCACGGCCCTGCTGGCCCTGATCAACGTCGGTTCGGCGATCGCGATCCTGATCGTCAAGATCGCCATCAAGAAGGGTCTCGACACCCTCTGCGCCGCCGACTGAGGCTAGTGGAGGGTCGCCCCGGCGTCGGCCTTCTTCTGCACCATGTTGGCCAGCGCCACCTGTCCGCCGATCGGGGCGGCCAGCTTGCCGGCGCGGGCGTCCAGCTTGCGCGCTTCGTGGGCGAAGGCGGCGGCCATCCCGGCGGATGACATGGCGGCGGCGATCTGCAGGCCCCGGCTGGCCGGGCGCATGGCGATCCAGACGGCGTTCAGCGCCTGGGCCGCGGCCCACAGGCCCATGGCCAGGTTGCGCTCCGGCGCCCGGGGCGCGTTCCACACCCGCACCGCCGACAGGGTGGTGGCCGAGAAGACGGCGGGCAGGATCAGGCTGAGCGCTCCGCGCGGCCGCTCGGTGATCGGCGCGTCGGTTTCGGTCAGATGCACGGGGCGGGGGCGGATGGTCCGCCGGGCGAAGGCGGTGGCGGCCAGGGCGAATCCGACCGTGAGCGCGACGCCCAGCAGGACATGAGAGGCGTTGCGGCCCTCCGCGTTCAGGAAGTCGGTCGCGGCGTCCTGAACGTCGTCGAACACGTCATCGATGTCGGTCATGCTGCCGTATTCCGTTCTGCCTAACGACAATGACGGGCGAATGGGCGGGTTCCGTCGGCGACCTGAGAACGCTCTAACGATTGGCGACCAACCGTAGAGCTTCTATCGTCCGGGAGCAGAACTCGGAGACGCGAATGACGTCGCGCAGATTGGCGCAACTGTCGGCCCTGGCCCTGGCGGCGCTGACCTATTGGACCATCGTGTCCCGGCCGGGCGTCATCGGCGATGAGTTCCCGGTCACGATCTATTCCACCACGCTTGTTTTCACGCTCTTCGTGTTCGGCGTGAGCTTTCTAGCCTTGCGTTTGGCGACCGGCGGCTCGGCGACCTACTGGAGCATGGAGCGCCGGGATCAGTTTCGCTCGATCGGGTGGATGATCGTCACGATAAGCGCGGTGATGTTCGCCGGCCACGCGATCCTCGATTGGCTTGATCGCGTCACCCCCCTCGTCCTGCGTGCTAATTTCTTCCTTGCCATGACGCTCGTACCGGCGGCGTTCATTGTCTCGGGGCGTGTCAGATGGCCCAGTCGTTCGGCCCATCCCGGCAAGTTTACGCTGTTCCTGCTCTGCTTGGTCGGCCTCGGCGCCGCCGCAGCCTGGAGCTGGATGGCGTGGTCGTCCGCGCCCGGCGAGCTCGCCGCTCCCCCCCTGGGGCGTCTTCTGTTCGTCGTTCCTGTCGTGATCCTGGCGGCGACCCTGGAGGAGATCGTATTCAGGGTCCTGTTGCAGACCGCGCTGCTGGAGCGGACCGGTTCGCGGTTTCTGGCGGTCTTCCTCTCCAGCGTCGCGTTCGGACTGATGCACGTTCCCGGGCAATTCGCCGAGCCGCTGATGCACGCGGACTGGACGCTGCTCCAACTGGTGGCCCACGACTATGCGCCGGCATTCCTGCTGCAGACAGCGCTTGGCCTGGTCCTCGGGGTGCTCTGGCTGCGAACCGGCTCGATCGTGCTGATCTCCGTGGTCCACGCGCTGTTGAACATGGGCAACGTGCTGGCGACCGGCCTCTAGTTCCCCGTCGCGCTCCTGTCCGGGGCGATCTCGGTCATGGCCGACTGCAGGTAGTTCTGCTCGCCCAACTGTTCGATCAGCTTGTGCTGGGCCTCGAGGAAGTCGATGTGCTCCTCGGTGTCGGCCAGGATGCGCATGACCAGGTCGCGGCTGACGTAATCCTTGGCGGCCTCGAACTGCGTCACCGCGGCGACCACGACGTCGCGCGAACCCAGCTCCAGCTGCAGGTCGGCGCCCAGGCATTCGATCGCGCTCTCGCCGATCTTCAGCTTGTGCAGGTCCTGCAGGTTGGGCAGGCCGTCCAGGAACAGCACCCGCTTGATCAGCATGTCGGCGTGCTTCATCTCGCCGATGCTCTCGTCGTAGATGATCTGGCCCAGGTGCTTCAGGCCCCAGCTTTCGAACATGCGGGCGTGCAGGAAATACTGGTTCACGGCCGTCAGTTCGTTGGTCAGGATCGCGTTCAGCGTCCGGATGATCGCGGGGTCGCCCTTCATGGCCTCGGTCCTTCAAGCGGCGGCGGCTCCAAATCCGGAGTCGCCTGATTTCCCGCCGTTCATAACACGAACGAAGGCCCTGTGTTCACTTGCGAACACTTATCACGACATTGAAATTGCGAGTAAAAATCGCCTGCAGCTAGAGCCTGATCGGCTGAGGTGAAATCGTTGCGCGATTTCGCTGATGCCGTGAATCAGGCTCCAGAATTATGCTGGAGCGAAATCTGAGTTGAGCCGGACTGCGTCCAGCTCAACCGATTTCGCTCTGGGCTGAGAATGCTACTCAGCAGCGAGGGCGAAGGCCTGCTGCGTTTCCTGGATCATCTGGCGCATTTCGCAGACGCATTTGGCGCACTGGGCCTGGCACTGATGTTTGATGAAGACGTCGCGCGGACGCGTCGCGCCAGCCTCGATGGCCGAGGCGACGTCACGTTTGCGAAGACCGTTGCAGTTGCAGACGTACAAGGAGGCGAACCCACTCAATGCGAATGGTTCGCTATAGCAACGGGAATGCGGCGAATGCAAGTCGTTCGCATGGGTGCGCCGTTGCCGCACCGCCGGTTCTCTGATCACATCCGCTTCGGGACAGGAGGGGCGCCGTGACCATCAGGACTCTGTTCGCGGCTCTGGGCGTGACCGCGGCGCTGTTCAGCGCGGCGCCGGCGACGGCCTCGGACCGGCCGGGCCTTCCGGCCTTCACCTCCATGGCCGAGCTCAGCGCCTTCCTCGACGCCCATGCGCCGCAGGAGGCGGGGCAGGAGGTCTGCCCGCCCGAGCATCCGGACTGTCCTGAGAACACCGACGTGGCGGATATCGTCGTCACCGGATCGCGGATCACCGCGCCGTCCATCACCAACAACCAGGAAGCCGGGATCGACGAGGGCGACATCGTCAAGGCGCGCGGCGACACCCTGATCATCCTGCGCCGGGGCCGGCTGTTCACCATCGACACCGGGCAGGGGCGGCTGCGGCTCGTCGATCGGATCGACGCCTATCCGCCGGGCGTCGACGGGTCCGACGACTGGTACGACGAGATGCTGGTCTCGGGCGACCGGGTCATCGTCATCGGCTACAGCTACGGTCGCGGCGGGACCGAGATCAACCGCTTCCGGCTGGACGCGGCGGGGAAGCTGACCTTCGAGGACAGCCACCACCTGGCGTCCGATGACTATTATTCGTCCCGCAACTACGCTTCGCGGCTCGTGGGGGATCAGCTGGTGGTCTATTCGCCCGTCGATCCCTCGACCGGCGATCCGCTGAAGGACCTGCCGCGCCTGACCCGCTGGACGCCTGACGCCGTGGGGCAGGAAGACAAGGACGACGACTACGAGGCGATGCCGGGCCGTCCCATCGTCACGGTGGGCGACGTCTACCGCGCGCCGGGCCTGGACGAGGGCGCGCGCGGCCTGGTCTTCCACACCACCATCCGCTGCGCCGTGTCGGCGCCCGAGCTGACCTGCCGCGCGACGGCGGTCCTGGGTCCGGACTCGCGCAGCTTCTATGTCGCCCCGACGGCGGTCTACGTCTGGATGACCGAGGGCAGATGGGGCCTTCCCAAGGGGGAGCAGCCGCGCGGCTGGCTGTACCGCATGCCGCTGGACGGCGGTCGTCCGCAGGCGGCGGCGACGGTGGGCATGCCGATCGACCAGTTCTCCTTCCTCGAACAGCCGGAGCTGGGCCGCGTCAATGTGCTGGTGGTGGCCGACAGCGACGGCGACGAGATGTGGGGGCCTGAACATTCGGCGGGCGGCGCGGCCTTGCTGCAGCTTCCCTTCACGCGCTTCGGGACCGGCGAAGGCGAGGCTGACATGTCCGACTACCGGATCCTGCCGGGACTCGGGGCCGAGGGCCGGGCGCAGAACCGGTTCGTCGGCGACTTCCTGCTCTATTCCGCCTCCGTCTACAGCCCGCTTTCCTATGTCGACGAGAGCCTCCCGCGCTACGAAAGCCGCGTGATCGTGGCGCCGCTGGCGCCGGGGCCGGCCCTGATCTGGGGACTGCCCGGCCGCGTCAGCCGGATCGAGGCCATGGGTCCGGACGCCCTGGTGGTGTCGGGCGAGACGGACGCCTTCTTCACCACCTTCGACCTTCAGACGCCGCGCCCGACCATCGGCGACCAGTACGTCATGCCCGGCTCGGAAGAGACCGAGAGCCGCAGCCACGCCTTCTTCTACAGGCCTGACCCGACCAGCGCCGACGGCTCGACCGGGGTGCTGGGCCTGCCGGTTTCGCGCGCCGGAACCGGCCCCGTCGATCCGGAGACGGAAGAGCGCGCGACGCTGGAGACCATCACCTACATCCGCCGCAACGGCCTGGGGCGGCTGGGCGAGATCGGCTCGCTGGACGCCGCGCCGCTCAAGGGCCGGATCGACGACGGCTGCGTCGCCTCCTGCTACGGCTGGTACGGCGACGCGCGTCCGATCTTCCTCGGCGACCGCATCTTCGCCCTGCTGGGCTATGAGGTGATCGAGGGACGCGAACGGAGCGGCCGCATCCGCGAGGTGCGCCGCATCGACATGACGCCGCCCGCGCCGGCGGGGCCGCGGCCCTACTACGCCGATTGACCTTCAGCCCGGTTCGTCGCACTCCCCGGACATGGCCAGAGAACCCGTCGTCCCGCCGCGTCCGCCGTGTGCGCTGTATCTGATTACGCCGCCGGCGATCCCCGACCTGCCCGCCTTCGTCAGGACCTTGGGCGAAGCGCTGGACGCGGGCGCCGTCGCGGCCCTGCAGATCCGGCTCAAGGATGTCGATGACGCCGCCGTCCTGGCCGCTGTCGCCGCGCTGAAACCGGTGGCTGCGGCGCGCGGCGTGGCGGTGATCCTGAACGACCGCCCCGACCTCGCCGCCCGCTCGGGCTGCGACGGGGTGCATGTGGGGCAGGGCGACGCCTCCTACGCCGAGGCGCGCCGGACCATGGGCCCGGACGCCATGATCGGCGTGACCTGCCACGACAGCCGCGAGCTGGCCATGGAGGCCGCCGAGGCCGGCGCCGACTACGTCGCCTTCGGGGCCTTCTTCCCGACCACGACCAAGGAAACGGCGCACCGGCCCGAGCCGGAGATCCTGACCATCTGGCAGGAGACGGTGGAGACGCCCTGCGTCGCCATCGGCGGAATCACGGCCGCCAACGCCGCCGGCCTGGCCCGCGCCGGGGCCGATTTCGTGGCCGTCAGCGGGGCCGTCTGGGCTCATCCCGACGGTCCGGCCGCGGCGGTTCGTGAGCTTGATCAGGTGCTTGCGGCGGCCTTCTGACCTTCAGGGGATGTTAGGAAGCGCCCGGTTAGGTAACGGTGAGAGTTTTCGCCTGCCGGACCAGATTATGACGATGAGCCGCGTGCTCGATCCCCAGCCCGTTCCTGTGGTGGAGACCGCGACGCGTTCGCGCGCGGCCCCCGTGGATGCGGCTGCGACGAGCGGCATCGGCCAGCCCCTGGCGCCGATCTTCACCGCCATGGCGGTGATGGTCCTGACGATCATCGCCCTGACCTTCGCCCGCACCGCCGACATGGTCGCGGCCCTCTGGGGCGCCGGCGGCCTGGCGGTCGCGGTCTGGCTGCGCACCTCGCGCGGTCCGCTGTACGACGCCTGCTTCGGCGGCCTGCTGGCCTGCGGTCTGGCGGCGGGCAACCTGCTGGCGGGCAATTCGACCAAGACCACCCTCATGTTCACCGTCGCGAACATGATGGACATCTACTGCGCCGTCCTGATGGCTCGCCGGTTCGCCCCGACGCTGAACCTGGCCTCGGTCGAGGGCGCCAGCCGCTTCCTGGTCAGCGCCGCGGTGGTGGCCCCCCTGCCGGCGGCGGCCTTCGTCGGCGGCATGCTGTGGTGGCTCAACGGCGCCGACTTCATGGAGACGGCCCAGACCTGGTGGTTCGGGCATGCGCTCAGCATCGCCGTGGTCGGCAGCTTCGGCCTGGCCCTGACCAAGCGGGAGGTCCTGCGCTTGCGATCTCCGGCGCGGGCGACCGAGGCGGTGGTTTTGCTGGGCCTGCTGACGGTCGTGAACCTGCTGATCTTCGGCATGCAGTCGCTGCCGATCAGCTTCGTCACCCTGCCGCTGCTGTTGCTCATCGCCGTGCGCCTGCGCCTGCTCGGCGTGACCGCGGCCCTGCTGATCATCAGCGTGCTGGCCATCGGCGGCAGCATGCTGGGGCACGGCCCTTATGCGAGCGCTTTCAGCGGGGCCGACCGCGCCATGATGGCCCAGCTGTTGGTCCTGTTCGGCTATCTGCCCATTCTGCTGGTGGCGGCCCTGCTGGAGGAGCGTGATCGCCTGGCCGACCGCGCCAAGGCCGGTCAGGTCCGCGCCGAGCGCGCGTCCGAGGCCAAGTCCCGCCTGCTCGCCAATGTGGCGCATGAGATCAAGAGCCCGGTCGGCGGCATCATCGGCATCGGCGAATTGTGGCGTGGCGGTCAGTTGGGTCCGGTCTCCCCGACCCAGAGCGAGATGGCCGAGATGCTGGTCAAGACCGCCCGTCAGGTCGAGGCCCTGTCCCACGACCTGCTCGACGTGGCCCGCGCCGAGTCCGGCGCCGTGAAGGTCGAGCTGCGGCCCACCGACGTCCCCGGCGTGCTGGACGACGTCCGCCGCGCCACGGCCCTGCGTCCGGAAGCCCAGGGCATCCGCATCGATCTGGTCAGCGAAGGCGACGGCCTGGTCGCCCTGGCCGACTCCCAGCGCCTGGTCCAGGTGATCGGCAACCTGACCTCCAACGCGGTCAAGTACGGCGGGTCGGGCGGGGTGGTCATCCTGCGCGCCAGCCGCATCCATGACGGCGTCCGCATCGAGGTCATCGACCACGGTCCGGGCCTGACGGCCGAGAAGCAGACCCAGCTGTTCGAGCCCTTCAACCGGCTGGGCCTCGAACGCTCGACGGTCGAGGGTCACGGCATCGGCCTGGCCCTGGCCAAGCGTCTGGTCGAACTGCAGGGCGGCTCCATCGGCGTCACCTCGACCCCGGGCGAGGGCGCCTGCTTCTGGGTCGAACTGCCCGCGGCCTGACCGCGCCGACGGTGATCTCCCACCGGCAAACTGGGTCTTTGCGGCGTTCCGACGCGCGGCCGAACGCGCATCGACTTTGCCTCGGCGTGGGCTTAAGGCCACAAGCAAGGTAGGGCTATTCGGAAGGATCCGGCCGTGGAAATTGACGCGCTGCTGCTCTCGCGCCTGCAGTTCGCCTTCACCGTCTCGTACCACATCCTCTTTCCGGCCTTCACGATCGGCCTGGCGGCCTTTCTGGCCGTGCTGGAGGGGCTGTGGCTCTGGACCAAACGGGACGCCTTCAAGACCCTCTACCTGTTCTGGGTGAAGATCTTCGCCATCAGCTTCGGCATGGGCGTCGTCTCGGGCATCGTGCTCAGCTACCAGTTCGGCACCAACTGGTCCGAGTTCATCCGCATCACCGGCGGGGTCATCGGGCCGCTGCTGGCCTATGAGGTTCTGACCGCCTTCTTCCTCGAAGCCTCCTTCCTCGGCGTCATGCTGTTCGGCTGGAAGAAGGTCGGGCCGCGGCTGCACTTCCTGGCCACCGTCCTGGTCGCCGTCGGCACCTCGATCTCGGCCTTCTGGATCCTGTCGGCCAACAGCTGGATGCAGACGCCGCAGGGCTTCGAGGTCCTGGCCGACGGCACCATGCGGGCGACCGATTTCGCCGCCGTCATCTTCAATCCCAGCTTCCCCTCGCGTCTCGTGCACATGCTGCTGGCCGCCTTCCTGACCACCGGCCTGGTGGTCGGCGCCGCCTCGGCCTACCGGGTGCTGAAGGAACGCGCCCAGAAGGGCGGTGGGGGCCCCGTCGAGGGCTGGACCGAAAGCCGGATCGGGCTGGTCATGGCCATCGGCCTGGTCGCCGTCGTCGCGCCGCTGCAACTGCTGGCCGGCCACTGGTCGGGCGAGGTCGCGCACGAGCACCAGCCGCTGAAGACCGCCGCCATCGAGGGCTATTGGGAGACCCGCGCCGACCAGCCGCTGCACCTGTTCGGCATCCCCGACCGCGCGGCCCAGAAGAACCATCTGGAGGTCTCGATCCCGGGCGTCGGCAACATGATCCAGAACGTGCCCAGGGACGAGGTCATCAAGGGCCTGGACCAGTGGGCGCCTGACGACCAGCCGCCGGTCTTCATCCCCTTCTTCGCCTTCCGCGTCATGGTTGGCCTGGGCCTGCTGATGATCGCCCTGGGACTGGGCGGGGCCTGGCTCCATTGGCGCAAGCGATTGTTCGACAGTCCGTGGTTCCTGCGCTTCTGCGTGGCCATGGGGCCGTCCGGCTTCCTCGCCGTGCTGGCGGGCTGGATGGTGACCGAGGTCGGGCGCCAGCCGTGGCTGGTCTACGGCGTGCTGCGCACCCGCGACGCGGTCTCGCCGGTCACGACCGCCGAGGTGGCGACCAGCCTGATCGCCTACATCAGCGTCTATGCGGTGGTCTTCACCGCCGGCGCCATCTTCATCCTGCGCCTGATGGCCGAAGGTCCCGTCGCCGCCGCGGCCGAGCCTGACCCGCGTCAGGACCGCGCCCCCGGCTCGGCCCTGGCCAAGGCGCCGGCGGACACCACCCCCGGAGAGGACGCGTGATGCTGGACCTGCCGCTGATCTGGGCCGGGCTGATCGCCACGGCCGTGCTTCTCTACGTCGTCCTCGACGGCTTCGACCTCGGGGTCGGCATCCTGTTCCCCTTCGCCAAGCGCAAGGAAGAGCGGGACGTGATGATGAACACCGTCGCCCCCGTGTGGGACGGCAACGAGACCTGGCTGGTGCTGGGCGGCGGCGGCCTGCTGGCGGCCTTCCCCGGCGCCTTCTCGGTGCTGATGCCGGCCCTCTACCTGCCGGTGCTGCTGATGCTGGCGGGCCTGATCCTGCGCGGCGTGGCGTTCGAGTTCCGCTTCCGCGCCCGTGACCGGGGCCGCAAATTCTGGACCCAGATGTTCGCTGGCGGCTCGATCCTGACGGCGGTGGCGCAGGGCCTGATCCTGGGCGGCTTCATCCAGGGCGTGACCGTCGTCGACGGCCGGTTCGCGGGCGGGACCTTCGACTGGCTGACGCCCTACAGCCTGCTGGTGGCGGCGGGTCTGGTGGCCGGCTACGCCCTGCTGGGCGGGGCCTGGCTGATGATGAAGACCAAGGACAACCTGCACGGCGACGCCAAACGCTGGACCCTGATCGCGGCGGGCGCCGTCGCGGCCCTGCTGGCGGCGGTCAGCCTGGCGACCCTCTACATCCATCCGCGCATCGCCAGCCGCTGGGGCTTCGATCTCAGCAACGGATTCGCCCTCGACTGGGCCGCGCTGGCGCCGTTGCTGGTCATCCCGGCGGTCGGCCTGGCCGGGCTGGCGATGGTCTTCGTGATGGCCCGCAAGGGCTCGCACCGCTGGCCCTTCGTGGGCGCGATCGCGGTCTTCCTGTCCGGCTATCTCGGACTGGCGGCCAGCTTCACGCCCTATGTCGCCCCCTATGCGCTGGACTACCGGCAGGCGGCGGCGCCCGATAACGCGCTGGCCCTGATGCTGTGGGGCACGGCGTTCATCCTGCCGCTGATCCTGATCTACACGGCCTGGGTCTACTGGGTCTTCCGCGGCAAGGTCGATGAGGAGTCCGGCTATCATCATTGAACCCGTTCCCCCGCCCGGGCCCGGCGAGACCGGCGGCCCGCTGTGGAAGAAGCTGGCGTGGTTCGTGGCCCTGGCGGTCGCGGCCTCGGCGGTGACGGCCATCGTCGCCTATGGTCTCAGGGCCTTGCCGTTCATGGGCTGAGGGGCGAAGGTCGCGGTCATGAAAGTCTCTGTCGCGTCCGCCGCCGCCGCCCTTCTCCTCGCCGGAGCCGTCCAGGCCCAGACGGCGCCTCCGAGCGGGGGCCAGACCCCGACCCCGGCGCCCGCGCCCGCCGCAGCGCCCGGCGCGGACTTCACCCGCGACCTGAACGCCGGCCCGCCGCGCCCGGCGACCTATCTGGCTCCGGCTCCGGCTCCCGTCACAGCGCCTCCCGTCGCCGTCACGCCCGCTCCGGCGACCACGAGCCCGCGCCCGGCGGCTCCCACCGTCAGTCCGACGCCGGCCCCGGCTCCTCGCACGGCGGCGCCCACGCCCACGCCCACGCCCACGCCGCGTCCTGCCGCGCCGACCCCGGCTCCGCGCACCGCGCCTCCGCCCGCCGCCGCGACGACCACGCCGCGCCCAGCCGCGCCCGCGCCTTCCACGACGACCCGGCCGCCGACCGCAAGCGCCACGCCCGCGCCGCGTCCCGTGACGCCGGCTCCGGTCCCGGCTCCGACCCCGACGCCCGCGCCTTCAGCAACCCCGACGCCTGCGCCGGTCGCGCCGCCGCCTCCGCCTCCGGCCGTGTCCACGGTCACGGTGCTTGACGCCGCCGCCCGCGCGGCCCTGCCGTTCACGGTCGAGCTGCCTGCGGGCTTCCAGATCGTCACCGGCCGCCCCGGTCCGGACTTCAAGATCTATACGATCCGCCGCGGTGAGCGTTCGTTCGCCATGGTCTATGCCGGTCCGGCCTCGCAGTTCCCGATCTATACCGGTGAGACGGTCGAGGCGGGCGGCCGCGCCAGCGTCGTCGTCACCGAGGACGGCCAGCGGCACGCCATGGAACACCTGTTCCAGCGTCCGGACGCGCCGCGCGAGGTTCACGTCTGGACCATGACCCTGGACGGCGCCGACCGGGCGCTGGCGGAGCAGATCGCCCAATCGGTCGACGTCCGCTAGGCGTCAGCTCTCCGACCACACCGCCAGCTCGGCGCCCGCCGGGTCGCGGAAGTGGAACCGCCGCCCGCCGGGGAAGGCGAAGATCGGCTTCAGGATGGTCCCGCCCGCGGCTTCGACCCTGGCCTGCATGGCCTCGATGTCGTCCGCCCAGAGCACGGGCAGGGGCGCCCTGGTGTCATCCGGGGCGGCGTGGGCGTTGAAGCCGCCGTCCAGCCCTTCGTTGAACGCCGCATACTCCGGCCCATAGTCCACGAACGTCCAGCCGAAGGCCGCGCCGTAGAAGGCCTTCACCGTCGGCAGGTCGCCGCCCGGCAGTTCGAAATAGTCCAGCTTGCCGTCTTCACGCATCGGGATGTGTCCTGTGGAGGGTATGGCGATAGAACATATCAGGAACGGCGGTTCAATAACCAAGACCGCGACGATCGGGTGAAAGGGCCGCCCGGGTTTTTCCACCGTCGCGCTTGCCAGCCGTCCAAATCCGGGCAAACCTGCAAATCGTTCGCAATCGCAGGAGTCGGCCGATGATCGTGCTGACCACAGGACAGGCCTCCATCACCCGCCTGATGCGCGCGGACGCCGCCCCGCGATCACAGCACCTCGCGCCGCGCCAGATGGACGGTCATCAGGACCAGGGCGACCAGTCCCAGGCCGCCGCCCAGGCCCAGGGCCGTGCTCACCCGCCAGGCTTCCGTGGCTAGCATGTTGACCGGCATCTGCCAGGGCAGGAAGACGCCCTGCTTGGCCGCGGTCGCCACCACGGCGAAGAAGGTGCCGCCGATCCCGACGACCAGGCCCGGCACGAAGCTGGCGTAGCGCAGGGCGATCCATAGCTGAATCGCGACCATCAGCAGGCCCGCGCCGAACATCATGGCCATGACGCGGGCGTACTGCGCCAGGTCGAACGGTCCGGTGGCGGCCACGGCCGGCTTGATCGCGCCGGCCAGGCTCACCGCCGCCCAGCTGAACGCCAGCACCGCCGCGCTCATCAGGGCCAGCAGGGCCAGCACGCAGATCGCCTTGGCCGCGTACAGCTTCCAGCGGGGCAGGGGCAGGGCGCGCAGGTGATCCCAGCTCTTCGGGCCATGCTCCATGTGCGCCACCAGGGCGGTCAGGGCCGTGATGCTCATCGGCATCATGAAGAAGGCCCAGACGCCGGCGGCGTTGGTCATCCACATGTCCCAGGGCTGGGCCCTGGTGCTGCGCAGCAGCATGAAGAAGCCGAACACCGCGATCAGCGACGGCGCGGCGACGGCGAGGAGGGCGGCCAGCGAGCGGTTCAGCTTGCGGGCTTCGACGAACAGGACGGCGAACATCAGACGGTCTCCGGCTGGAGGTTGGAGGCGGAGGAGGAAACGTCGCGGTAGATGCCTTCCAGCGACCGGGCGCGCGGCCCGATGGCGAAGACGGCCAGATCGGCCTCGACCAGCGCGCGGTTCAGGGCGGCGGAGGCGGAGCGGGCGTCCTCGCCGGGCTTCAGCCGCGCCACCGCGCCGCCGTCACCGAGGGTCAGGTCGAAGCCGCGGGCCTTGGCCAGCGCCGTGGCGCGGGGCAGGTCGTCGGTCTGGAAGGCGATCTCGGGCGCCAGCTCGGCCTTCAGCCGTTCCAGCTCGCCCTCCAGCACCAGCCGACCCTCGCTGAGAATGCCCACGTGCGTCGCCGTCTGCTCGATCTCACCCAGCAGGTGGCTGGACAGCAGCACCGTCGCCCCGGTCCGCTCAGGCAGGGCGCGCAGGAAGCGGCGCATGTCGGCGATGCCGTCCGGGTCCAGCCCGTTGGTCGGCTCGTCCAGGATCAGCACCGGCGGCGCGCCCAGCATGGCCCGGGCCAGGCCCAGCCGCTGGCGCATCCCCAGCGAGAAGTCGCTGACCGGCTTGCCGGCGTGCTCGCGCATCTCGACCACGTCCAGCACCCGGTCGATCTCGGTTTTGGGCAGGCCCAGCAGGGTCCGCGTCAGGTCCAGGTTCTCGCGGCCGGACAGGTTCACATAGAAGCCGTGCGCCTCCAGCAGCGCCCCGACCCGCCGCGCGGCGGCCAGCCGGTCCCGGGCCACGTCCACACCGGCGACCCGGGCCAGGCCCGAGGTCGGGGCGATCAGGCCCAGCAGCATCTTCAGCGTCGTGGTCTTGCCCGCGCCGTTCCGGCCCAGGAAGCCGTAGACGGCCTTGTCCGGCACGGTCATCGACACGGCGTCGACGGCCAGATGGCGTTTGAACCGGCGCGTCAGGGCGCGGGTCTCGATGGCGGCGTTCATGATCGGCGGCGCTCTTGCTTCGTTTAACTCTCATATAAAGTTGCGAAGCTCTCGTCTTTAAGTCAAGATTAAAGACAAGACAGATTCCGGGGACCCTCATGGCCGCTGCCGACATCGACCGCTTCCGCCTGCGCTGCCGCCAGTTCCGCTGGCTGGCGATCTTCATGGTGTGCAGCGTCGGGGCGATCCTCGCCCTCATGTACGTGGTCGTTCCAGTCGTCTTTCTGGCGAAGGGCGAGTACTGGCCATCCGTGCACATGTGGCTGGCCGAGGTCGTGAAGGCCCTGCCGACCCTGTTCTACCTGTTCGCGGTCTGGTCGATCGGTTCGGCGCTCGGGCAGCTGGGCAAGGGGCGGGTGATCCAGCCGGTGCTGGCCGACGCCTTGCGCCGCGTCGGTCTGGCCCTCGGCTTCGGCGGACTGCTCAGCGTGTTCGGGGTGACAAACCTCATGCGCCTGATCGACGGCAAGCACGCCAGCTGGGCCTATTTCGACGTCTCGGGCATGACCCTGGGCATGATCGGCGGCGCCCTGTTCCTGCTGGGCCGAGTCATGGAACAGGCGGGGCGGGTTCAGGCTGAACTCGACGAAATGATCTGATGCCTATCCGCGTGACCCTCGACCAACTGATCGTCCGCAAGGGCCTGAAGGCCCGCGACCTCGCCCAGCAGGTCGGCCTCAGCGAGACCCAGCTGTCCCTGTTCCGCTCCGGCAAGGTGAAGGGCATCCGCTTCCGGACGCTGGCCAAGCTGTGCGCGGCGCTGGAATGCCGGCCGGCGGACCTGCTGGACTACGACTTCGACCCGGCGGACCTGCTGGGGGACGAAGAGGAGTAACGCCTTCTCCCTCCCCTCCTGGGGAGGGAGATTCCTAGCTTACCCATCCCCGCCGCGCCGCCCACCTCAGCACCAGCTCCGGCCATACCGCCGCCGGCTTGCCTTCGATCAGGCGGATGCCGAACCCGTGGCCGCCCTCCTCGAACAGGTGCGCTTCCGCCTTCACGCCCGCCGCCTTCAGCGCCGTCAGCAGCTGCAGGCTGTTCTCCACCGGCACGGCCTCGTCATCCATGGCGTGCAGCAGAAACACCGGCGGCCGCCCGCGCCAATCCATCCGCTCCAGCGAATAGCGGGCGATCGCCTCCACGGACGGCGTCTCGCCCAGCATCTCCCGGCGCGACCCGGCGTGGGCGAGGGGCTCGGCCATGGTCGCCACCGGATACAGCAGGACCGACAGGTCGGGCCGCATCGACACGGCGTCCGCGTCGTCGACCGACGCATAGGTCTGATCCGTCCGCGCCGTCAGCATCCCCGCCAGATGTCCGCCCGCCGAGGCGCCCAGCACCGCCACCCGCGCCGGATCCAGTCCGTCCGCCGCCGCGCGCGCCCGCACCAGCCGCAGCGCCCGCTGGGCGTCCTGCAGCGGCGCGTCCGGCCCCGCCGCCCAGCCGTCGCCGGGCAGGCGGTAGCGCAGCACGAAACAGGTGATCCCCGCCGCCGCGAACACCCGCGCGCAGTCCAGCCCCTCCTTGTCCACCACCGCCCATTTGTAGCCGCCGCCGGGGATCAGCAGCAGGCTCGCGCCATTCGGCCGCGCGGGCCGCAGGACCGTCAGGATCGGCCCGGTCGTGTAGCGGGCGAAGCGATCGTGGAAGGCGGGATCGGTCGAGCGCTCGGTCACCACCGGCGTCACGGTCACCCGCGCGCCGCCGGGCGCCGCACCCGGCCACAGGTGGATCGTCTCGGTCGGATCGGGCGGTGCGACCACCTGAGACACCGGTGTCACCGCCAGGGCGGGAAGGGGCGTCGCGGCGGCGGCTGAAAGGGCCAGCGCCGCCCTGCGGGTCATGGTCATGGGGATGCCTCCGATGGGAGAGGCTAGGCCGCCGCCGCCCGCGCCGACAAGCCGCTTGACTCCAGCTTTGAATATAACCATAAAGTTATACAACATTGAGGTTATGAATATGGACGCCGCCGCCCTGAAACTGGACGAGACCTTCGCCGCCCTGGCCGACCCGACCCGGCGCGCCATTCTGAAGCGGCTGGCCAAGGGCGAGGCCTCGGTCAGCGAACTGGCCGCGCCGTTCGACATGAGCCAGCCGGCCATCTCGAAACATCTCAAAGTGCTGGAACGGGCGGGGCTGATCTCGACCGGACAGGACGCCCAGCGCCGTCCCCGCAAGCTGGAGCCGGAGGCTCTCGTGATCGCCAACGACTTCCTGATCGAACTGCGCACCCTGTTCCAGAGCCGCTACGCGGCGCTCGACGCGGTGCTCGAGGAACTCAAAACGACCGGTGCGACCGGCGACTGATGGAGGCTGCCCCGATGACCCTGAAACTGATGACCCCCGGCGACCGCGAAATCCTGATCGAGCGTCGCTTCGCCGCCGCCCGCCCGCAGGTGTGGCGCGCCCTGACCGAACCGGATCTGGTGCGCAAATGGCTGCTGGGCCCCGACGGCTGGACCATGCCGGTCTGCACCATCGACCTGCGCGTCGGCGGCGAGATGCGCTTCGAATGGGCCCGCGGCGACGCCCGCATGGGCCTGACCAGCACCTTCAAGGAGATCGTGCCGAACGACCGCATGGTCGCCACCGAGATCTTCGACGAGGACTGGACCGGCGGCGAGACCCTGGTCACCCAGTCCCTGCACGACGACGGCGACGGCACGATCCTGCGCACCCACATCCTCTATGCGTCGCAGGAAGCCCGCGACGGCGCCAAGATGTCGGGCATGACGGACGGCATGGAAGCCGGCTACGCGCGCCTGGACGGGATGTTTGCGGCGACGGCGTAAGAGCGTCTCCCTCTCCCTTGTGGGGAGGGAGATTCCTAGGTCAAACCAGCTCCACCGCCATCGCCACGGCTTCGCCGCCGCCGATGCACAGGCTGGCCACGCCCTTCGTCCCGCCGCGCGCCTGAAGCGCCGCCAGCAGGGTGGCCAGCACCCGGGCGCCCGAGGCGCCGATGGGGTGGCCCAGGGCCGTCGCGCCGCCGTTCACGTTCAGCTTGGCGTGAGAAATGCCCAGCTCGCGCATGGCGATCATCGGCACCACGGCGAAGGCCTCGTTGACCTCCCACAGGTCGACGTCCTCGACCGACCAGCCGGCCTTGGCCAGGGTCTTGCGGATCGCCGGGACCGGGGCGGTGGTGAACAGGGCGGGCTCATGAGCGTGGGCCGAGTGGCCGACGATGCGGGCCAGCACCGGCATGCCCAGCGCCCGGGCCACGCTCTCGCGCGTCACGACCAGGGCGGCGGCGCCGTCCGAGATCGAGGCCGAGGAGGCCGCGGTGATGGTGCCGTCCTTGGCGAAGGCGGGCTTCAGATTGGGGATCTTGGACGGATCGGCCTTGGCGGGCTGTTCGTCCTCGCTGACCGTGACCGGCCCCTTGCGCGACTGGACCTCGACGGGAACCACTTCGCCGGCGAAGGCGCCGCCGGTGACGGCCGCATTGGCGCGGCTCAGGCTCTCGATGGCGTAGGCGTCCTGGTCCTCGCGGGTGAACTGGTACTCATTAGCCGTGTCCTGGGCGAACGAACCCATCGGCTTGCCCGGCTGATAGGCGTCTTCCAGCCCGTCCATCATCATCGAATCGACGATGACGTCGTGGCCGATGCGCGCGCCGCCGCGGTGCTTGTTCATCAGGTAGGGGGCGCCGGTCATCGACTCCATGCCGCCCGCCACGATGATGTCGGCCGAACCGGCCTTGATCGAATCCGCAGCCATCATCACGGCCTGCAGGCCCGAGCCGCACATCTTGTTCACCGTCGTCGCCTCGACGTGCTGGCCCAGGCCCGCGCCGATGGCGGCCTGGCGGGCCGGGGCCTGGCCCAGGCCGGCGGGCAGGACGCAGCCCATGTAGATCTGCTCGACCTTCTCCGGCGCGACGCCCGCGCGCTCGACCGCGGCCTTGACCGCGACGGCGCCCAGTTCGGTGGCCTTGACGCCGGTCAGGGCGCCCTGGAAGCCGCCCATGGGCGTGCGGGCAAAGGAACAGATGACGACGGGATCGGACATCGAGAGCATCCTCTAAAAAAACCTACGGCGGCTAGATCGTCCCTTTTCAGGTCCGACGCAAGCCTTCGCGCTGCAGTGCACAATCACCCGGCCGCAGGCAATGGGTCCGGCAGCCAATCGGGACGCCGCACCCGCACCGGACGCCCCTCCACGGTCAGATCGCCGGCCAGCCGGTCCAGCCGCACCAGGGCCATGGCGACGCCGTCGCGCCCGCTCAGCACCTCGCCGGCGCGCAGGTCCCCGTTCAGCACCTCGGCCCCGAACGGCGGCGGCGGGCCGTCGAATTCCAGCGGCAGCATGCGGTTGCGGATCGCCCCCCGGCGCTTCATGCGCGAGGTCGTCTCCTGGCCGATGAAACAGCCCTTCTGGAAGTCGATGCCGTTCAGCAGGTCGAAATCGGCCTCGATGGGATAGGTCTTGTCGGACGGCGCGTCCGCGCTCGGATCGGGCACGCCGACAGTCAGCCGGTGCGCCTGCCAGTCGTCTTCCACGGCGTTGGTCTCAAGATTCCCGCCATACCGCCGCCCGCCCAGCGCCGGCTCGCGCGGATCGACGGCGAAGCCCTCGACCACTCCGGCCCAGCCGACGAACACCGCACGGTCGTCCGCCTCGACGGTCACGGCCGCGCGCAGCTTGTACATCGACAGCCGCTGGATCAGGGCGTCGCGCCGCTCGGCCGCCACGTCCAGAAGCACGCCGTCGGGCTCGCCGAAGATGAACAGGTCGAACAGCAGACGCCCCGGCGGCGACAGCAGGGCCCCGAACCTCAGCTCGCTCTCGCCGATCGTCTCCACGTCCTGCGTCAGCAGATTGTGCAGGAAGGGCCGGGCGTCAGGGCCGCCGACGCGGATCAGGGCGCGGGAGGACAGGCGGGCGATGCGCGTGGTCATGCCCGCTACATAGTGCGGCGGGCGCCGGTCCGACAGCCGCCCGCTGTCAAACAGGCGCCGGCTGCGCCACGCCGGCGCCGCGTGCTAGGCTGGCGCTCTCACCGAGTGGAGCCGGATGATGATCAGGGACCTTCTGCACCGCCTCGGCGGCCTCGTCGCACTGGGGCTTGGAGTGGCCGTCGCCTGGTGGGGAATCGTGTCGCCGCTCGAGGCCGCTCGCGCGCAGGCGCCCGAGGTCCACTACGACATCAAGCTGTTCGTCCTGGCCCCGCTGCTGCTCATCTTCGGCCTGTTCTTCCTGCTGGTCGGCGACCGCGTGCCCTACCGCAACCCCGAGGAACGCAAGCTCACGGTGGTCGGCTGGATCCTGATGGCGGTCGTGACCGTGGCGGCGTTCGGCAGCTACTTCCTGCTCAAGCAGCAGTTCGCGGCGCTGGGCTACCAGTAGGGCCGGCTCAGCCGTCCCCGCCCAACCTGTCTGAAGCTTCACTTGCCCGGCGCCGACGGGGCGCTAGCGTCCCGGCCTGTCCGAGGAGGATTGGTGATGCGGCGATGGCTTCTGCCCGTGGCGCTTATGGCGCTCGCGACCCCTGCGGTCGCCGAGCCTGAGACCTGGCTCCTTTCCGTCGACCGCTGGGGCAACGCCGAGCATACCCTGCTCACCCTGGACGAGACGGGACGGACGCTGTCCGGGGCGTTCAACGGCTGGGCCCTGACCGGCGAACGACAGGGCGGCCGGTTCAGCTTCGCCGCCGTCGACACCCATGGCGTGCCCTATCGGTTCGAGGGAACCGAGACCGGCGAGGCCATGACCGGCTGGGCCGACTATCCGGACACCAGCAACACGGGGCCCAGGGCGCGGCACGCCTTCACCGCGCGGCGGCTGGCGCTGCCGACCGTCGCGCCCGGACCGCGCCGCCTCGATCCCGTCAGCTACTCCAACACCTTCACCGCCGACCTGCCCCCGGCCCTGATCATCCAGCCGGGCGACGTCGTCTCGACGCGCACCATCGATTCCGGCGGCGTGGACGAGAACGGCCGGGTCGTCGCCCTGTACGGCAATCCGCAGACGGGGCCTTTCTTCGTCGTCGGCGCCAAGCCTGGCGATGTCCTGGCCGTGCACATCCGCCGGCTGGCGCTGAACCGGGACTATGCGGACAGCCTCGACGGCGTGGCCGGCCGGGCGATGTCGCTGGGTCTGGCGTCGCGGTCGGCCGGCCTGGGCCAGCGGGTGCGCTGGCGGCTGGACCGCGCGGCGGGCACGGCGCGGCTGGAAGAGCCGCCCGAGCGGCTGAAGGACTATGTCGTGTCGGTCCGACCGATGCTGGGCGGTGTCGGCGTGGCCCCGGACTTCGGCTTCGCCGCCCAGTCCGCGGGCGACACCGGCCGCTGGGGCGGCAATATGGACTTCAACCAGCTGGGCGAGGGGGCGACCGTCTATCTGCCCGTGTTCCAGCCGGGCGCCATGCTGTTCCTCGGCGACGGCCATGCGCTCCAGGGCGACGGCGAGACGACCCAGTGGGCGCTGGAAACCTCGCTGGACGTGGAGTTCAGCGTCCAGATCCTGCCCGCCCGGCCCCTGGCCGCGCCGCGCATCGAGACCGCCGAGCGGATCACGGTCCTCGGCCAGGCGTCCTCGCTCGATGAAGCGGTCCGCGCCGCGACCGGGGCGATGATCCAGTGGCTGGAGCAGGACTATGGCCTGACCGTCTCGGAAGCCTCGCTGATCCTCGGCACGGCGGCGGAATATCGGGTGGCGACCCTGGCCGGCCGCAACGCCGGTCTCGCGCTCAGCCTGGACAAGGATGTGTTGCGGATGCTGCCGGCGAAGGTCGAGCCTCGGCCCTGAAGGGATCAGCCTTCACCCACCGCATACCGCGCCGTCACCCCGTCCGGCTGCCAGTCGTGCTCCTCCAGCTTATCCAGCGACCGCAGCACCCGGCTGAGGAACATCCCCGGATCGCCCGCCTCGACCGCGGGCCTCAGCCACTCCGTCACCACCGCCCGCGCGGGGAAGGTCCCGACCGGGCCCGGCACGCTCAGCGCCACCTCTATCCCTTCGGCCAGCCAGCCGGCGACCACGGCGAACATCTCTTCCGACGCCAGGAAGTCGCTCCGGCGCAGGACGTACAGGGTGATCACCCCCTCATCGATCCCGTCGGGGCGGACGATCACGCCGCTGCGGTCGGGCCGCCAGTCATCGCTGAGCTCGATCACGCGCCACAGGCAGAACCAGATCCGGCAGGTCTGCGGCCGGATCGCATGCACGGCGCAGCCTGAGCCGTCGACGCAATAGCCGCACAGCTCGCCCGTCGGCTTGGCCAGTTCGGGCAGGTCCAGCGGAATGACCCGGCAGCATTCGACGCAGCCGCCGCATTCGCGGCCGGGGAGGAGGGGCAGGCTCATCGCGGAGCCACGCCAGAAAGCCGGGACCGGGTCAACCGAAGTCCGTCCGTCCACAGCTTGCTTGCGTCAGGGCGTCATGTCCCGCTGACGTGACGAGAATCTCTGTACAACCGGCTCATGGCGGGCCGTTTCCCCATTCTCTACCTCGCCGAGGCCGGCGCAGAAGACGCAGTGATGTCCAGCGGCGTCCTCGCGTACCTGGTCGACGCCATGCCCCAGGCCAGCTTCACCATTGTCGGCTCGCCGCAGAGCGCGCCCCTGTTCGCCGACACCCCCCGCCTCGACAAGCTGATCGTGCTGGAGAAGGAGGGCCGGCTCGAATGGTTGGGCCTGTGGAACCAGGTCCGCTCGGTCAAATGGGGGCTGGTCGTCGACATGCGCGGCACCACCTTCTCGGGCAAGCTCAGCCGCCAGAAGCGGGCCGTGCGCGGCAAGGACGAGGCGGGCGTGCACAAGGTCGAACTGGCCGCCCGCGTGCTGCAGCTGGACGAGATCCCGGCCCCGAGACTGTTCGTCTCTGACGCCACCCGCGCCTCCGTCGACGCCCTCCTGCCGCAGGACGGCGCCCCCCTGCTGGTCATCGCCCCGGGCGCCGAATGGGTGGGTCGGGAATGGCCGTCGGAGCGCTACGCCGGTCTGGCCGCGACCCTGACCAACGACGGGCCGCTGGCCGGCGGCCGGGTGGTCGTGCTCGGCGACGACAAGGACAAGGACGCCGGCCACACCATCCGCCTGGCCATGCCGCGCAATCGCACCAGCGAACTGCCGGGGCGGCTGTCGATGGTGCAGGCGCTGGCGGTGCTGGGACGGGCGGCCCTCTATCTGGGCGGCGACTCGGTCTGGACCCAGCTGGCGGTCGCCGCCGGCGCGCCCCTGGTCGCGGTCTACGGCCCCTCCGACGAGACCGTGCGCGGGCCGTGGACCGGCGTGGTCGTGCGCGGTCCTCGCTCGGTGGAGGAGTTCCGCAAGATCGACCCGGGCCTCAACCAGGCCATCCTGCACATGAACGAGGTCCCCGCCGACCGCGTCCTCAAGGCCGCGAAGAAGGTGCTGGCCGAGCGGGCGGGTTAGGTCGCTCCACCCGCTATCGTCATCCCGGCGAAGGCCGGGACCCAGCGGCGCCGCGATGGCGGCGAAACACTGAAAGCAGAAAGCTGAAACGTCGGCGTTCCCGGCAGCATCGCGCTCACGCGCGCCGCTGGGTCCCGGGGTTCGCTTCGCGCCCCCGGGATGACGATAGCAGCAGGGGGATACGTCCAATCCTGGCGCACCCATTCGCTACTCTACGGCCTGTTGCTTCCCGACCGATCCGGACGCATCGGACGCTTCGGACGCTTCGGACGGTGTTTTCGATCTGCACTGTTCGCACTCTTCGCACTGTCTTTTTTTGCGCGGGCGCCCTGCCTTCCGCCCGCTTTCGGACTATTCAGGCGGCCCATGACCTATGACCTGATCGTTCGCGGCGGCGAAGTCGCCAACCACGCCGGACGCGGCCTCGCCGACGTCGGCATCGTCGACGGCAAGATCGCCTTCATCGGCGACCTCGGCCAGGCCTCGGCGGGCGAGGTGTTCGACGCGACAGGCCTGACGGTCCTGCCGGGGGTCATCGACACCCAGGTCCACTTCCGCGAACCCGGCCTGGAGTGGAAGGAAGACCTGGAGACCGGTTCGCGCGCCGCCGCCCTGGGCGGGGTCACCGCCGTGTTCGAGATGCCGAACACCGAGCCCAACACCACCGATCCGGATACCCTGACGGACAAGCTGGACCGCGCCCGCGACCGCATGTGGACCGACCACGCCTTCTACATCGGCGGCACCCACGAGAACGCGAAATACCTGGCCGAGCTGGAGCGCCTGCCGGGCTGCTGCGGGGTCAAGGTCTTCATGGGCGCCTCGACCGGCACCTTGCTGGTCGCTGACGACGACGGCGTGCGTGAGGTGCTGCGCCATGTGAAGCGCCGCGCCACCTTCCACTCCGAGGACGAGTATCGCCTCGTGGAGCGCCGTCCGCTGGCCCGCACCGGCGACTGGACCAGCCACCCGGAGGTCCGCGACCCCGAGAGCGCCATCATGTCCACCCGCCGCCTCGTCGGGCTGGCCAGGGAGACCGGCGCCCGCATCCACGTGCTGCACGTCACCACGGCGGAAGAGATCGAGTTCCTGGCCGGGCACAAGGACGTCGCCACGGTCGAGCTCACGCCCCAGCACCTCACGCTGGACGGCGACGAGGCCTATGAGCGGCTCAAGGGCCTGGCCCAGATGAACCCGCCGATCCGCAACAACTACCACATCGCCGGCCTGTGGCGCGGGATCGAGCAGGGCGTCGCCGACGTGCTGGGCTCGGATCACGCGCCGCATACGCTGGAGGAGAAGGCCCGCCCGTATCCGGCCTCGCCGTCGGGCATGCCGGGGGTGCAGACGCTGGTGCCGGTCATGCTGACCCACGTCGCCAACGGGCGTCTGACGCTGGACCGCTTCATCGACCTGACCAGCCACGGCGCCAACCGCGTCTTCGGCATCGCCGGCAAGGGCCGCATGGCCGAGGGCTATGACGGCGACCTGACCGTCGTCGACCTGAAGGCCAAGCACGTCCTCAGGCACGAGGACATGGCCACCCGCTCGGGCTGGACCCCGTTCGACGGCTTCGAGGCCACGGGCCAGGCCAAGGCCACCATCGTGCGCGGCCGCGTCGTCATGCGAGACGGCGAGCTGCAGGGCGCGGCCCACGGCCGCCCGGTCCGCTTCCAGGAGACCCTGGCCTGATGAAACTCGAAGAGCAGATCGTCCTCGTCACCGGCGGGGCGCGCGGCGTCGGCGCCGCCGTGATCCGCGCCTTCGCCGCCCAGGGCGCCCGCGTCGTCATCAACTTCCGCGCCAGCGAGACCGCCGCCCGCGAACTGGTCGACGAGTTTCCCGAACAGGCCGTCGCCTTCCGCGCCGACGTCACCGATCGCGAGGCGGTGCAGGAGATGGTCGCGATGGCCGAGGACGTCTTCGGCGCCCCGGTCACCACCGTCGTCAACAACGCCCTGGACTACAGCTTCAATGGGGACGGCCGGTCGCAGTTCGCCGACCTCGACTGGTCCGAGATGGAGGGTCAGTTCGCCACCGTCGTGCGCGGCGCCCTGAACGTCATCCAGGCCACGGCGCCGGGCATGGCCGGGATCGGCTTCGGCCGGGTGGTCAACATCGGCACCAACCTGTTCCAGAACCCGGTGGTGCCCTACCACGACTACACCGCCGCCAAGGCCGCCCTGCTCAGCCTGACCCGCACGGCGGCGGCCGACCTCGGTCCGCAGGGGATCACGGTCAACATGGTCTCCGGCGGCCTGCTGCGCACCACCGACGCCAGCGCGGCCACGCCCGAGGCGGTCTTCGACCTGATCGCCGGCATGACCCCGCTCCGCTCGGTCACCACCCCGGAAGAGTTCGCTGACGCCGTCCTGTTCTTCGCCTCGCCGTGGAGCCGGGCGGTGACGGGCCAGAACCTGGTGGTCGACGGCGGGCTGGTGCGGGACTAGATCGAGAAGCTGACCCCGCAGCCGCAGCTGGACGCCGCGTTGGGGTTCCTGACCACGAACTGGGCGCCGGCCAGGTCGTCGACGAAGGCGATCTCGGAGCCCTTGAGGAAGGGCAGGGACACGGTGTCGACCACGGCGGCCTGACCGTCGGTCTCGATGCGGATGTCGTCGGCGTCGCTGGCCTCGATCAGCTCGAACCGGTACTGGAAGCCCGAGCAGCCGCCGCCGTCTACCGCGACGCGCAGCAGCACCGGATGGCCCTCGGCCTCGCCCAGCTTCGCCAGGCGCCGGGCGGCGCTTTCGGACAGGGTCAGGCCATGACCGCCGGTGGGGGCGGAGACGGCGAAGGTCGGTGCTGATTGGACGGTGCTCACGCAGGCCTATATGAGGCGCGGACGGGCGTTCGCAAAGGGCGCCTGAGCGAATGAGCAGCCGAACTTGATCCCTGAGCGCGCGTCCTACGCCGAATATCCCGAGCACAGCCGAGGCCGGCTGTCGCCCGAGCCGATCAGCCGCACCCGCAACGCCTTCGCCCGCGACCGCGACCGGATCATCCACGCCACCGCCTTCCGCCGCCTGAAGGAGAAGACCCAGGTCTTCGTGGCGCACGAGGGCGACCACTACCGCACCCGCCTGACCCACTCGCTGGAGGTGGCCCAGATCGCCCGTTCGCTGGCCCACGCCTTGAGGCTGGACACCGACCTGGCCGAGACAGTGGCCCTGGCCCACGACTTGGGCCATCCGCCCTTCGGCCACGCGGGCGAGGACGAGCTGCAGGCCCAGATGGCCCCGTGGGGCGGCTTCGACCACAACGTCCAGACCTTCCGCGTCGTGACCAAGCTGGAGGAGCGCTATCCCCAGTTCGACGGCCTGAACCTGAGCTGGGAGACGGTCGAGGGCGTGGTCAAGCACAACGGCCCGGTCAGCCACCGGCTGGACGAGCCCGCCTGGCGCGCCATCGCCGACTACGCCCCGGGCTGGGACCTGCGGCTGAACAGCTTCGCCTCGCTGGAGGCCCAGGCGGCGGCCATCGCCGACGACATCGCCTATAACAACCACGACGTCGACGACGGGGTGCAGGCGGGCCTGTTCACCCTGGACGACCTGTCCGACGTGCCCTTGATCGGGCCGGTGCTGCACGGCGTCCGCGCCGACTGGCCGGCCATCGACGAGCGCATGGTCCGCATCGAGGCGGTGCGCCGCATGATCGGGGTCATGATCGAGGACGTGCTGGCCGAGACCGAGCGGCGGCTGGAGGCGGACAACATCCGCTCCACCGAGGACGTGCGCATGGCCGCCCGGACGCTGGTGGCCTTCTCGCCGGCCATGCTGGCGGACCTGGGGGTGCTCAGGAAGTTCCTGTTCGAGCGGATGTACCGCCACTACCGCGTCAACCGGACCCGCAGCCAGGCGCGGCGGATCCTGGCCGAGATGTTCCAGCTGTTCATGGCCGAGCCCGAGACCATGCCGCCGGAATGGTCGGCCCCCGCCCGCGACGGCGACGAGACCCGGCGGGCCCGGGCGGTGTGCGACTACATCGCCGGGATGACCGACCGCTACGCCATCGAGGAACACAAGAAGCTGTTCAGTCTCGACCTGGCCCTCGATCTGTGATTCGTAACCCTCGTCGGGGCGGGTAGAGTAGTTGGCCGACGCGGGCGATTCGCGGTCGGCGACGTATCCAAGGCGCGGTCATGTCCCACGAAGATCCCTATCGTCCGAATCCGGGCCGCGACCGCGGCGCCTACACCCCGCCGACCGACGACGACCTGCCGTTCGAGCGCGGCGGCTATGATCCGCGCCGCGGCGGCGGACATGGCGGCGGCGGCGGAGGCGGCGGCAAGTCCCCGCCGCTGACCCTGATCATCTCCGGCGTGGTGCTGGTGCTGCTGATCATCGCCGTGGTGGTCTACTACCGCGCCGGACCGCGCTCCTCGAACGACGCGCCGCCGGCCGTGGGCACGCCCGTCGGCGACATGAAGGCCGCCGCGCCCGTCGACGCCCAGCCGATCGATCCGGAAGCCGGCATCGACGTCTATTCCGGCGCCGAGGCTCCGACCGCGACCCCGACCTTCACCCCGCCGCCCGAGGCGGTCCAGCCGCGTCCCCTGCCGCGTCCGGTCGAAGGCGCGCCCCTGCCGGCGCCCGTGACCCGTCCGACCCCGCCCGCCGTGACGACGCCGCCGGCCGAGAAGGCCGAGCCCGCCACGCCGCCCGCCGCCGGCGGAACCTCGGGCGTGCAGATCGGCGCCTTCTCGACCCCCGCCATCGCCGAGCGCGAATATGGCCAGGTCGTCGGCCGCTATCCGTCGCTGACCCGCGGCGCCAGCCGCCGGGTGCAGGAGGTGACCTCGTCCTCCGGCTCGACCCTGTACCGCACGACGGTGACGGGCCTCAGCCGCGACCAGGCGACGGCCCTGTGCACCGCCATCAAGTCGGCCGGCGACGACTGCATCGTGCGCTGATCCGGGGTGACCTCCGCGGCGATCTACGGCTGTAGCGGCCACCGGCTGACGGCGGAGGAGAAGGCCTTCTTCGCCGAGGTCCGGCCGTGGGGTTTCATCCTGTTCCGCCGGAATGTGGAGAGCCCGGACCAGGTGCGGGCCCTGACCGCCGAACTGCGCGACAGCATCGATGATCCGAAGGCCCCCATCCTGATCGATCAGGAGGGCGGCCGGGTCCAGCGCCTGGGGCCGCCGCACTGGCCCAAATACCCGCCGGGCGACGCCTATCTGAAGGCGACCAACGATCCATTGGCGGCCCGCGAGCTGGTCCGGCTGGGCGCGCGGCTGATGGCGCATGAGCTGAAAGAGGTCGGCATCGACGTCGACTGCGCGCCCGTCCTGGACGTGCCGGTGCCGGGCGCCCACGACATCATCGGCGACCGCGCCTACGCCCGCGATCCGGCGACGGTGACGCAGCTGGCCCGCGCCGCCGCCGAGGGACTGCTGGCGGGCGGCGTCCTGCCGGTGATCAAGCACATGCCCGGCCACGGCCGCGCCTTCGCCGACACCCACAAGGAACTGCCGATCGTCCATGCGGATCTGGACACCCTGGACGGCTGGGATTTCGCGCCGTTCAAGGCGCTGTCGGACATGCCCATCGGCATGACGGCCCACATCATCTTCACGGCCATCGACCCCAAGCGCCCGGCGACCCAGTCGAAGAAGGCGATCAGGATGATCCGCGAGCGGCTGGGCTTCGGCGGTCTGCTGCTGTCGGACGATCTGGTGATGAACGCCCTGTCCGGCACCCTGACCGAGCGGGCGCGGACGTCGCTCAAGGCCGGCTGCGACCTGGTCATCCACTGGAACGGCGTCATGGACGAGATGCGCCAGGTCGCCGAGGGCGTCGGCAAGCTGAAGGGCGGCGCCCGGCGCCGCGCGGACGCGGCCCTCGCCCGCATCGTTCACACGCCCGAGCCGCTGGACTACCGCGAAGCCCGCGACCGGTTCGACGCCCTGATGGGCGGGCGGCTGGACGCGGCGAAGGGGCCGGACGTGGCGGAGGCGCAGGCCTGATCCCATGACCGACGCCTTCCAGCCCAATCTGGACTTCGCGGCCGTCGATCAGGCGGACGAGCGCGACGCCTTCGTGGTCGATCTGGAGGGCTATGAAGGCCCGCTGCACGTGCTGCTGGCGCTGGCGCGGACGCAGAAGGTGGACCTGCTGAAGCTGTCCATCACCCGGCTGGCCGAGCAGTATCTGGCCTTCGTGCATGAGGCGCGGCGGCGCAACTTCGCGCTGGCCGCCGACTATCTCGTGATGGCGTCCTGGCTGGCCTATCTGAAGTCGCGCCTGCTGTTGCCGCGCAACGAGAAGGGCAAGGGCGACGAG
>Ga0307406_10000295_pt1 | contig 29344 bp, 31 predicted proteins | sample 322Cmetagenome_3_FD_203706 | JGI IMG/M metagenome (GOLD analysis project Ga0307406, IMG submission 203706) | Maize rhizosphere microbial communities from greenhouse at UC Davis, California, United States - 322HYB-C-2 | ecosystem: Host-associated > Plants > Roots > Rhizosphere > Soil | place...
AGGCGCGAGGTGGCGCCCTCCTCCATCCTGCGGGTGAAGATGCGCAGGCTCTCCGCGCGGCTGGCCGTGAAGCGGCGCGCCAGCGCCAGGCGCTCGTCGGTCTCGCGCAAGGCGAGATAGCCGTGGGCGACCTGGGTCACCAGGCTGGCGGCGGCCGCGCGCCGGCCGGCCTGCGTGGCGAGGAAATTCCCGAATGCCGCGTCCTGCAGGTTCTGCAGGCGTCCCCACAGGTCGATCTCCCAGCTGGCCACGCCGAGCTCCACGTCAAACCTGCTGCCGACGCTGGGCGCTCCGGTGGGGCTCAGGTCGCCCGGGACGCGCGACCGCCCGACCCCTGCCGAGACGCCGAGCACGGGAAAGCGCTCGGCGCGCTGGGCCGCAAACATCGCGCGCGCCTGTGCCGTGCGATGCAGCGCCATGCGCAGGTCCCTGTTGTTGTCGAGTGCCAGGGCGATCAGTTCGCGAAGCCTCGCATCGACGAAATAGTCCTGCCACTTCAGCTGCAACGCATCCGCGCCCCGCGGCCACGCCTGCTGCGGGAACAGCGCGGCCGCGACCGGCCGCGCGGCGGGATCGTCTCGCGCCGGCGACGCGCAGCCCCCGAGCACGAATGCCGCGGCGGCGGCGGCAACCCATCGGGCTGCACGGCGCCTTCCCGCCCGGCCATGCACGGCGCCGCTGCCTTCCGCTGCGTGTCGCGTTCGCCGTTTGCTTGCCATGCGGCGATGGTCGTGGACAGGGCCGGCGCCTGCGTTGATCCAACGCAAGGTACGCGCGCCGAGGCGGACGGACGGGAAGCCCGTCATGGCTTCGCATGGCCCACCGTCTGCGCGAGCGCGATGCGCTGCGTGGGCGGAAGACCGAGCGCTCGCGCGAGCTGCTTCCGATCGATCATTGCCCGAACGACCGTGGCCAATCCCGCGGCCGCGCAATGCAGGTACACGTTCTGCGCGATGCAGCCCGCGTCGGCGCCTGCGAGAAACGGCCGGTCCTTTGCATCGGCTTCGGTCATGCGCCCCAGATCTGCCACATAGACCAGGTTGAGCGGTGCGGCCGCGACGAAGTCCTGCAGGCCCGTGTGCACGCGCAGGTCGCCCACCCTGATCAGAAACAGCCGGTGCGCGAGTGGCTCGTACCGGTAGGTGCCTGCGGCCAGGACCGCGTAGACGTCGATCTCCTTCCAGTTGTGCGCGGAAGGCACGGTGCGTCCGCCCTGCTGCTCGCGGTTGACGCCGCAGGCAGCCCAGAGCAGCGCCGACAGCGCCGCGAGCGACAGGCCGTCAGGCAGGAAGGCCCGCGTGCTGCTGCGCCGTTCGAGGGCCTGGCCGAGCGGCATCGACGTCGGCTCGGGCGGCGGCAGGGCCATGGATTCTCCAACGGCGTCGAGCAGCAGGTTTGTTGTCATGCCAAGACCTCGGAAGTTGACGACGTGCGCCGGCCCGCTCGTTCATGCGTAGGAGCGCAGGCGCCTGGAAAAATCGGCCAGCGGCGCGATGCCGCTTGCTTCGGCGCGCTGGCACCAGTCCTGCAACTGCCTGACGAGCTGGTCGCCCGTGATGGCCGAGCGGCTCCACAGGGCGGTCAGCTCGCGCCGCATCGCATACATCGTGGCCAGAGGCTGCGATGCACGCAACGCATGCGCCAGCTGCCGGTGCCGCGATTCGCCCAGCATGCCTTCGTCCTTGCCCAGCCAGGGCTCGACGGTCTTCAGGGCGCGCGCTTCTTCCGGCGACAGGCGGCGCAGGCGGCCGAGTTCCACGGCGCAGGTCTTCTTCAGCGAGCGCGTGTAGTTCGACAGCACGTCGTAGTGGTGGCGGATGACCGCCTGCACGGTATCGAGATCGACGTTCGCCTTGGGCGCGGCCAGGCGTGGGGTCGGCGCCACGTGCTTCACCTTCGCCAGGCCCAGCGCCTGCAGCGTGCGGATGTAGAGCCAGCCGATGTCGAACTCGAACCACTTGCTCGAGAGCCTGGCCGAGGTGGGAAAGGCGTGGTGGTTGTTGTGCAGTTCCTCCCCGCCGATCAGGATGCCGATCGGCGAGATGTTGGTGCTGGCGTCGCGGGCGGGCCAGTTGCGGTAGCCCCAGTAGTGGCCGATGCCGTTGACCACGCCGGCCGCCCAGAACGGGATCCAGGCGATCTGCGTGAGCAGGATCAGGCCACCGGGCACCGCGCCGAACAGCACCATGTCCACGACGCCCATCAGCACGATGCCCAGGATCCTGTGCTTCGAATAGAGCCTCCGCTCGATCCAGTCATCGGGCGTGCCGTGGCCGTAGCGCTCCAGGGTCTGTGCGTTCGCGGCTTCGCGCACATAGAGGAACACGCCGCCCCACAGCACCCGGTTGAGCCCGTACACCTGCGGGCTGTGCGGGTCTTGCGGGGTCTCGCACCTGGCGTGGTGCTTGCGGTGGACCGCAGCCCACTCCTTCGTCACCATGCCCGTGGTCAGCCACAGCCAGAAGCGGAAGAAATGGCTGGCCACCGGGTGCAAGTCGAGCGCGCGGTGGGCCTGGTGGCGGTGCAGGAAGATGGTGACCGAGGCGATGGTGACGTGCGTGAGCGCCAGCGCGACCAGCACTGCGCCCCACCAGGAAAGATCGAAAACGCCGGAATAAAGCAGGGATTGCATTCGCACCTCATGAACGGTGCGGGCATTCTGGGAGCTCGCCCCCTTCGGTCGTTTGACCCATGTCAACTCCTCACCTGGAGATCACGCGCCGGATCTTGCCGATGCGCCGCGGCGGCCGGTTGACATGCGTCAAGACCGGGGCCGGGGCCGCCCGGCACCATGGGCGTCCACTTCGGAGCGTCCCTTGAGCATTCGCCATCTCGATCGCCTGCTGTCGCCGGCCTCCGTCGCCGTGTTCGGCGCCTCCAACCGGCCCGCCAGCGTGGGCGCCACGGTCTGGCGCAACCTGCGCGCCGGCCGGTTCGCGGGGCCGGTCTACGGCGTGAACCCGAAGCATTCAACCCTCGATGGCGTGCCCATCTTCGCCACGGCCGCCCAGCTGCCCGCGGCGCCCGACCTGGCACTGATCTGCACGCCGCCGGCCACGGTGGCGCCGCTGGTCGCCGAACTCGGCGCGCTGGGGACCCGCGCGGCGGTGATCGTCACCGCGGGACTGAGCGCGGAGCAGAAGAAGGCCGCTCTGGAGGCAGCGCGTCCGTTCACGCTGCGGCTGCTCGGCCCCAACTGCCTGGGCCTGCTGAGTCCGCACATCGGCCTGAACGCCAGCTTCGCGCACACCGATGCGCTGGCGGGCGACGTGGCCTTCGTCTCGCAATCGGGCGCGCTGGTGACGGCCGTGCTCGACTGGACACGAAGCCGCGGCGTCGGCCTGTCGCACCTGGTCTCGCTGGGCGACCACTGCGACGTGGACTTCGGCGATCTGCTCGACCATCTGGCCAGCGACGCACGTACGCGATCGATCCTGCTCTACGTGGAGTCCATCGAATCGCCGCGCAAGTTCATGTCGGCTGCGCGCGCCGCCGCGCGCAACAAGCCGGTGATCGTGGTGAAGGCCGGACGCTCCGGCAACGGCGTGAAGGCGGCCGCCTCGCACACCGGCGCGCTGGCCGGCTCCGACACGGTCTACGACGCAGCCATCCGGCGCGCCGGCATGCTGCGCGTCGACACTCTTCAGGAACTGTTCATCGCCGCCGAGACGCTGTCGCGCTTCCGCGGCAACCGGCACACCACGCTCACGGTCGTGACCAATGGCGGCGGCGCCGGCGTCATGGCCGCCGATGCGGCCGCGCATGAAGGCGTGGCGCTGGCTGAGCCCGGCGCCGACCTTCTGGCCCGCCTCGATGCCATCCTGCCGCGCCACTGGTCGCATGCCAATCCGGTCGACATCATCGGCGACGCGCCGGTCGAGCGCTATGCGCAGACGCTCTCGGCCCTGCTGGCCGACGACTCGGCGGGCGCCGTGCTGTTCGTGCATGCGCCGACCGCGATCGTGCGCAGCGAGGACATCGCACGCGCCTGCCTGCCGCTGGCGCGCAGCCACGCCTCGCGCGTGATGAGCGCCTGGCTCGGCGACAACGCGGTGGCGCAGGCGCGCAAGCTCTTCGGGGACGCGGGCATCGCCGACTACGCCACGCCGGAAGAAGCGGTGCATGCCTTCGCCATGCTGCAGACCTACCGGCGCAACCAGGAGATCCTGACCGAGACGCCGAGCGCCAGCCCCCGCGCCTCGCCCGACGGCGCCGCAGTGCACGCGCCGCTGGACGCCGCCATGGCGGAAGGCCGCGAGTGGCTGGGCGAGCAGGAGGCCAAGGCGTTGCTGAAGGCCTACGGGATCGAGGTCGTGCCCACGCTGGCGGTCGCTGCCACGGCCGAGGCGGCCGTCGCGGCCGCGCGCGGCCTGGGCTATCCGGTGGCGCTCAAGATCCTGTCGCGCGACATCACCCACAAGTCGGACGTGGGCGGCGTGCGGCTCGGGCTGGACAGCGACGCGGCCCTGGCGCACGCCGCCCGCGAGATGCTCGAGGCGGTGCGAAGCGCCAGGCCGCAGGCGCGCATCGACGGCTTCACCGTGCAGCCCACGGTGCGGCGACCGCATGCGCAGGAGCTGATCGTCGGCGCCAGCATCGACCGCGTGTTCGGCCCCGTGATCCTCTGCGGGCAGGGCGGCACCGCGGTCGAGGTGATCGCCGACACGGCCATCGCGCTGCCGCCGCTGAACCGCGCGCTGGCACGCGAGCTGGTCTCGCGCACCCGCGTCGCGCGCCTGCTGGCCGGCTTTCGCGATCACCCGCCGGCCCGGCTCGACGCCTTGTACGACGTGCTGGTGGCGGTCTCGCAGATGCTGGCCGACCTGCCGCAGCTGGCCGAGCTCGACATCAACCCGCTGTGGGTCGACGAGAACGGGGCCCTGGCGCTCGATGCACGCGTGCGGCTGTCGCGCACGCCGGTAGCCGGCGCCGAACGCTTTGCCATCCTGCCCTATCCCGCGCAGTGGGTGCGCACGCAGGCCTGGAACGGCCGCCGCATCGTGGTGCGGCCGATCCGTCCCGAGGACGAGGCGCAGCACAGGCGCTTCCTCGAGTCGCTGGACGCAGAAGACATCCGCATGCGCGTCTTCTCGACCCGCAACGACCTGCCGCGCAGCGAGCTCGCCCGCCTCACGCAGATCGACTACGACCGCGAGATGGCCTTCATCGCCGAGGAGGTCGATGCACAGGGGGGCGCCCAGACGCTGGGCGTGGCGCGCACGGTGAGCGACCCCGACAACGTGGAGGCCGAGTTCGCGATCATCGTGCGCTCCGACCTCAAGGGCCAGGGGCTGGGCACCCTGCTCTTCGAACGCCTGATCGAGCACGCGCGCCACCGCGGCATCGCGCGCCTGGTCGGCTTCGTGCTGCGCGAGAACACCCGCATGCTGCAGCTCTCGGCCGCCATGGGCTTCAAGGCCGATCCGGCAGAACCGCCGGCCTCGGGCCTGCGGCGAATGGTGCTGGACCTGGCGCCCTCGGCGGTCCCGACCGGGTCGCCGGCGTGAAGCCGCAATGGCGCTCGTTCAGGAAGCGTGCGACCCTCCGCGATGTGTCGCCTGACACGCATCAAGGCGCGCACGAGTTCGGTCCCTGTTGATGTGGCGCAAGGCCGCCCGCACCGGCCGGGCGAAAAATCCCCGGGCCCGCCGCGCCGGGCCGGTTCACCAATGAATCGGTGTCTTCACCTCAACCCAGGAACACACCATGACATCCAGGAAACTCCACCTCTTGCTGGTCCCGCTCGCCGTGGCGCTGGGCAGCGTCTCCTTGGCCGCGGACAACACCGCACCGGGCCGGTCGAGCCCGCCTGCAGGCGCGGTTCAGAAAACCACGGACGCCGCAGGCAGGGCCGCGAGAGATGCCGAGAAGGCGGCGCGCGAAGCTGCCGACGCCGCGAAGGCCGCCGCCGAGAAGGGCAGGCTTGCCACCGGCAAGGTGTCGAAGGCGCTGGCCGAAGGCGTGCGCCGCGCCGCGCGGAAGGCCGCCGAGGCCGCCAAGCGGCTGGAGGAGAAGGCGAGCACCTCGGCCAGCAAGGCGCTCGACGAAAGCAGGGAAGCCGCGCGCACGGTCGAGGAAGAAAGCAGGAAGGCTTCAGCCGCCACCGCGCAAGCGCTGCAGAAGGCCGAAGAGTCGCTCCAGCGATCCACCGAAGCCAGCAAGGAAGAAGCGGAGAAGGCGGCCCAGGCCACGCGCGAGGCGCTCGACAAGGCGGTGGAAGCCACGCGCAGTGCCGCGAAGGCCGCAGCGGACGCTTCTGCGCGGACAGTCGAGGCCATGAAGCATGCGGTTCGTCCCGCGGGGACCGACAAGAAACAATGACGCCGCCCGGCTCTCGAGGCAGCCGCCGTCCCTTCAATGGGCCATGAGGACCGGCGTGCAGGTGCGGGCAAGAACGTCGCGCGTGACGCCGCCCAGCACGCGCTCCCGCAGCCGGGCGTGCCCATAGCCTCCCATCACGATCAGGTCGGCCTCCAGGGCCGACGCCCGCGCCAGCAAGGCATCGCCGGTTTCGCCGGCGGCCGTGCAGCACTCGACATCGGCCTGGATGCCGTGCCGCAGCAGCCAGCCGTCCAGGTCGCCGTGCGAAGGCATGCCGTTCGATTCGGCACCGCCTTCTTCCAGCAGCGAGACCATCGTGACCTGGCGTGCCTGGCGCAGCAGCGGCAGCGCGCCGTACACGGACAGCGCCGCCTCCCTGCCGCCATCGCAGGCCACCAGGATCCGGTCCAGCGCGCCGTCGAAACGCCCCTTGCGCGGCACGATGAGAACAGGGCGGCCCGCATGCAGCATGACCTCTTCGGGCAGTTGCCGCGCCCGGGCGTCCACTGCCGCCTGGCGGTCCGGCTGCCCGACGACGACCAGATCGCTCGCATGGCCATGGACGATGACGGCGTCCACGGGGTCGCCATCCACCAGCCGGGTCTCGAAGGGCAGCGAGCCCGTATCGCGCAGCCGGCAGCGAAAGACATGCGCGACAGCCTCGGCCCGCCGGCGCTGGTACAGGGAAGCCGCGGCCGCGACAGCGGCAGCCTGCGCGGCCTGCGGGAGCGCCACCGCGTCGACCGGCACGCCCGTGGGAACGAGGCCGAGCAAGTGGCTGCCGTGCCGGCTTGCCAGACGCGCCGCGAGCAGGGTGCGGTCCTCGCACCGCTCGGTGTGATCGAGATGGACGGTGATGGTCAAGAGCGTCATGGCTTTTTCCGGGGCGGGGTGGCCGCCAGCGCGGCATTCAACGTGTGCAAGGCGTCGGCCACCACGGTGCGCCGGTCGACGGGGCCGGCAGTGGAGCGCGCCGCAGCGCGGGCCGCATCACCGGCGCCCGGCAAGCAGGACGCGAGGGCCGTCGGCGCCCGGGCCGCGGCAGTGCGCCAGAAGGCATTCACCGGCGCGGCGGCCAGGGCCTGCCAGTCCTCGGCCTGCCGGATCGCGTCCACTTCGGCGCGGGTCTCGGCCGCACCGTCGCGCAGCGCCTGCGATCCGAGCGTCAGGCATTGCGCCGCGCTGGTCTCGAACATCTCGAGTGCATGCAGCCAGACGCTCCACTGCGCCTTGCAAAGCGCCAAGGGAAAGGTGAATTCGGTGCTCATGGCGATGTGTCCTCCGGGATCTGCAATTCGCATGCACGGATGCTGACGACATGGAGCCCCGGATGCCTTGCGCGGGATCAAGTGCCCGCACGCCCGGCCGCTCCGGCGAGCAAAGCGCGCAAGGCCCGCCCCGGCGGTTGATCTGCCTCAACACCGGAGAGGCTTGCGCCGCACAAGATCTTCTCCTGCCTGCAAGGAGAAAAGCATGTCCTTCCTGTCCAAGAACATCGGCCCCCTCGATCGCACGGCGCGTGTCGGCGGCGGCACGCTGCTCATCGTGCTCGCTGCCACCGGAATCATCGGCCAGTGGGGCTACATCGGCGTGGTGCCGCTGCTCACCGGGGTGATCGGCACCTGCCCTCTCTATTCCCTCGTCGGCTTCAGTTCCTGCGTTCGCGGCCGGCGCTGAACGCACACGGAGGCCGGTCTTGTCCGCACGGCAATGGCTCGCCGCCGCGCTGGTCGCGGTGCTGGTTGCTGCGGGGGCGTGGCTGGGGCTGAACATGTTCGTCTTATGGGTCACGCTCGACTGACCCCCGGGGGGTTTGCCCATGTGCCTGAACCTTTTGAGAACGCTGCCCGAAGGGTCGCTGCCCTGCACCCGGGCCGACTCCGCAATGATCGACAGGCTGCGCCTGCTCGGCGCCGCGGGCCTGGTCAAGGTGCTGATTCCGCCGCAGCGCACCGATGGCGACCGTGGACTGCGGCAAGACCCGGCCACCGTGCTCGAGATTACGCCCCGCGGACAGGAAGCGCTGCGCACGAACAGGGTCGGGAATGAAATGCCACTGATACCGACCATTGACACAGTGTTTCCGACTGACGCCCGGCATTGATGATGCGGCCAAGCGCGAGTTCTAAATTGCAATGGCGCGATTCGTCTTCCGATTGCAATGACCGATGCACGCGCACAAGGAGACCCAGATGGACACACCCCATGCATCCAGCGGCTACGAGCTGCGGTTTCGTCCCCTGCTCGCCAATCACCGCGCCTTCGCCTTTCCCTGTGACGCGGTCGGCCATGTCGACATGGACGCGCTCAGCGAGCCGATGCTCAACAACTACCTGTACGCACGTGCGGTGATGGGGCTGGAGCTTTCCTGGCCCGAAGTGCGCCTGAGCCCGTCGCACTGACGCCGGGCGGCATCGGCCGTCTCGTGCCCGTCCGCCCTGCGGCCATGAACAAGCAACGAGCGGCCGGCAGCAGTCAGGCGGCGGTCGCCAGCTGTGCCGCGCCGCGCGCGGCGCGGCGGCGAACCCACTTCTCGGCCTCCACCGCGAAGAAGACCACCGCCGCGCAGGCCAGGCATAGCGCCAGTTCGCCGGCCGTCAACGCCTCGGTGCGGAACACCGACTGCAGGGCCGGAACATAGACCACCGCAAGCTGGAGCACGAAGGTCGACAGGACCGCGCCGGCCAGCGGCAGGTTGCTGCGCAGCCCCTGGGTGAACAGCGAATCGGCCTCCGAGCGGATGGCCAGCACATGCCCCATCTGCGACAGCGTGAGTACCGTGAACACCATGGTCTGCCAGTGCATGCCTGTCTTCAGCGCCCAGGCCTGGATGCCGAGGCACAGCGCCGCGATCAGCAGGCCGACCCACAGCGTGTGCTGCCAGAGTCCGCCCGCGAACACGCTTTCGCCCGGCGCGCGCGGCGGGCGCTGCATGACGCCCCGCTCCGCAGGCTCGGCGGCAAGGGCGAGGCCGGGCAGGCCGTCGGTCACCAGGTTCACCCAGAGGATGTGCAGCGGCAGCAGCGGAATCGGCAGGCCCATCAGCGGCGCGAGGAACAGGGTCCATATCTCGCCCGAGTTCCCGGTCATCGCGTAGCGGATGAACTTGCGGATGTTGTCGAAGATGCGCCGGCCCTCGCGGACGGCCGCCACGATGCTCGCGAAGTTGTCGTCCAGCAGCACGAGGCTGGCCGCTTCGCGTGCGACGTCCGTGCCGCCCAGCCCCATCGCGATGCCGATGTCCGCCTGCTTGAGCGCGGGCGCATCGTTGACGCCGTCGCCGGTCATGGCCACGAACTGGCCCTGGGCCTGCAGCGCCTGCACGATCCGGATCTTCTGGGCCGGATCGACCCGTGCGTACACGCGCACGTCGCGGGCTGCACGCTGCAGCGCGGCGTCGTCCATCGCGCCGAGTTCCGCGCCCGTGAGCACCGGCCCGTGGCCTTCGGCGATGCCGAGTTCGCGCGCGTTGGCCAGCGCCGTTGCCGGATGGTCGCCCGTGATCATCACCGGCGTGATGCCCGCGCTGCGGCAGTCGGCCACGGCGGCCTTGGCCTGAGGCCGCGGCGGATCGGCCAGGCCAACGAGGCCGAGCAGGACCATGCCGGATTCGACGTCCTGGGCGGACCGGCCCGCCGGGTCCTGCGAGAAGGAGCGGCGTGCCACCGCGAGCACGCGCAGGCCGCGCGCCGCCATGGCCTGCGCGGCGAACAGGCCTTCGGCACCGTCGAGCACGAGATCTCCCTGCCCCGATGCCATGTGCGTGCAGCGCGGCAATACGGTTTCAGGTGCGCCCTTGGTGACGACGACCCAGCCTTCCTGCGCGCGGTGCAGCGTACTCATGCGTTTGCGTCCGGCGTCGAAGGGCCACTCGTGCAAACGCGCGTGGGCCGCGCGCACGGCGGCCGGCTCGAAGCCGGCCGCCTGGGCCGCTTCGACCAGCGCGGTCTCGGTGGGGTCGCCCACCCACTCTCCGCGGGCTCCGAGGCTGGCGTCGGTGCACAGCAGAACCGCACGCCAGAAGGGGTCCCGGGATCCGCCGGCGAGGAGATCCACCACCTGCACCTGCATGCGGTTCTGCGTCAGCGTCCCGGTCTTGTCGGAACAGATCACGCTGACGGAGCCGAGCGTCTCCACGGAGGGCAGGCGGCGCACGAGCGCGTTCACCTGCACCATGCGGCGCGCACCCAGCGCGAGCAGCACGGTGACCACGGCCGGCAGCGCCTCGGGAATGGCCGCCACCGCCAGGCTGATGGCGGTCAGCGCCATCAGCAGCACCGGCTCGCCGCGCATCACGCCGATGCCGAAGATCAGCGCGCAAAGGCACAGCACCACCAGCGACAGCCGCTTGCCGAACGAGGCCAGGCGCAGCTGCAGCGGCGTGCTTCGCGCTTGCGTGTCGCGCAGCAGGCCGGCCACGCGGCCCAGTTCCGTGCGCGAGCCTGTGGCGACCACCAGTCCTTCGGCACGGCCATGCGTGACCAGCGTGCCCTTGAAGGCCATGTTGAGCCGATCCCCGACCCCGTGGATGCCGTCGGGCAGATGCGCCGTGTGCTTCTCCACCGTGACCGATTCCCCGGTCAGCGTCGATTCATCCACCCGCAACTGCGCCGCCTCGTGCAGGCGAAGATCGGCCGGCACGAGGTTGCCCGCCTCGAGCAGCACCACGTCACCCGGTACCAGTTCGCTCGTCTCCAGGACCTGGGAGCTGCCCTCGCGCCGCACGGTCGCGTGCGGGCTGGCCAGCCGCTTGAGCGCGTCGAGCGCACGCTCCGCACGCCACTCCTGGGCCAGGCCGATGGCGGCGTTGAGCACGACGATCACGGCGATGGCCACGGTGTCCGCCACATCGCCGATGAACCCGGACAGCAGTGCCGCCGCCATCAGCACCAGCACCATGAAGTCGCGGAACTGGTCGAGCACCCGCTGGGCGAGGCTGCGGGGCGGCGACTGCGGCAGGCGGTTGGGCCCATGGACTTCCTGCCGCTTCAGCGCCTCTTCGGCGCTCAGGCCTTCGCGGGGATCCACGCCCAGCCCAACGGCCAGCGCGGCTGCGGGATGCAGGTGCGCATCGCGGACCAGCGTGCCGGCGTCTTGCGGATCGTTCATCCGGCCATCGTGCCCGCTGCGGTCGATCGGACCTTGACGAAGCGCAACTCGCGGCGCCCGGCACCCTTCGCGCGGCGAATGCCCCCTTGATTCAGCGCAAGGCAGCCGCCGCATGCGGTCCCTACATTCGGCCAAGCCGGATGCACCGGCGCCCGGGACGCGCCCGCCTTGGCGCCGGCTCCCGAACCTTCCTGAAGAACACCATGAACGACGAGCCCGACGAACTGGACAGAACCCTGCACGCCCTCTGGGGGCACCTGGGTGGCGGCATGTCGCCCGCCGCACAGCTGCTGGCGTGGTCGGACTGGGCCATCCACCTCGCGACGCAGCCCGGCCGCGCGGCACGCACCGCCATCGACGCCGCCGTGGTCCAGGCGCCCGGCCAGGTGGCGCACGAGCCGCGCCTGTCGGGAAAGGAATGGGATGCGTGGCCGTTCAGCCTCTACCGCCAGGCCCACGAGGCTGCCGCGCACCGCCTGCGCACCTTCATCCACGGCGTGCCCGGCGTGGACCGCCACCATGAACAGCTGGTGGCTTTCATGGCGCGGCAATGGCTGGAGCTGTTGTCGCCTGCCAACGCCGCCATTACCAATCCGCAAGTCCTGCAGCAGATCGCGGCCACCGCCGGCGGCTGCCTGGCGAGCGGGGCGATGCACTGGATCGAGGATGCGGGCCGCGCGGCCTCGGGCGCGCCGCAGCCCGGGGCCGGATCGTTCCGGCCCGGGCACGAAGTCGCGCTCACACCGGGAAAGGTCATCCTGCGCAACGACCTCATCGAGCTCATCCAGTACGCCCCGGCCACGCCCACGGTGCACGCCGAACCGGTCCTGATCGTCAGCGCCTGGATCATGAAGTACTACGTGCTCGACCTCTCGCCGCACAACTCGCTGATCCGCCATCTCGTGGCCAAGGGACACACGGTCTTCGCCATCTCCTGGAAGAACCCGCAGGCGGCGGATGCGACGCTCGGCATGGCCGACTACCTGCGCCTGGGCGTCATGGCCAGCCTCGACGCGGTCGAGGCCGTGGTGCCTCGGCACCGCATCCACGCCGTGGGCTATTGCCTCGGCGGCACACTGATGGCCATCGCCGCGGCGGCCATGGCGCGGGACAAGGACGACCGCCTGGCCACCCTCACCCTGCTCGCTGCGCAAACGGACTTCACCGAGCCCGGGGAACTGAGCCTCTTCATCGACGAAAGCCAGCTGGCGTTCCTGGAGGACATCATGTCGCGGCAGGGCTACCTGGGCGCCGAGCAGATGGCGGCGGCCTTCCAGGCGCTGCGTCCCGGCGACCTGCTCTGGGCGCCGATGGTGCGCAACTACCTGCTGGGCGAGCGCATGCCGATGACCGACCTGATGGCCTGGAACGCGGACGGCACGCGCATGCCCTACCGCATGCATACCGACTACCTGCGCGGCCTCTTCCTCGACAACGCACTGGCGCGGGGCCGCTACCTGGCCGGCGGGCGGCCGGTGTCGCTGAACGACATCGACATTCCGGTGTTCGCGCTGGGCACCCGCACCGACCACGTGGCGCCCTGGCGGTCGGTGTACAAGATCAACCTGCTGTGCGACGCCGATCTGACCTTCGTGCTGACGGAGGGCGGCCACAACGCCGGCATCCTGAGCGAGCCGGGCCACCCGCACCGCAGCCACTGGCTGCTGAGGCGCACGAAGAACGCACCTTACGTGGCGCCGGACGAATTTCTCGAGCGTTCGCAGGAGGTGGCGGGATCCTGGTGGCCCTGTTTCGAGCAGTGGCTGGCCGCGCATTCGGGGCCGAGGCGGCGGCCGCCGGGCATGGGTTCGCCGCGGCACGGCTACCCGCCGATCGGCGATGCGCCGGGTGCCTACGTCCTCGGGCGCTGAGTTCGCAGTGCGGCCGGGCGCGGTGGCGCACCCCCGCTGCGCCTCAACGCGTCGTCAATGCGCAATCAGGACCGGCACGCACGCCTGCGCCAGGATCTGCCGCGTGACGCCGCCCAGCATCACCTCCTGCACGCGCGGGTGGCCATAGCCTCCCATCACGAGCAGGTCGGCACCCAGTTCCGAGACGCGCGACAGCAGCGCGGCGGCGACGTCGCCACCCGCGACGTTCCGCTCGAACGCGGCCTGGATGCCGTGTCGCGACAGAAACCGGAGCGTGTCCGCGGCGGTCGGCTCGCAATCGTCGCCCTCATCCTTCTGCTGCAGGGAAACCAGCGTCACGCGGGATGCGCGCCGCAACGCCGGCAGGGCGGCCTGAAGCGCCACGGCCGCCTCCCGCGAACCGTTCCAGGCCACCAGCGCATTCTGCGGGACCTCCTTGAAATCGCCGGCGGAAGGCACGACCAGCACGGGCCTGCCCACCGCCATCAACACATGGCCGACCAGGCCGTGCACCGCGACGTCCCTCGGCCCCGAACCGTCGTCCCGCCCCAGCACGACGAGATCGCTCAGGCGGCCGTGTTGCACCACGGCATCGATCGTCGCTGCGTCGACCACGCGAAGCTCATGCGCAACGGCGCCCGTTGCCGCGATGACTTGCTCGAACTCCCGGCCGATGGTTTCGGCTCGCCGGCGCAGGTAGTCGGCCGACGCCGCGATGAAGTCGCTCATGCCCGCAGCGATGGCATCGGCTGGAATCACGCCGTCGTACAGGCCCGTGGGCACGAGGCCGACGAGATGGCTGCCGTGTGTCTCGGCCCATCGCGCCGCCAGCGCGGCACGTGCCGGGCCGCGGCCGGCATGGTCGAGATGGACAAGAATGGTCTTGAAGTTCATGGGACGGTCCCCGATCGGCAGTGGGCTGCACCTTGGGCGCAGGAGAAAGGCGGATGGACGCATCTTCTGCACCCGCGGCACGGTTGCCTTGATGCCGATCAAGCCGGTGCGCCGCATCCGCCCCCTACGCCGTCCCCCATTGCGCTGGCGCAAGGCGTCCGGCGCGACACCGCCGCAGCATGGCGGCCATGTGCACGCTTCCATCGATCCTCGTCCACCTGGACGGCACGGTCCGCGCCGAGACGCGGCTGCGGTTCGCCCACCGCCTCGCCCTGGCCCATGGGTCCGCGCTGACCGGCTTCTTCGCGGTCGCTCCGCCGGTGCTGCCGGCACTCGCCTTGCCTGGAGGCCTGCCGGCGATGCCCATGCAAGGGGCGGTCGATCCCGAACATCGGGCGCGCGCCCTCGCGAGCTTCGAACGCGCCCTGCAGGGCAGCGCCGTTCGCAGCGACTGGCAGGAGCTTCGCGGCGAGCCGGTCGTCGAGGCCTTCGTGCGCCGCGCCCTGACTGCGGACCTCATGGTGCTGGGGCAGCGCGACCCCCTCGACGCCAGCGGCTTCGACGTGCCGGGCGATTTCGTCGAGGCAGCCCTGCTCGGCAGCGGCAAGCCGGCCCTGATCGTTCCCTTCGCCGGCGAGCCGCCGGCACGGTTGCAGACGGTGCTGGTCGCATGGCGCTCCACCCGCGAGGCCGCGAATGCGCTGGCCTGCGCAACACCGGTGCTGCGCAGGGCCAGCCAGCTTCACCTCGCCTGTGCTGTGGGAGACGGCGCGGGCAACGCACGGTCCGGGATGGCGGCAGTTCGCGACTACCTGCGGATGCGCGGCGTCGAACGGGTGCACGAACACGGGATTCCCGAGGCGCGGAATCCCGGCAAGGCCCTGCTGTCGCTGGCCGCAGAGGTCGGTGCCGACCTGATCGTCATGGGCTGCTACGGCCACAGCCGGGCAAGGGAACTGGTGCTCGGCGGCGTCACCCGCACCGTGCTCGAATCGGCCATGCTGCCTGTCTGGATGGCCCATTGAGCCCGTTGCCGATGCAAGCCGATGCCGCCCTCGCCCTTTCACCTGCGGCCGCGGCCGAAGAAGGCCCGGACCGCATGCCGGACACCGAGGCGAAGGTCCGCTGCCTCGCGTCGTTTCTCGCGGCGAGCGACGCGGGCGCATCTGCCCAGCGCGTCGAGACCCACATGTCGTGGGTGCTCATGGGCAAGACGCAGGTGCTGAAGCTGAAGAAGCCCGTGGTCCTCCCCCCGGTCGACTACTCGAGCGTGGAGGGACGGGAATGCAACGCCAGGCGGGAACTGCGGCTGAACCGCCGCCTGGCGCCGGATGTCTACCTGGGCCTGCTGGCGTTGCAGTGGCACGGCGGCATGCTCAGTGCCGTCCCTGAAGCCTATCGCCATCCAGGCCGGCAGACGGTGGACTGGGCTGTCGTCATGCGGCGGCTCCCGCAGGCGCGCATGCTCGACGAGGTCATCCGCCGCAATGCGCTCCGGCCGGAGGATCTCGATGCGCTGGTCGCCACGCTGGCGGCCTTCGACCAGGGCGCGGTACGCGCCTCGGTGGACGAGGGTGAGTACGTCGCGCGGATTCGCCACGGCATCGCGCTCAGCACGCGCATGCTCGAGCACGCCGCTTTCGCCCTGCCGCACGTTCACGAAGCCTGCCAGGCAATGAACGATGCCCTGAGCCTGCACGAAGGGCTGCTGCGCGCACGCGTGGCCGCGGGCCGTCTCGTCGAAGGCCATGGCGACCTGCGGGCCGAGCACGTGTGCCTCGTGGATCCTCCGGCAGTGTTCGATGCGCTCGAGTTCGACGCCCGCCTCGGCGAGGTCGACCCCTTCGACGAACTGTGCTTTCTCGGACTGGAATGCGACATGGCCGGCAACGCATCGGTCGGCCCGCTGCTGTGCGCCCGCATGGCGCCGGCGCTCGACGACGCACCGCCGCCGGCACTGCTTCGTCTGTACACCGCGAAGAATGCCCTGATGCGGGCACGCCTGAGCGTCGCGCATCTGATGGAGCCCGATCCGCGCCATCCGGAGAAGTGGCTGCCGCAGGCTTCCCGTTATCTGAAGCGGGCGCTCGTAGCGCTTTCCGGGATGTGAAGGGTCCTCGGCCGCGGCCCGTGGCCAAGATGCGCCACGGCTGATCCAGCGCAAAGGGTGAAGGCACGCGAGTTCCTAGAGTGGAAGCTCGCACTGCCGCCCGATCCAAGGGCAGGTCCGGTGCGAAATCCAACCAACCTTCTGGAGCAAACGATGAACGCACTGACTCGCCTTGACCGGCTCGAAAACCTGTTTCCCGACATGCTGCGCCGCTGGGCACGGCCCCTGCAACTGATCGACGACGTCGAGCTGCCGGCCGACATCCGTGTCGACGTGAGCGAGAACGACAAGGAATACCTTGTCACGGCCGAGATCCCCGGCGCGAAGAAAGAGGACGTGCGCGTTTCGATCGACGGCAACTACGTGTCGATCGCCGCCGAGATCAAGAAGGACCAGGAAAAGAAGCATGGCCGCGCCCTGGTCACCGAGACCTACCGGGGCAGCGTGTCGCGCGGCTTCTCGCTTGCGACCGAGGTCGACGAGAAGACCGCCGTCGCCAAGCTGGAGGATGGCGTGCTGCGCCTGACGCTTCCCAAGCGCGAAGGCACCGGCCGCAGCACCCTCACGATCCAGTAAGCGAGCTGCCGGCCCGCCGCGAGGCGACGCGTGCGCGCCGGCACCCCGCCTTGATTCAACGCAAGGCAGCGGTTCTCGCCAGGACGAGGAGTTGACGGCCATCAAGGGGCACGATGCATTGGCAGATAGCCTCCACTCATGACGCATTCGCTGCAGCTTTCCTCGACCATTTCCGGTCCGCAGCCGGGCGACACGTTCCTGGCCGGCGACCTGTCGTCCGTCCTGGCGCATGCATCCCGGCTGAAGGCTGCGTCGCGCGCGGGCAGCGCCGGCGACCGGCCGCTGCTCGGCAGGAACATCGCCTTGCTGCGCCCGGGGCCGCCCGGACCGGAGATGCCATTGCTTCAGCGTGCCGCGCTGGAACTGGGCGCACGGGTGGCGCATGTGCGGCTCGGCCCTCCCATCGAGCCGGCGGGCACCAAGTTCCGCGGGCTGGCGCAGATGCTCGGCCGGCTGTACGACGCGATCGACTGCTCGGGGCTCGCGCCTGCCGAGGTGCAGCTGATCGAACAGTACGCGGGCGTGCCGGTCTACGACGGCCTCGAAGGCCCGGACCATCCCGCGCGTGCGCTGGCGGACCTGATGACCCTGCGCGACCATGGCTGCGTGCCCGGGACGAACACGCAGATCGTCTTTCTGGGCGACCCGCTGTCCGTGCGTGCGAGGAACTTCTTCGAGCTCGCCCGCCGGGAAGGTTTCGGCCTGCGCATGATCGATCTTTCCGGCGCCGCGGGCGACGCGGTCTTTTCGGTCGACGCCGTCGACCCGGACCATTGGGTGCTTCATGCGCCTTCGGGCCCGATCGGCGCGGCGCAGGGCGCACAGAACCACCGCTTCGCGCTCCAGGCGATGCTGCTGGCCACGATGCCGGCCTGAGCCAGTCGACGGCCTTGTCCCGGGCGCTCAGGGTGCAGCTTCGACGCGCACCACCGGCAATTGCGAGTGCACGAAGCTCAACGCGTACTGGAGCTCGCCGAGGCTTTCGGCATGCAGCGTGAAAAGCGGCTGGCCGCGCTCGACGCGGTCCTGCACGCGCACGTGCATCGAGGCACCTGCCGCCGGATCGCGCGGCGCGCCGGCCAGCTTGGCCATGCGCGCCACCAGGCGGGTGTCGATGTCCGTCACCACCCCCGCCGCCGGCGCGGTCACGCAATGCGTGTGGGCGGCCCTGGGCGGCACGCGCAGGCCGCCCTGGGCTTCGCAGATCGCAATGAATCTTGCGAGCGCGCGGCCGTCCTCCAGCACCGCGCGCGCCAGCGCGTTGCCGGAGCCCGTCGCCGCCTTGCCCGCCAGCTCGAGCAGCAGCCCGGCCAGCAGAAGCGCGCGCTCGCGCAGGTCGGGCGGTGCATCGGCGGTGCGTTCGAGCACCGCCATCACATCCATCGCCTCCAGCGCGGGGCCGACGCCGCGGCCGACCGGCTGGCTGCCGTCGGTGAACACCGTGCGCACATGCAGGCCCAGCGCCGCGCCCACCGACACCAGGCTGTGCGAGAGCTGGCCGGCGGCGCCATCGCTGCGCACCTTGGCCAGGGGTCCGACCGGAATGTCGATCAGCACGCGCTGCGAGCCCATCGCCGCCTTCTTGGAGAGGATGGACGCCACCATCAGGCCCTCGCTGTCGATGCCCAGCGGCCGCTCCACGCGGATCAGCATGTCGTCCGCGGGACTGACGCGCATGGCGCTTCCCCAGGCGATGCAGCCGCCCTCGCGCTCCACCACGCGGCGCATCGCCGCCAGGTCCAGGTCGACGGGCGCGAGCGTTTCCATCACGTCGGCCGTGCCGGCCGCCGAAGTGATGGCACGCGACGAGGTCTTGGGCATCACGAGGCCGCAGGCCGCGATGATCGGCACCACCAGCAGCGTGGTCCGGTTGCCCGGCAGGCCGCCGATGCAGTGCTTGTCCATCACGGGCGACGTGCCCCAGTCGATGCGCTCCCCGACGTCGACCATGGCACGGGTCAGCGCCACGGTCTCGTCCAGGTCGAGGCCGCGGCCGGCGCAGACCGTCACGAAGGAAGCCAGGTGGATGTCGGGAAGACGCCCGCGGCTCACGTCTTCCATCAGCGGCCGCAGCGCCGCATAGTCCAGCCGGCCACCGTGCACCTTGTTGCGCAGGTGCCCCAGCGACTCGAGGATCGGCGGGTGCCGCACCACCAGCTCTTCGCCCTCGGCAGCGCCCAACAGATGCCAGGCCGCCTCCGACAGCGCGATCTCGTCGTTGCGCAGCCAGTCGCCGCTCACCTGGTGCAGGATCGCGAACAGATGGCGCCCATTGGCGATCAGTTCGACCTGCGCCTGCGACTGGAAGCCCTCGGCGCGGCACACGGCGCAGTCGCTGCGCATGTAGGCCACGGGCTGCTGGTAGGTGTCGATGCCGGCGCGGCGGGCCAGCAGGCGATTGGGTGAAGACATGGGCGCTCCTTGGCGGCAGCAAGCTTGGCACGGGCCGCGCGCTTGCCTCTTGATGCCCGTCAAGCGAGCGCCCGGGCGCTCACGCCGCGCCGGTACGCCGAACCGGCAGCGCGTTGAGCGGAATGCGCAGGTAGGACACGCCGTTGTCGTCCGCCGGCGGCAGCCGGCCCGCGCGCACGTTGACCTGGATTGACGGCAGGATGAGCGTCGGCACGTCCAGCGTGGCGTCGCGCGCGCGCCGCATGGCCACGAACGCGTCCTCGGCGATGCCGTCGCGCACATGGATGTTGCGCGCGCGCTGCTCGGCCACCGTGGTCTGCCATTGCGCCGGCCGCGACGGCGGCGGGTAGTCGTGGCAGACATACATCGGCGTCTCGGGCGGCAGTTCCAGCAGCCGGCGCATCGACGCGTAGAGCTGGCGCGCATCGCCCCCGGGAAAGTCGGCGCGCGCGCTGCCGAGATCCGGCATGAAGAGCGTGTCGCCGACGAACACCGCGCCGCCGATCAGGTAGGCCATGTCAGCGGGCGTGTGGCCGGGCACCAGGAGGGCGGTGGCCTCTATGCCGCCGATGCGGAAGCTCTCGCCGTCCCTGAACAGGTGGTCGAACTGGCTGCCGTCGGGCAGGAAGCCGCGCTCCAGGTTGAAGAGCTCCTTGAAGGTGGCCTGCACCGTGCGGATGTGCTCGCCGATGGCAATGCGCCCGCCGACCCGCGCCTGCAGATGGCTGGCCGCCGAAAGGTGGTCGGCATGGGCGTGGGTCTCCAGGATCCAGTCGACCTGCAGGCCGTGCTCGGCCACGCAGGCCAGCAACCGGTCCACGGACGCGGTGCCGGTGTGGCCCGACTTGAAGTCGTAGTCGAGCACCGGGTCGATCACGGCGGCGCGCAGGCTGCCCGGGTCCCACACGAGGTAGGAGACGGTGCCGGTGTGCGGGTCGAAGAAGGCCTGGACCGAGGCTGGGGTGTTGTTCATGGCGGGCTCGCAGGATCGATCAATGATCTACGGACAAATAATATATATTTTTATATAATGTAGTCAACCATGAAGTCACCCCGCCACCCCGTCTTCGACCCCGAGATCCTGCGCGGCGCGGCCGCCCGCGCGGTCGGCATGCTGAAGGTATTGGCCAACGAGGACCGCATGCTGCTGCTGTGCCAGCTGTCCCAGGGCGAGATGTGCGTGAGCGAACTCGAAGCGCAGCTCGACATCCGCCAGCCGACGCTGTCCCAGCAGCTCGGCGTGCTGCGCAACGAGGGCGTGGTCACCACGCGCCGCCAGGGCAAGAACGTCTTCTACGCGGTGGCGGACCCGGCGCTGCTGGAGATCCTCGCCCTGCTCTACCGCATCTACTGCCCGAAGGAAAAATGATCATGACAATCGACTGGCCTGCATTCACGCCCTGGGCCGCGCTGGCCGGCGGTGCGCTCATCGGCGCGGCCGCCGCGATGTTCGTGCTGCTCAATGGCCGCATCGCCGGCATCAGCGGCATCGTCGGCGGCCTGTTGCGGCCCGTGCGCGGCGACGTGGCCTGGCGCCTGGCGTTCGTGGCCGGACTCGTCGCAGCGCCCATGGCCTATGCGGCTTTCGCGCAGTGGCCCAGGCCGCAGATCGATGCCGGCTACGTGGCGCTCGTTGCGGCCGGCCTCCTGGTCGGCGTGGGCACGCGCTACGCATCGGGCTGCACGAGCGGCCACGGCGTCTGCGGCCTGTCCCGGATGTCGCCGCGCTCGCTGGCGGCGACCGCGCTCTTCATGGGTGCCGGTTTCCTGACCGTGTTCCTGATGCGCCATCTGCTGGATCTTTGAGGAGAACCATCGTGACCGTCTTCACTTCGTTTCTTGCCGGCCTGGTGTTCGGCCTGGGCCTGATCGTCTCCGGCATGGCCAATCCGGCCAAGGTGCTCGGCTTCCTGGACTTGGGCGGGCGCTGGGATCCGTCGCTTGCCTTCGTGATGGGCGGCGCGATCGCCGTCGGCGCCGTCGCGTTCGCGGTGGCCAGGCGGCGCACGCGCTCCTTCCTCGGCGCGGCCATGCGGCTGCCGGCCGCGGGCGCGGTCGATCGCCGCCTGGCCGCCGGCAGCGTGCTGTTCGGCATCGGCTGGGGCGTGGCGGGCTTCTGTCCGGGCCCGGGGCTGGTGGCCGCAGGCATGGGGGAGATGAAGGCGCTGGCCTTCGTCGCCGCGATGCTCGCGGGCATGATGGGGTACGAGCTGATCGAGCGGAGGAGATCCGTCGCTGCGGACCTGCCGGGCGCTGCGGCAGACAGCGCGCAATGATGAGCGCTCGTTCAGCGCGTCAGCCGCGCCGCACGGCTCACTGCAGCATGGCGGGCGCAGGCGCGAGGCAGCGCTGCACGAAGGCCGACAAGGCGCCCACGTCCGGAATCTGCACGTCGCGGCGCCCCTTTTCCACGAACTCGATCACCTTGTCGCGCGCCAGCCGGGACAGCGCGCGGCTCACGCTCTCGAGCGTCATGCCCAGGTAGTTGCCGATCTCGGCGCGCGTCATGCGCAGCGTGATCTGGTCGGTGCGCATGCCGCGCTCGGCGAGCGACTCGGCCCAGTAGCGCAGGAAGTCGGCCACGCGGGCGTCGGCCGGCAGCGTGCACACCGACATCAGCGAGTCCCGGTCATGGGCGATCTCGCGGCTCATCGCGGTGTGGAACACCTGCAGCAACGCGGGCTCGGCCAGGCAGGCGGCCAGCAGCGCCTCGTAGGAGACGACCCAGACCTCGCCGGTGTCCATCGCCACGGCGTCGCAGGCATAGTGGCTGGCGGCAATGCCGTCGAAGCCGAGCCAGTCGCCGCGGAACTTCAGGCCCACCACCTGCTCGCGTCCGTCCGCGGACAGGTTCACGATCTTGAAGAAGCCAGAATTCAGGATGTAGAGATTGCCGAAGCGCTCGCCGGCCTGGTAGATCACGTCGCCCGCATGCACCACGCGGCGCTGCGGGTTGAGGCGGTCCTTCAGCAGCTTCTGCGTCTCCACCAGCTTCTGGCTGGCCCGCTCATGGACCGCCAGGCCGGCTTTCGGCACTGCGCGTGCAGCCAGGAATCCGTTCATCGCAGGTGCGGCGGCTTGGGTCAGGGACGGGTTGAACATCTGGAAGCTCCTGGTGTAGATGGTGAGTCGCGGGTCGATGGAGGGATGCTAGGAAGCGCGCGGCAACACAGTGACAACGGCCGGAATCGGTGGGTAACGCTCGGTGAATGCTTTGTGTCCGGCGTGTATCAATGCCGGCGCGGCCGGGCTTGATCTGCATCAAGCCCGGCCTGCCCCCGCCCGGCTAGCCTCTGCGCACTCACACCCAGGGGGTTCATGCTCTTTCCCTTCGAGAACCACAATGCCTCGGCATTCCATGCGCTGTCGCCCGCAGAGGAGACGGCGCTGGTGGGCCGCGCGCGCCTGCTGCAGGCGGCATTCCTGCGGGGCGCCCTGTCGCCGCAGCTCAAGGGCAAGAAGCTCGGCATCGTTTGCGACGAAGACAGCGACGGCAGCGAAAGCCGGCTGCTGTTCCAGCGCGCGGCCGAGGAACTGGGCGCGCATGTGGCGACCCTTCGCCCCGCGCTCTCCGGCCTCGGCAATCCCGCCGAAGTCCAGCACACCGCGCGCATCCTCGGCCGCTTCTACGACGCACTGGAGTGCCAGGGCATGGCGCCCGAAGTCGTGCGGCAGATCGCCGGCCACGCGGGCATTCCCGTGTACGACGGCCTGGCATGCGCGAGCCACTCCACGGCCCGTCTTGCCGAGCTGCTCGACGAGCGGACCTCGCCTGCGGACAACAGGCGCTTCGTGCTGCAGGCCCTGCTGCTGGGCAGCATTGCCTGAGGCGCCGCATCCGAATTGATCCAGCGCAATACGCCGGGCGCGCGGCGTTCCTAGAGTGGATGCACGGTCGCCGACGGCTTTTTTTGCGGGACCGTTCGAACCTCATTCACTGCAAGGAAATCTCCATGAAAACCGATGCGCAATTGCGGGATGACATCCAGGCGGAACTGGCCTGGGACCCGGCGTTCAAGGCCGCCGATGTCGGCGTGATCGTCAAGGACGGCGTGGTCACCCTGACCGGCCACCTGGCGAGCTTTGCCGAGAAGTACGCCGTCGAACGCGCGGTGCAGCGCGTGCATGGCGTGAAGGCCGTGGCCGTCGAGATCGCGGTCAAGATCCCGTTCGACAACGAGCGCACCGACGCCGACATTGCGATGGCCGCGGAGCGGGCGCTCGAATGGAACGTGCTGGTGCCGGACGGCAGGATCCGCCCGATGGTGGAAAAGGGCTGGCTCACGCTGAACGGCGAGGTCGAATGGGAATACCAGCGCCGGGCCGCGGAAAGCGCCGTGCGCAGCCTGATGGGCGTGCGGGGCGTGTCCAACCTCGTCAACGTCACGCCCAAGGTCAGTCCGGCCGACGTCGAGAAGAAGATCCACGAAGCGCTCACGCGCCAGGCCGACCGCGAAGCCAGGCACCTGGCCATCACGGTGAACGGCTCGCAGGTCACGCTGCGTGGCAAGGTCCATTCCTGGGCCGAGCGCAATGCGGTGCAGGGCGCGGCCTGGGCGGCGCCCGGCGTTTCGCTGGTCGTGAACGATCTCGCGGTGGACAATTGAGCCGCGTCGCGCTGGTCACCGGCGGAACTGTCGGCATCGGAGCGGCCACGGCCGAGGCGCTGCAGGCTGCCGGCTATCGGGTGGCGGTCAGCCATGGCAGCCGCTCGCAGGTTGCCGAGGCGTTCACCGCGCGCACCGGCATTCCCGCCTTCACCTGGAACGTGGCCGATGCGCAGGCCTGCACGGCAGGCGTGGCGCGCGTCGAGGCGGCCCTGGGCCCGGTGGAGGTGCTCGTCAACAACGCGGGCATCACGCGCGACGCCATGCTGCACAAGATGAGCTTCGAGCAATGGAAAGAGGTGCTCGACGTCAACCTCGGCGGCTGCTTCCACATGTGCCGCGCCGTCATTGGGGGCATGCGCGAGCGGCGCTTCGGGCGCATCGTGAACCTCGGGTCGGTCAACGGCCTGTCCGGGCAGCTGGGCCAGACCAACTACGCGGCGACCAAGGCCGGGCTGGTGGGCTTCACGAAGTCGCTGGCGCTCGAGGGCGCCGCGCGCAACATCACGGCCAACGTGGTGGCCCCGGGCTACACCGACACCGCCATGGTCGAGGCGGTCGACTCCGCGGTGATGGAGCGCATCCTGGCGAGCATCCCGGCTGGCCGCCTGGCCACACCGGCCGAGATCGCGCGTGGCGTCGTGTTCCTGGCCTCCGACGACGCAGGTTTCATCACCGGCATCACGCTGTCGATCAACGGCGGCAAATACCTGGCCTGAAGCCATGAAAGCGATGGTGCTGAGCGCGGCGCTGCTGCCTCTCGAAATGCAGCAGCGCAAAACCCCGGCCCCCGGTGCGGGCGAACTGCGCCTGCGCGTGCTGGCCTGCGCGGTCTGCCGCACCGACCTGCACATCGTCGACGGAGAACTGCCGCTGCCCGTGCTGCCGATCGTGCCGGGACACGAGATCGTGGGCGTGGTGGAGGCGCTCGGCGCGGGTGTCGAAGGCCATCGCATCGGCGACCGCGTGGGCGTGCCGTGGCTGGGCCACAGTTGCGGCTGCTGCAGCTTCTGCCTCGCGGGCCGCGAGAACCTGTGCGATGCGCCGCGCTTCACCGGCTACCACCGCGACGGCGGTTTCGCGAGCCATGTGATCGCCGAGGCGGCGTTCTGCCTGCGGCTGTCCCTGCCCGAGGCCGACGCCGCCCGCCTCGCGCCGCTGCTTTGCGCGGGCCTGATCGGCTGGCGCAGCCTGAAGGCGGCCGGCGACGGCGCGCAGCGGCTGGGCCTCTACGGATTCGGCGCCGCGGCCCACCTGGTGGCGCAGGTCGCCATCGCGCAGGGACGCGAGGTCTACGCATTCACCCGGCCCGGCGACCACCAGGCGCAAGCCTTGGCGCGCAGCCTCGGGGCCAACTGGGCCGGCGACTCGGACCGGCGCCCGCCCGAAGCGCTGGACGCAGCCATCATCTTCGCGCCAACCGGCGAGCTGGTGCCGGCAGCGCTGCGCGCGGTGCGCAAGGGCGCCCGGGTGGTCTGCGGCGGCATCCACATGAGCGACATCCCGGCCTTTGCCTACCGCCTGCTGTGGGAGGAGCGCAGCGTGGTGTCGGTGGCCAACCTGACGCGCGACGACGCGCGCGAGTTCCTCGGTTTCGCGCAGGCGCATCCGCTGAAGGTGCATGTCAGAACCTATCCGCTGGAGCAGGCCAACGAGGCACTGGCCGCCCTGCGCGCAGGGCGGATCGAAGGTGCCGCGGTGCTGGTGCCCTGAACGGGCGCCTGGCCATCGCCGCGTCACGGCCGGCGCCGGCGTGCCTACCGCGCGGGCGACTGGAGTTTCTCGCGGTCCAGCATCATCTGCGTGGTCATGTCCTTCATGGCCATGCAGCGCTTCATCGTTTCCTCGGACGGGGCACCGGCCTGCGGGGTCGGCGCGCTGCCCATCTGGCACATCATCGACATGCCGCCCTGCATGGCCTTCATGTGCTCGGCCATCAAGGCCTGGCGCTCCTGGGGGGTCTTGGCACCCATCATCTTCTGGTGCATCTCCCGCATGCGCGCCATCTGCTGGTCCGACTTCATCGCCGTGGACGCAGCCCCTGCGGGCGGGTGGTGCAGCGCATGATCCTTGTCCCGCTTGCCGTCCATCGAGGACGGTGCGGTGCAACCGGCAAGCAATGCCAGCGCAGCCGTTCCCAGTATGTGAATCGCGTTCATGACGAGTCCTTGAAGAGTTGGCAGGGCATCATCGATTCGGCCGCGGCCCGCCGGATTGACGCAGATCAAGCCGCCGGCCCGCGCCATGGATGCTCAGCGCACCAGCAGCACGGGCACCGTGCAGCGGGCCAGCACCTTCATCGCCACCGAACCCAGCACGAGGTTCGTGAGCGCACCATGACCGCGCGATCCCATGATCACGAGGTCGAACTTCCCGTGCTCCGCAAAGGCGGCGATCTCGTCCGCCGGATGGCCGACCTTGTGGGCGAAGACCGCCTCGATGTCGTGCACCGCGAGCGCCGCGCGCACCGGATCCAGAACGGCGCGGGCCTCGCCGTCGTAGTAGCTGTGCACGAGGTCCGGCCCGGCGAACGACGCCGCGCGGTGCGGCACGGGAAGCACCGCATGGAAGACCGTGAATGCATGGCCCGCGCCGGACCATTCCTTGTGCGCAGCCAGGTAGTCGAGCATGCGAGCCGTGTATTCGCTGCCGTCCACGGCGAGAAGAATTTTCATTGGTGTTCCTTTCGAAAGCCTGTTCGGGATGGCTGGATGTTCGCCGCCGGCCCGGCCATCGGCCTTGCTCCAGATCAAGGCCGCGGCGCCGCGCGCGGCCTACATTGGGCCTTCCATGAACACGCATGAAGGCCCGCCATGAACAAGATCCTCGTGGTCGTTTACTCCTATACGGGAACATCCCGCAGGGTGGCCGAGCTGCTGTGCAGCCAGCAGGGCTGGCCCATGGCCGAGATCGTCGAGACCCGGCCGCGCGCCGGTGCCTTCGGCAGCTGGCGCTGCCTGCTCGATTCGCTCTTCCACCGGCAACCGGCCATCCGCTACGACGGTCCGAAGACCAAGGACTTCGATGCCGTGGTGCTGGTGTCGCCGATCTGGGGCCAGCGCCTGGCCGGCCCGATGCGCAGCTTCGTCGGCACGCGGCGCCATCATCTGCCCGACGTGGCGGTGGTATCGGTCATGGGAGGGCGCGGCGCACCCCATGCGGTGGCAGAGATCAGCCGCCTGATCGGGCGCGCTCCGATCCTCGACACGGCGTTCACCACGCGCGAAGTCGACAGCGGCAGTTTCGCGGCACGGCTGCAGGGCTTCGGCACGGCGGTGCGCGGTGCCGAAGGAACGCAGCCGGTGGTCCGGCCCGTCACCTTGTCTCCGCAGGCGTCCTGACCGGGTATCCCGTGCACTCGATCCAGCGCCTCATCCTTGCCTCCGCCTGTGCCGGCCTGCTCGCGGCCTGCGCCGCGACGCCCTTGCCGGTCGCTGCGCCGCCGTCCGGCAGCGCGTCCCCGGCGCCGGCCTTTTCCTCTCTTGTTGCGAGCCGCAGTGCCTCGGTCGTCGACATCAGCACGCTGCGCATCGGGCGCGACCAGAGTCCGGAGGGCCTCGAACTGGAGATCGCGCCCGAGCACGACTTTGCCGACCGCCTCGCCTGGCCGCTGCCGGCCAGCGTGCGGGTCAGCCAGATCCGCGACCTGGCCTCCGGCGTGATCGTCAGCAGCGACGGCTTGATCCTCACCAGCGCGCACGTGGTCGCGAACATCGACGAGGCCCAGGTCCGCCTCGACGACGGCCGGCGTTTCATGGCCCGCGTGGTCGGCACCGACAGGCGCACCGACGTGGGCCTGCTGAAGATCGATGCCACCGGCCTGACCGCGGCCGTCATCGGAGACTCCTCGCGGCTGGCGCCGGGCGACTGGGTGGCCGCCATCAGCGCGCCTTTCGGATTCCACGGCAGCGTGACGGCGGGCGTGGTCAGCGCCGTCGACCGTCTCGTGGGCGGCGCCGGCGACGTGCCCTTCATCCAGACCGATGTCGCCATCAATCCGGGCAGTTCCGGCAGTCCGCTCTTCGACAGCCGCGGCGAGGTCGTCGGCATGAATTCGATGATCTACAGCGGCAGCGGCGGCTACATGGGCCTGTCGTTCGCGGTGCCCATCGATCTCGCGATGCGCATCGCCACGCAGCTGCGCGCGGGCGGCACCGTGCGGCGTGCCCACCTGGGCGCGGAGTTCCAGGAAATGACGCCCGAGCTGGCCCAATCCTTCGCGCTTCCCGCCGCATCGGGTGCGCTGGTGGTCCGCGTTGACGCGGGCAGCCCGGCGCAGGCTGCCGGCCTCCTGCAGGGAGACATCGTGACGGCCTTCGACGGCATCGCGGTCTCGCGCCTGACCGGCCTGCTGCGCCAGATCGAAGACCGCGTTCCGGGCGACCGCAGCCGCATGGAGATCTGGCGGCACGGCGCACGGCACACTGCATGGATCACGCCTTCGGAACAGCGCGCGGCCCGCACCGGCTTCCCGCCTGCTGCCGCGCCCGAATGGAACGATGGCCTGGGACTGAGCCTTGGCGAGGTGTCCGCAGCGCAGAAGGCGCAGCTGCGCATCGGCAGCGGCTTGCTGGTGCGCGATGCCGCCGGCCTCGCGCGCAGCGAAGGCATCCGCGCGGGCGATTTCATTGTGGCCGTCAACGACACGCGCCTCGATCGCGTCGATGAGTTCAGGCAGGCCGTCTCGCGCATGCCGGCCGGCCGGCCGATCGCGCTGCTGGTGCTGCGCGACGGGCGGCAGGCGTATGTCGCGGTCCGCAGGCCGGAGCAAGCATCCGCCATGAAAGCACCTTTTCCTCGAACGCCGACTTCAACGGGAACGCCATGAAACACCTGAATGCAACCGACCGCGATGCGCTGGCCCGGCAACTCCAGCGCATGAAGAGCCAGGTCCTGGAGGAGCTGCGCGAAAGCGCCCCGAGCATGCAGTCAAGCTCGGCCGACGATGCGCACGACGTGCGCAGCCATGCCGACGAGGCCGAGGCGGAACGGCAGGACGACGTGCGCTTCGCGGAAATCGAGGTCGACCGCCAGCGGCTGAGCGAGATCGAGCAGGCGCAGCAACGCATGGCCGAGGGCCGCTACGGCATCTGCGCCGACTGCGGCGAAGACATTCCGCGCGACCGCCTGCTGGCGCAGCCCATGGCCATCCGCTGCGCCGCCTGCCAGGCCGCGGCGGAGCGAAGCCACCGCCGCTGACCACTTTGCAGGCTTCGCACAGTTGCCTGCCGCTGGCTTGACATGGCGCAAGTCCGCGCCCGCCGCCCGGCCGAAAAATCGAAGCGTTCGCCGATCGGCCGGCGGCGAACCCTCCTCCAACCCGGCCCAAGGAAGACAGCGCCATGTACCACCGCATTCTTGTTCCCATCGACGGCAGTCCCACGGCGGAACGCGGCTTGCGCGAGGCCATCGGCCGGGCGGCCGAGCAGAAGGGAAAACTGCGC
>Ga0307406_10000296_pt1 | contig 29344 bp, 21 predicted proteins | sample 322Cmetagenome_3_FD_203706 | JGI IMG/M metagenome (GOLD analysis project Ga0307406, IMG submission 203706) | Maize rhizosphere microbial communities from greenhouse at UC Davis, California, United States - 322HYB-C-2 | ecosystem: Host-associated > Plants > Roots > Rhizosphere > Soil | place...
CGCCCCTTGATGGCTGCGGAAACGGCGGCCCGCGGACTGGCCACGACTGCCAGTGGCGCGCCCCTGCGCACCGCCTTCCTCTACATCCCGAATGGCGTGAACCTGGACTACTGGCGGCCGAATGGCACCACGTCCGGCTACAAGATGGGCGACACCTTCAAGTCCATGGAGGCACTGCGGGAGGACTTCCAGATCTTCACCGGCTTCGAGCAGCAATTCGCCCGCGCGAATGGCGACGGCCCCGGCGACCACGCTCGCGGCGTGGCCACCTTCCTAACCAGCTGTCAGGCGCGCAAAACCGCCGGCTCCGACATCAACATCGGCATCTCGATCGACCAGGTCGCCGCCAATGCGATCGGCAGCCAAACCCGCCTGCCCTCGCTGGAACTCTCCGCCGATGGCGTGCGCAAGTCCGGCTCTTGCGATTCCGGCTACTCCTGTGCCTATCAATTCAACCTTTCCTGGCGCTCGGAAGTCCAGCCGATGACCCCGGAGTCCAGCCCGCGCGCCGTCTTCGAACGCCTCTTCGGCGCGGGCGATGCGAAGGAGCGCGCCGACAGCCTCGGCCGCCGGTACGCCGCCAAGAAATCGATGCTCGATTTCATCCAGCACGATGCTCAAGCGCTCCACCGCCGGCTCGGCCGCACCGACCAGCACAAGCTCGACGAATACCTCACCGGCGTCCGCGAGATCGAGAAGCAAATCGAGAAGACCGAGGCCATGGGTCTGCCACCCGACCCCGGCCAAGCCGCTCCGAAAAGCGAGCCGAACTCCTACGAGGATCACTTGCGGATGATGTTCGACATGATGGTGCTCGCCTTCAAAACCGACTCCACCCGCATCTCCACCTTCCTGCTGGCACACGACGGCAGCAACCGCAGCTTCAAGGAGATCGGCGTCAATGACGGTCACCACAACATCTCCCACCACCAGGGCAAGAAGGAGAACACCGAGAAGATCGCCAAGATCGACCGCTTCTACATGGACCAGCTGGCCTACTTCCTCGAAAAGATGAAGAAGACCGAGGACGTGGACGGCAAGAGCCTCCTGCACAACTCGATGATCGTCTACGGCGGCTGCATTTCCGACGGCGACCGCCACAACCACGACGACCTTCCGATCGTGATCGCCGGTAACGCGGGCGGCGCCTTCAAGCCCGGCCGTCACGTCGACCTCGGCGAGAACGTGCCCATGGCGAACCTCTACCTGCGCATGCTGGAAGAGATGGGCGTGAAGGAGAAACGCTTCGGCGACTCAACCGGCGTGCTCCGGAAGATCTGAACTCGGCTAGGCGCGGCTCACGCGGTTCGCCACAGGATCAGTCCGACGACCGCGGCTACTACCACGAGCAACGCGAAAAACCATTCCAGCCGACGAAAGCGCGATCGCCGTTCGCCTAACCAGCCGCGATGCTGTCCGGGCCGCAATCGCATCAGGTGCCTTCCGCTAATTATGTCTGCCAACGCGAATGACATTCCGTGGCTTGCGCCGTGGGGGCCGATTATTGGGGGCGAGCCGGACGACTCGACCGCGAAGGAATTGTATAGCGAGCTATGCGAGAGCCATCCGCTATTTGGAATCCCGGCGCGACCAATCGGGTGCCGCCAAGATTGCGATGACTTTCTTTTCGAGCTTTTGGACGGAACCAAGCGACTCGCAAGGGTTCATCTAACCTTTGCTCAGCACCCTGAGCCCGACCCGCGTTGGCCTCAGACATCCATTTTTACCGAAAGGGATCAGTTCCTTCAGACTATGAGAGCCGATGCGGAAGACTGGGACGCCTAGCTGTGGAACAATCAAATTAGGATACTACCGTACGGGTAGGCTATTTGCCAGTTCTCTATAAAATGATGAAGCCCGTAGTCGTTGTATTAAGTCCGGCCCGTAGAATTGGTTGAGGCCTACTAATTCTCATCATCCAGAATCGGCGCCGCTCTGGGAGGACGGATAATGGGTCTAGGGATTAATTGCCCTACTTCACCGTCCCGCTCATTTCCCCAACCAGCCGGAAGAAGCCCTTCTTCCGCTCGCTGTTGATCGACCAATCGACCGGCACGCTCTGATACCCCTCGGCGAGGCCCTCGTCCTTCATGCGGAAGTCAAAGTAGCCCCACGATGCACCCGCCGCCGTCGCAGCCGTGAAGTGGTTGCTCTCCTTGTCGAAATCGAAGTGGTCGTCCTCATTGAAGACGATCGGCTGGCCGCGATAGCCCTTCATCTTGCGCGTGCGCTCGACCATGGACCGGATCGCTTCCGGCCCCTTCACGCCATTGCCGTGGAGCAAGAGGAAGTCCGCGGCCTTCACCACATTTACCCCCGGCAAAGTCCCGCCTCCATACGAGGTGCTGGTCAACAGCGGCACCCCGGCCTCCGCCGAACGACGCTTCACGCGGTCGATCAACTCGTGCACGCGCTCCGGCTTCAGGATCGCATGATCGTAGCGGACGTCGCACTCGTTGTTGATCTCGATGAGCACGTGGCGATAGCCCTGCTTCACGATCCAATCCGTCACCGCGTCGGTGGCGTGGATGACCGCCGACTCGTCGTTCAGGCGCTCGTCCTGGCCAAAGTAGAAGTAGCCGAGGATGACGGCCATGCCGAGCCGGTCGGCCTCATCGAGGATGGCCTTGAGCCGCGCAACGTAGGCATCGCGCAACGCCCCGTTTTCATCGAAGGCCGAGTTGTGCCACGGCTGGTCCTTGGAGTAGCCCATCGGAGAGCCACCCTGAAGGTTGAGCGTGAACGCAAGCAGTCCGTGATCCCGCCAATCCTTCATTGCCGCCACGAATTCGCGGGTGTTGCGCTCCGCGTCCCACTTGCCGGAATCGGCATAAGCCCAGCGCTTTTCCGTTTCCGGGTTCAGGTCATCGAAGATCCCTTGAACCATCCGCGAATTCGGCAGCAAGCCTTCCACCTCGTGACCTCGCCAGGTCCTGCCTTCGAGCGTCAGCTTTCCATTGATCAGGAAATCCTCCCCACGGATCGAGACAACAGTCTGTCCAGCCTGTGCCGCAGGGAGCACCAGCGCCAGTAGCATCGCCATCCGTGCGGGAGTCATTGCTTTTTCACTTGCGCAGGTGACATGAGGTAGCCAACCAAATCCCGCACGTCCTCGTCCGAAAGGCCGGTGAGCAGGCCCTCCGGCATCATCGAGTTGCCGAGCGCGGTATTGCTCTTCACGTCTTTCTTTGGCACCCGCGTTTCGACGCCGACCATGCGCAGGATCAACTCGTCGTCATTCTCCGCGGCGAGCATGCCGGTGATGGAGGTTCCGTCGGTCTTCTCGATGCGATGAAGCTCGTAGCCTTGGCCGATCAGGCCATTCGGATCGAGGATGTTATCGAGCCAGTGGCTGACGTTGCCGCGCTCGCCGCCGGTAAGTTCGGGGCCGATGATGCCACCTTCGCCGAAGAGCTTGTGACAAGCGGCGCAGGTGCGGTCGAAGATCGCGCGACCCTTCGTGGGCTCCGCTTTCGAAAGCACCGCGGGCGTCAGCTTGCCGTGCCACGTCTCGATCAATGTACGACGAGCATTGGCATCGGCCGATGGCTCGCCCCAGCGCTTGACGATTTCTTCCTTCAATGGGGCGTCCTTGGTTTCGCGCAACCGTGCCACGGCATCGGCGGGAATGTCCTGCTGCTTGAGCTTCATCGCAGTGAGCCACTCAAGCAGCTTCGCCGCCTTGCCCTCGCGCGCGGCGAGTCGGGCGACCGCCATTCTCTCCTCCGTGGTGAATCCCGCCACGCGGTCATTGGCCGCGGCGTGATCCAGCAACGCAGGCTGGGCCGTAATCGCGGGAAGTCGCAGCGCCGGGTCGTCGAGTAGCTTCGCAAGGCGGTCTTCATCCTTCTTCTCCAAGAAGGTCACGAGCAAGCGCAGCGAATCAAGTCGGTCCGCCGGCTTGGCCTCGCGGTCTTCCACCTTCGACCACAGGCGGGCAATGGCTTGCTGGCCGCCGCTCCGCTCAGTGATCGCCGAAATCATCTCCTTCACCGCGCCCTCGGCAGGAAGCGCCGAGATGATCTGCAACTGCGAAGCGGACAGCTTCTCATCCGGCTTTTCGTTGAGGCGGCCCGTCAGGGCATCCAAGAGAAGCCCGGTCTTCTTCCCCGCGGTCGCGAGCACGTCCACCAGGGCATCCGGAGATTCCAAACGGCGAGCCGTCCATTTCGCCAGCCGCTCGTCCGGGCAACTCAGCGCGATGGCCATGGCACGCGCTTCATCCCGCGGCACCTGGCTCTCGAAGCCAAACCAGAACATGCGCGTGAGATTCGGATCGGCCTTCGTCATCTTCGGAGCGATCCAGCGGGCAAGATCCATCGAGAGTTCCCGCGGCAGCCTTGGCAACGCGGAACAGAGTGAAAGCAGCACCATCGGCGAGTCCTCCTTCGACGCGAGCTTCAGCCAATGGCTGCGCTCCACGGTCATCTCGGATTGCGCAGCCAAGCGCACCGCCCAAGCACGAACGCTCTCGTCCGCATCATCCAGCGGAAGCGTGCTCCGATCTAACAAACCACACGTGGCCATGCACCACAGCGTCCGCAGCCGGCGTGTGGTATCGGGATGGGTGCGCAGCGTCTTCACCAGAAACTCGCGCGCAGTTGGGTCCACGGTGCTGCCTTTCGCGACCCGCTCCTGTAGCACGCGGCGTGCAGTGCGGAGCTCCCATTCATTTCGGTCCACCTGGAGTTTCACGAGTTCCAGATCGGATAGCTTTGCCACGTCCCCTTGCCACGGCTTCACGTCACCATGGCGCAGGCGATAGACGCGACCATTGCTCCGGTCCCAACGCAGCGGGTCCGTGCGATGGCAGCTCGTCTCATCATGCCAATCGGTGAAATACAGCGCACCATCCGGCCCGGACTCGATCGCCACGCCGAGGAACCACTGGTCATTCGTCAGCAGAAGGTCAGGCGAATGCTTGCCGGTCCAGCCGGAGCCATTTCGTTCCAGCACATCGCGGTTTATCCGATGGCCATGGATGTTGAAGAACAGCGCGCTGCCTCGCATTTCCTTCGGAAACTCCTCGCTCAAGCAGATCGCGAAACCGCTGTGCGCATGGCCGCCACCGGCATCCGCGACTTCCTTTGAAACCGCGGTCTCCTTGCCCCAGTGTGCGTGGTCGCGAATGTCACCGACCCAGTGATGGTGATCGGCAATCGTTTCGAGCGGCTCGTAGATGTGCGGGTTGAAATGCGAGCCCGCCTGCCGCTGGTAGTAGCCCCCGGGGATGATGTGCCACAGGTGCGGAATCACACACGCCTCGCAGAAGGCCTCGCCCCAGTCGTTGAAATCGAGTCCCCATGGATTCGAGGTGCCATGGGCGAAGACCTCGAACTTCTCCGTCACTGGATGAAAGCGCCAGATGCCGGCATTGATCGGCACGCGCTGGTCATCCGGCGTGCCCGGCTTGCCGACCTTCGAATGCGTGAAGACACCATGGCAGCCATAGAGCCAGCCATCTGGCCCCCAGATGAAGGAGTTCAGCGTCTCGTGGGTGTCTTGATAGCCAAAGCCATCTAACAAGATCTTCGGCTCGCCGTCGGCGCGGTCGTCGCCGTTCTCATCGGCGAGGAACATCAGGTTCGGTGCTGCGCCCACGAACACGCCGCCGAATCCCGTCTCAATGCCGCTGACCAGATTCAGTCCGTCGGCGAAAACCTTGCGCGTCTCGAAGCTGCCATTGGCATCGGTGTCTTCGAAAATGACGATGCGATCCTTCCCCTCCCCATCCTTTGCTCGTGTCGGGTAAGTCAGCCCCTCGGCCACCCAGATCCTGCCGCGGGCGTCGATGGACATCGCGATCGGCTGCACCACGTCCGGCTCACCGGCGATGAGGTCCACGGCAAACCCCTCCGGCACCGTCATCCGGCCGGCTGCTCTTTTCACGGGATTGCCATTGGCCATTCCTGTTTCGGCGGAAACAGGCACCACGAGGGCGGCAAGGAGGAGGATCAGGGTGCGGCGCATTCAACCGGATACCGCACCAATTCCCCGCCGCTTTCAACTCCGTTTGATGGGTGCCGTCGTGTCCCACTGCCGGATTGATCTGCCGCCGGCATTTGTCCAACCTCCCCGAATGACCGCCCCCCTCCCAGGCGACCGATGATACCCGCGCGCTGCGGCTGGTGATCGTGTAACCGGCGCTTGAGGCACCCGCCGTGCGCGCCGTTCCATCCGACCATAGTCGGATGCAGCCCGGGCGGCCCCCGCCTTTTGCTACACCGAAAGTCCCATTCACGGTTTCCCATTCGTTGGCTAAAAGAAGGACGAAGCAAAGGTTCGCCCTCATTCATCAACCCCCGATCGCCACGGGTCATGAAATCGAAGCACAAGAATTTTACCGGCATCAGCATCGATCACGTATTGGTCGCCCTGCTCATTGCCTTGCTCATCTCGATGGTTGCGCGCGCACACTCACAAGCCGCCGCGGAAGCAGAGACTGGCCTGCATGTGTTCGATAGCTACGCGAAGGCCGCCCTCTGAAGGCAGTCCCTATCGCGGCCGCACCATTTCGAAAAGGTCTGCCGTGTGGCAGTACCAGTCCGGCACCGCCATCCGGCCAATCGGATGATACGCCTCCTGACGAATACGGAGCCTTTCCGCATCGATCAGTTCATCCCTGACATGGACACGATGGATGATGCCAAGCACCAGCCGGTTCGAGCCGATCTCCTGAATCGAGTGGACCTTGCACTCCAGTGAAGCCGGTGCGGCGGCGATGCGCGGCGCGGCAACCACCGAAGAAGCCACCAATGTCAGTCCTTCGTGCTCCGCCTCGCTCACTCCCGGCGGATGCGGTGCGGAGGTGCGGTTCATCACCTCGGCAAGGCTTTCATCGACAAGGTTCACGACAAACTCACCGGTCCGCTTTGCGTTCCGGGCGCTGTCCTTCGGCATCCCATCTTCGCGATCGCCGGGAGCAAAGATCACCAAGGGCGGATCATCGCCGAAGACATTGAAGAACGAAAACGGCGCGACATTCACCGTTCCGTTCTCGTGAAGCGTCGTGACCCAGGCAATCGGACGCGGCACCACCAGGCCGGCGAGAATCGGATAGGCGCGATCGGCGTGGGCGCCTAGCAAGTCGAGTTCCATGTCGTCCGATGTCGTTCATCCACGACGATGTGCAAGCCGATAGTGCGGCTCATGCATCGAGCGGCTGAACCGAGGCCAGCTCGTCGAGTTCGCGGGAGATGTTCTCACGGGCTTGGATTTCGCGAGCCTCAAAGAAAGCAGTTCGATAAACCGGCTTCTCCAAAAAGGAAGCCATGACACGAGCGCGGCCAACTCGAAAAGCCTCATCCGGCACGTGGGCATACTCTCGCCGCACGGCTCTACGATAGGCATCGTAGGCTGGCCACTCCGTGGAAAGGATGGCGAGGTCGATGTCCACCATCAGAGCCTCGGTCGCATCATCCGAACGCGGCAACCGGAAGTCGGTGACGGAGATCAATCGGACAATCGCGCTCCTTTCCTGTTTCGCCATCCATCCTGCGGTGGCGTTCTCAAACCACACCATGCTGGCCTCTTCATTGTCCGATCGTGTCGGGTCGTAGATCACATCGTGAAACCAGATGGCACCTTCAAGCTCGGCAGTGCCCTTTCCCGTGGCGTCGAGTTCACCAAGTGATGCGGCGATGTGGTTCAGATTGTGGTAGCGGCGGTGAGGCTCCTGATAGAGCGCCGAGAGGCTTGACCACAGTTCTTCTGCTTCAGGCTCCGATGCCTTTTTTGCCAGGCACCAGTGCAGGAAACGGCTCTCTAGATCGTTACCCATTGTGTCGCTGCGATGGGAGCGGATGAAGCGCTGGCAATCAAGCGGGGAGGCTCCAGGGAGTGCCGGTCTGAAGACCGGTGCGCCCGGGGGCTTTAGTCCAAAACCACAACCCGGTAGAACTGCTTCGTCTGCGTCGTGCCCGCGTGGGTCACTTGGAGGATTCCTCCCGTCCCGGAAACATTGGAGTCCACGGCCTGCCAGCCTCGGCCCACGGCAAGAGCTGGAAGGAGCAGCGACGTGATCGTCCCATGAAAAAAGCGCGCTCCCCGCGAGGAGGGCGCGCCTTGATCGAAAACAGGCTGCTTGCAATTACAGCGCCTTGGCCGCAGCGACGACGTGCTCCTTGGTCATGCCAAGTTCCTTCATCACCGTGTTGCCCGGGGCGCTGAGGCCGAAGCGGTCGATGCCAAGCACCTTGCCGCCGAGGCCGACATACTTCCACCAGAGGCCGGAGATGCCGGCTTCGATGGCGATGCGCTTGGTGCAGCTCTTCGGCAGGATGCTTTCCTGATAGTCAGCACCTTGGCGGTCAAAGCGCTCGAAGCACGGGACGGAGACGACACGGACGCCATCACCGAGTTCGGCAGCCGCAGCGATCGCGTGCTGCAGCTCGGAGCCGCAACCCATGAGAATCAGCTTCAGGTCGCCGTTTTCCTTCTTCGCGATGTAGGCACCCTTGAGCACGCCTTCACGGCGCTCTTCGGCGGACAGCTCGTTCATCAGCGGCACGGCTTGGCGGGTCAGGCTGAGCATCGTCGGGCCATCGCAGCGGAGCTGCGAGGCGATGAAGGCACCGGCGGTCTCCTCGGCATCGGCCGGGCGGATGACGTCGAGATTCGGGATCACGCGCAGGCCGCTGACGGTTTCCACCGGCTGGTGGGTCGGGCCGTCTTCGCCGACGCCCACGGAGTCGTGGGTGAAGATGTAGGTCACCGGCAGCTTCGACAGCGCGGCGAGGCGGATCGCGGGGCGGACGTAGTCGGCGAAGACCATGAAGGTCGCGCCGGACGCACGGAACAGACCGTCGTAGGCGATGCCGTTGCAAATGGCGCCCATCGCGTGCTCGCGAATGCCGAACCAGATGTTGCGGCCGCCGGGGTTGGACGCGGAGAAGTCGCCGCCGTCCTTGATGTAGTTCTTCGTGGAGCCGTAAAGGTCGGCCGAACCGGTAATGAACTGCGGCACCGCCTTGGCGAGTGCCTGCACCACCACGCCACCCGCGCCGCGGGTCGCGTCTTTGTAGTCAGCGGCGAAGGCCGGAATCTTCGAGGAAAGATCGCTGGCCACCACGCCGGCAACCGAGTTGGAAAGCTCGGCGGCGAGTTCTGGATTCGCGGCCGTCCACGCATTGAAGGTGGCCGTCCAAGCTTCAAAGCCTTTCTTCTGCTCGGCCTTCACGGCGGCGAAGTGGGCGTAGACATCGGCGGAAACGTAGAAGTGCTCGTCGGACGGCAGGCCGAGAGTGGCGCGAGCTTCGTCGATGAATTTAGCGCCGCCTTCACCGTGGGCAGCTGCGGTGCCGGCGACCTGCGGGATGCCCTTTCCGATCAGGGTCTTGGCGATGATCACCTTCGGGCGGCCGTTGTTGTCGGCCTTGGCCTTCTCGATCGCGGCGGCGATGGCGGCGAAATCGTGACCGTCGATGGTCACGGCGTCCCACTGCTGGGACTTGAAGTAGGCTTCCGCATCCTCGCCCTGGGTCCGGTCGGCCATGGCGTCGAGGGTGACGTCATTGGAATCGTAAATGAGGATCAGGTTATCGAGGCCGGTGTGGCCGGCGAAGGCGATCGCTTCCTTCGCGACGCCTTCCTGAAGGCAGCCGTCGCCGTGGAGGGCGAAGATGTGCTGGTCGAAGATGACGTGGTCCGCAGTGTTGAACTTCGCCGCGGCGCGCTTGCCGGAAAGGGCGAAGCCGACCGCATTGCCGATGCCTTGGCCGAGCGGGCCGGTAGTGGCCTCGACGCCGACGGTTTCAAAGGACTCCGGGTGACCAGGGGTGTGGGAGCCGAGCTGGCGGAAGCGCTTCAGCTCATCCAGCGGCAGCGCGTAGCCGGAGAGGTGCAGCCACGTGTAGAGGAACATCGAGCCGTGGCCGGCGGACAGGATGAAACGGTCGCGGTTGAGCCATTTCGGCGCGTCCGGATTCTGGCGGAGTGCGCCGCTGTAAAGGACGGCACCGATCTCCGCGCAGCCGAGCGGCAGGCCCAGGTGGCCGGAGTTGCAAGCATGGACGGCGTCCATGGCGAGACCGCGCGCTTGGGTCGCGGCTTGGGAGAGAATGGCGGTATTCATTGGCGTTCTAGGATGTCGGACAGGCGGCGCAGGGTAGGGCGCGGAACCCCGCTGGCAAGCCGCAAGCGGGGCAGTATCCCGTGACAAATTCATGGTAGAAATGCGACACGCGCATTTCCGGAGGCTGTCTCAAGCCCGTCACTCACCTGATCCAAAAGCCACGCTGAAACGCGGGCCATTCCCGATCCCGGAGGGATCAAAGCGAGTAGCCGGTGGTCGCAGACCACCGGTTTCAAAGAGCGCAGTATCGAAACCCGGAGGGTTTCCAGCCGGGCCCGAATCGCCTCGCGATCCCGGCCAATTCCGCGGATCAGAGCTTTTTCAGCTTCGTGACCCGGCCGCTGGTATTCCAGTCCTGAACGTAGAGGTTGCCGTCCTTATCGAACGACAGGCCGTGCGGGGCGCTGAAAATACCCAGCTTCAGTTGGTCGAACGGGACCTGGTTCGTTGCCCACTGCTTTTTGTCAGGATTGTCACCGAGGAAGGCGACAGGCGTGCCGTTCTTGTCGAGAATCGTGACACGAGCTTCGAGTTCGGCCACCGCGCAGGCGTCGCCAAGGATGGAAACGGTGCACGGGCGGCGCAGGTTTGTGGCGTGAACGCCGATCCATTTTCCATCGAGGTCGAAATGAACCAGCCGACGGTTTTCACGGTCGCAGACCAGCAGCCGCGGCTCGCCGAAGCGGGTATCGATGGCCATGCCGTGGCTGCAGCTCGTCTGCCCGTCGCCATTGCCCTTGCCGCCGAAGGTTTTGAGGTGCTTCCCCTTCTCGTCGAACTTGTGGATGAACTGCGCGCCGTAACCCATCGAGCAGAAGATGTCACCGTCCGGTGCGACGGTCACGGCGGTGAGGCCCTTCCAACCGCCTTGCAAGTCGCCGGCGGTCGCCTGGGAGATCTCGAGCAAGATCTTGCCCTCGGTATCGATCTTGCACACGCGCAATGGCTTCGGCCCGGAGAGCTGGGCCCCGTAGATCACGGTCTGGCCGCTCTCCTCGCGCACCGCCATGGCGTGGAAGCCCTGGCACTCTGGCGCGATGGTCTTCTCCAACTTGCCATCCGGCTGATAGACAAGGATGCCGTGCGGGGCATCGGTGGAAACATAGATCAAACCGGTCTTGGGATCGATCACCACACCGCCATGAAGCGGGCCGAGGTTCTTGCCATCCGGGAGTTCACCCCAATGCGGAATCGCTTCATAGGACCAAGCGCCATTGCCCGTGCGAACAGGAGCATCGATCTCCTTCCCCGGCTCGGTGCCGTGATCGGGATGAGCGAAGGCCAGCGCAGGAAGGAGAAAGAGAAGAGCGGCGGGTTTCATCGGAAGCGAGTGAAGCGAATGGAGATTTTTTGGCAATGCCGCGATGGGGTGATGGCTTGCACCTCATGATAGCGGGATACATCTTACTCACCCGGATGGAGAATCTTGCGACCCTAAGCAGGATTTTCGGCTACGGATTCCCATAGGGACGCGACGATGATGAACAAAAGCACGAGCAACGGACGCAGCATTCCGAAAAAGGTGATCGTTGGTGTCTTGATCGCCTCCGTCATCGCGATCTCGGCTATCGTCATTCTGCCATCGCTTCTGCCTCGGGCCAATCCTCCTGCGATCACCACCCTCATTGACCTCCAAGCTCTCGCTAGAGCAGTCGAAGGGTTCGAAAGCGAATACGAAAAGCTTCCCAACGTTTCCTTGCTGGATTTCGAAACCGAAGGCCCGGAAGCCGCCAAATTGATCACCGTCCTCTTGGGCAAAGAAGAAGGGGGACAGAGTAACATGCAAAACCCCCGTCAGATTGCTTTCCTCGTCGGGCGAATGACCAAACACAGGAAACAAGGGGGAATCGTATCTTCTTCTACTTACGAGGTGGGGGGAATCTACGACAGTTGGAGCAACCCCCTCCGTGTGGCCTTGCGTCCACCCGGGCAATCCACAATCACGGTTTCCTATCTCGGGAAACAGGTGACGACTTCAAAGCCAGCCGTTGTCCTGTCCAGAGGACCAGATCAGAAGTGGGGAACCGAGGATGATCTTATTTCTGAAACCGAAAAAGGTTAACCCTCAACTCCTGCCCAAAAGCGCTGACAACAAGGCCGGCTCCTTGCCGAACTTGCTACGATACTCCTCGTAGGTCGGCAGCAGGCGCACCTTCACCTTCGCCTCGTGGTTGAGCGCAATGGCCGAAAGCTTGTGCTCTAGGAAGGGATTGCGGAAGCGATCAAGCGTCGTGCGCCCGAAGCCAGCGGGATCTTCCACCCGGCCTTCGAGCACAGGGACGATTTCTTCGGCAAGCAATCGCTCCAACCACGGACCGACTTCCGGATGCTCCACTGCCTCGCGGACCGTCTCGATGCCCATCGGCATCGCATGGCAAACCAGCGCGGAGTGAAGGCCATTCAGAATGCGGACCTTTCTCAAGTAGTAAGGCGTGATGTCCGGCGCGGTGACAATCGCCGGGTGCTTCAACGGAAACCCGCCTGTCGTCTCGATCGCCCAGAACGCAAACGGCTCGGCGGACAGCAGCAGCGGATCCTTTCCTAACAAGGGATGCTCCTTCGGCGGCCCCGGCACGATGCGATCGACGAGGTTGTTCACCCACGTGCAGCTCTCCTCCAGCCAAACGATGGCATCCTGCGATACCTCCCATCTCGTTGCTTGCTCCAGCACCAGGTCACGCAACCGGTCGCCATTGTGCTCGATGAGTTCGCACGGCAACACCGTCACGCCCGGCAAGCCGGCCGCATGGCGCGCGAGCAGCACTGCCAAGAGCTTCGCGGGGAAGGAGTTCGGCACGCCTTCGTTCGCGGTATCCACATCATCGAGCGTGAAGCCTGCCTCGGTCGTGTTCGAGACGATCCAGCGCAAATCCGGATCGCGCGCAGCATCGAGGACACGATCCCACTGTGTCCCGGCGTGGAGCGCTTCGCGGATCGATGTAACCTCCTCTGTCTCATCGACCACCTGGCCATCGGCGTAGCCTTGAATCGCCACGTGATACTTGCCACCGACACGATTCAACGCTTCGGCCCGCTCGATGCCAGTGGATTGGACGACGACGATGCGGTCGAAGCCAGTCTGCGAGACGAACAGATCGACAAACGCGCGGAGAAAATTGCCGGCACCGAATTGGAGGATCATCGGGAAAGTTTGGTAGTTTTCAGTGTTCAGTTTTCAGCAAGAAGGCCGAACCGAAATCCATTCAAGGTTCGATGTTGAGCGTTCGATGTTCGATGCTCTCAAAGGGTCACTCCCTGCTTCCAGATGGTGATCTCGCGGAAGCCGTTGCGTTCATTCTTTGCCTCCTTGCCCGATGCCACTTCAAGGACAAGGGACATCAGATCATCGGTGACTTGGTCCATAGAAGCATCCGGCTCCAACAAGCGCCCCGCATCGAAATCGATCCACCCCGGCTTCCGTTCCGCGAGCGAGTGGTTCGACGCAATCTTGAGCGTCGGCACCGGCACGCCAAGTGGTGTTCCCCGGCCTGTCGTGAAAAGGATCGCGTGGGCACCTGCCGCGGCCAGCGCGGTGCAGGAGACGCCATCATTGCCCGGTGCCTCCACCAGACAAAGACCACCGAGACCCTGCTTCGCCGACTCGCCGTAACCAACCACCTGCTTCACCGGCGCGCGGCCGCCCTTCTGAATGCAGCCGAGCGACTTCTCCTCCAGCGTGGTGATGCCGCCCTCCTTGTTGCCAGGCGAAGGATTCTCATGCACCGCCTCGCCGTGACGACGGAAGTAATCCTTGAAATCATTCACCATGCCGAGCGCCGCATCGAAGGTCTGCTCGCTATCGCAGCGGCTGAATAGCGGCGCTTCCGCGCCGAACATCTCGGGAACCTCTGTTAGAATGGCTGTACCGCCCCAACCGGAAAGCTTCTCGGAGATCCGGCCAACCAAGGGATTCGCCGTGATGCCGCTGAAGCCATCGCTGCCACCGCACTTCATGCCCAGCACCAGCTCGCTCGCGGGAATCGGCTCGCGCTTGAACTGGGAGGCATAGGCGACCAACTCGCGCACCGCGGTCAAGCCGTGCTCGATTTCATCCTGCACTTCCTGTGCGTTGAAGAATTTCACCCGCTGCGGATCGAGCGTTCCGGCTTCGGCGAGAAAGGACTTCAGCGTGTTGTTCTCGCAACCGAGTCCAAGAATCAGCACCGCCGCGGCATTCGGATGTCGCACGAGTCCCGCGAGGATCTTGCGCGTGTGGCCGAGGTCATCGCCGAGCTGCGAACAGCCGTAGGGATGAGTGAAGGCATGGATCCCATCGATGGTCCCACCCGGCGTGACGAACTCACGCGCGGCCAGATCGGCGATGCGCTGGCTCGGCACGTTCACACAAGCCACCGTATTGACGATCCAGATCTCGTTGCGCGTCGCCGCGCGGCCATCAGGACGGCGATAACCCATGAAGGTCGGCACCTCGCTCGCAGGGAGAAGCGAACTACTGGAACCCTCGTATCTCAGCTCCGTATCCTCCGCGAGTCCGGTGCGTACGTTGTGGACATGCACATGCTCGCCCGGCGCGATGTCCACAGAGGCGATCCCGATGGGAAAGCCATACTTGATCACCGGCTCTCCCGCATGGATCGACCGCAGCGCAGCCTTATGGCCCGCGGGAATATCGGCGAAGTCCAGGCCTCCATCGCGCGTGCCCGCCACGATGGCTTGAGGTGCGACGGCCACATTGTCGTCGGGGTGGATATGGACGAGCTGTTTCATGGGTTCTTAAAGAGCACCGCCCGGCATGGTGATCCCGAGAAGCCGGGCACCAATAATGGTAATGCCATAAATTTCGCACCATCGGCAAACTCCCGCCAACCATCGCGGAAGCACAGCTCCTCGATCACCCACACGTTGTTCCCCAGCAGGACCTCATGCGTCGGCGTATTGTCCGGGCCAGTGCCGCCGATGGAGAAATGATCGATCCCCACCGCCGGGATTCTGTGGTCGACGATCCACTTCGCGCCATCCGGAGAAAGGTAAGGCGAGCGATGGATCCACTCCTCCGTCTTCGCCCGCTTGTGACCCCAGCCGGTATTCAGCAGCAGGATCTTTCCCGGTTCCGCTCCGCGCAGGTCATCCGGCCCGATCGGATGCCCGGCGGAAAGATGCGTGAGATCGAGGATGCAGCATTCACCGCAGAAGGTCTCCAGCGGATAGCTGTCGATCGACGCCCCACCCGAGATCTTGTGCAGCGGCGCATCGAGATGCGTGCCCGTGTGCGATGCCATGTGAAACTCCTCCATTCGCCAGCCATCGGCCGGATGATCCGCCGTGATCGGCAGCTTCACCGGCGGATGCACGTGGCAATTCGGGCAGCCGTCGAAGAGCGGTTGGGAAAGATCAAAAAAGCGCATGGACCTAGAATGACAACGGAACTCTCTGTTCGAACTCTTTCCTGAAAACTGAAAACTCGCAAACTTACCCGAGAATCGGATCCCGGTGCTGCGGCAGCCCGCGGGTCCAGTTGAAATTGTGGATCGGCTCAAGGATCTCCATCACCTCCGCCAACAACTCGGGATCACGCGGCGCTTCGAGGTGCTCGATGTTTGCCTTGATGTTCTCCGGGTTCGCCGAACCGACCAAGGTGCAGGCGATCCGCTCGTCGTCACAGGCGAATTGGAGCGCAAGGCGCACAATATCCACGCCCTTCGCGCGGCAATGCTCCATCGCCTTACGGCAGCCTTCTTGGATCGCCGGCGTGGATGGATGCCACGAGGGAGCCCCGCGCTGCGTCAGCAGGCCCATGCCGGTCGGCGAGGCATTGATGATTCCCACGCCCTTTTCCTGCAGATACGGAACCAGGTCGCCGAGCGAGGTATCGTTCAGCTCGTAGTGGCAGAAGGAAAGGATGGTCTCCACCACCCCCGGCTCCACGCGGTCGAGGAGCGCCGGGAAGATCTTCAGCGGCAGCCCGGTGATGCCGATGTGCCGCACGCAGCCCTGCTTCTTCAGCTCCAGCAGGGTCGGCAGCGTCTCGTTTAGGATCACGTCATGATCGGCGAATTCGATGTCGTGGCACTGGATCAGGTCCACATAATCGACACCCAGTCGCTTCAGGCTGTGCTCCACGCTGCGCTCGGTGCTCGCCCTTGAGAAATCGTAGTCGCCGCGCGGCTCGGAGTAGCTGCCAATCTTCGTCGCGAGCAGGTACGACTCACGCGACACGCCTTCCAGCGCCCGGCCCAGCCGCAGCTCCGCCAGCGTCTCGCCGTAGGAGGGCGAGACATCGATGAAATTCATCCCGCCCTCCAGCGCCGTCTGGACGGTGGCCACGCAATCATCGAGCGAGACTTGGCGGAATACGGAGCCCAGCGACGATGCGCCAAAGCCAAGGACAGGGACATTCAGGCCGGTGGAGCCGAGCGGACGGGTTTTCATCGAGGATAAGTCTGGCACACAGCATGGGTCCGCCCACAGCCGGGTGGCCATAGCGGATCTTGATCAATCCATGACGATCCTTGACCCGAAAATCCGGCAAAGCATCTTGAAATTCGTGAATCGGACTGCCGCAGAACCACCATCCTTTGTCTCCCGACAGGTCACGGAGGCACGCCGCTTCTACCTGAATCTCAACCCACCGCCCGGCCCGAAGCTGACCGTCGTCTGCGGCGGCTGGGAAGCCTGCGCGCCGGATTTCCACGTCGAACGCGCCGACTTCCCCTTCCTTTGCGTGGAGTTCGTCGCCGGCGGCGCGGGAATCCTAATCCTCTCGGGCAAGGAGTGGCCGCTACGGCGCGGCGCGGTCTTTTCCTACGGCCCCGGCTGCGCCCATCGCATCGAAAGCGATCCCGCTGATCCGCTGCGGAAGTACTTCCTCGACTTCACCGGCCGTGAAGGCGCCGGGCTGCTGCGTGCCGCCGGGCTTTCCCCCGGTGCCTGCCGCCTCGCGGGAAATCCGGATGAAGTCGAGCGGGCCTTCGAGTCGCTCCTCGAAACCGGCCGTCGCGATGGCCGACAGGCCGCGCGCATCGCCGCCCTGCAAGCGGAGATCCTGCTGCTCACCTTGGGTGAATCCGTCATCCCGGATGGCAGCCACGAACAATCCTTCCAGACGTATCTGAAATGCCGCGCCTGCATCGAGGAGCGCTTCCTGGAATTCACCACCGCCGCCCAAGTCGCCGCCGCCTGCCACGTCTCGCCCGCCTACCTCTCGCGCTTGTTCGCCCGCCATGGCCACGAGACGCCCTACCACGCCCTGCTCCGCTGCCGCATGCGCCACGCCGCCACCTTGCTCGATGCCGGACAAATGATCGTCCGCGAAGTCGCCGAAGAACTCGGTCTCGATGCCTTCCACTTCTCCCGCGTCTTCAAGCGCGTCCACGGTGTTTCCCCGGCGGAGTTCTTAAAGAGGAGGGGCTAGGCTGAAACCGGCCAGACCATGTGGTTTCCCACCCCACGCATTTCAGGAAGGCGATTCGTGCTGCTGCACCACGAATCGGGGTGCTACAAGCGGGCCGGGCATTCGCCTGGGCCCATCATCGGGTTCATGCTGGTCTACGTCGCGCGCCAGACAGAGAAACCAACAGGCAATCCGAATACTTGATTCTCGAAACCTCAGCTCTCCCGGAAGCCACACACGATCCACTCGTTGCGAGTCGAGTTCAGGGCGGAGCCGCAGTATTGGCAGGTGACGTCGATGGTGTCGCCGACACGGCCGCCGCAGGTGGCGCATTGGTGCTGATAGAGCGATCCCTTCTCCGGCACGGCGTCGATGTCCCGCTCCATGCTGAGGCTGAAATAGCTGCGCTTTTCCTCCCAATCGAGGGGACGAAAGCGACCATCAGGGAATAGCTCCACCCGCTGCATGCTGGCCGACAGGCCCACGTCGATACGGTGCTTCGCTTGCGCTGCATCGCGCGTCACATGGAGCAACACGGCTTCATTCAGGTAGATCCGGGCGAAAGCAATGTCAGGAGGCGAAGAGATGAACTCGGAAATGCCAGCGAAGACCTCATCCGTGCTGAAGCGACGGACGGACGCAGGATTCCTCGTCGCCCAAGAAGTCATGATTTGCATGAAGGCATTGCTAGCCTTGTCCTCCAGGAGCTGCCGCGAGAAGTCCGGACACTCGGGAGCAATCGCAGCGACGTCTGCCGGCAAGTCCAGCGGAACCCGCGCGCCCAGCAACGTGCGCCCGCCGTAGTCGCCCTCTTGTGTGATCTCGGCGAGGACCCAATCGAACTCACCGCTATTCACCAGCACCTGGCAGTGGCTGCAGCGGCAAAGCTCGCCCATGTCCTGGGGAAGCTCTGCGCCACAAGAAGGGCAAGTCTCGGCAGCGAAGAGATTGAAGCCGGAGTCCACCGCGCCGCGCTTGCGGATGAAGGACCAGTATTCGACGAAGGGATCATTGCCCTCGGAGTTCATCGAGGGGTCCAACCCGCAGGTGAAGGAGTCTGACATGGAGGCGTAGATCCATACGTCGATCACATCGAACGCTCCATCATTGCGAAAGGCGATCGGATGTACGCCGAAGACTTTGATCTTATCGAGGACGTTGCGTTGTTTCAGCAGACCCATCATGCGGAACTGGGTGGCGAAGCGCTGGTACATGCCATCCGAGATGAAGGGGCGGATTTGCGAGATGTCCTGCACCGTCCACGCCCTCTGGATTTTCATGAAGGCGCTACGGACCTTCGCAACGAACAACCCGGGATCGAAGTCAGGGTTCGCAGCGAGGAAGGCCTCCCGGCCCACCGGCGCTGGCGGCTGCGGGTGCACTACAGGCTCTGGCTTGTGGGCCTTCCAATAGCGGTGGATCAGGATCACCCCGAGAAGCACCGGCGCTCCGCCTGCCACGGACCAGATCACCCATTCCAACCAATGGGTCCCGGAGCCAGAGCCAGAGTAATATCCATACGACGAACCGCCACCGCTACTGCGGTAGCTGCTGCCACCACTGCTGCGATAGCTTCCACTGCTCTTGCTGCGGTGCGAGCTACTGCCATTGCTCTTGCTACTGCGGTAACTGCTGCCGCTACTGCGGCTGCTGCTCTTGCTGGATCTGCGCCCTCCCGCACCGCCAGCCCGCGCGATGGCTTCCTCGCAGATCCCGAGACCCAGCCACACCACCACACCGAGAAATACACTCAGGCGAAGGAAGGCGGGACGGAGGGTCATAGGCGTGCGGAAAACTAATGGAATGCGGTCCGGCTCGGCAATTCCGATGCATGATCCGAAATGTACCGACTGAGGCCAATATAAGCGATGTCAGCCGCCACTCATGACGACTGCAACGAAGACGAGCAGGGCGACGAGGAAGACGGGGATTTTCCAGATGAATTTCGCATTTCCATTCCGCGGCGAATGCGCACAAACAGTGGCGAGAAGGAATGTCGTCAGAAGATCCAGACCGAGAAAGCGACGTGGTCCTAGCGCACAAGCTTTCGATCTACAATCGAAAGCAAGTGGAAGAGAGTCCGCTCTGTGGATGCTTTCATTGCCTCGCCACGTTCCCACCCGCTGATATCGACGAGTGGGTCGATAAGGACGGATCGGGAGTCGGCCAAACGGCGATGTGTCCCCGATGCGCCATCGACTCGGTCCTCGGATCCACCGCTGGCTTTCCCCTGACGCGTGAGTTTCTCAAACGGATGCGACGCCATTGGTTCAGCGAGTGATGGGGAAAGGTGCCGGCGACATGATGGGGAAAAAGTGTCCCCTCCTTAGAAGTCACTCCCCCGCCATGTCCGCCTTCAGCCGCAGGAACATCTTCGACTCTGCGTCGAGCGGCAGGTTCACGCGGACCTTCACTCGCTCGAGCGTTCCATCGCCCACCGGCACGGGAGAGCCAATAGGAGTGACGGTGCGCGCGGTCCATGGAGCGGCGGAGAGCGTGGTGGAAGACTCGGCAGAGATCACCACGCCACGCGTCGCATAATCCGCACGACGAAGGAAGGTGAACTCGGCGAAGCGATTGCCGCTGTCACTCACCAACTCCATCTGTGGCGTGCGGCTTTCGCCACCGGGGCCGGCGAGATCGGGCGACTTCGGATTTCCGCCGGTGACGTATTCCCAGAAATTCGAAAGGCCGTCGCCATCGGTGTCGCGATCCGCATTGCGATCGATGCCGGTCAAAGCGGCGACGTCCATCCACTCGGTCCAGAACTCCTGCGGCGTGGCCGGGCCCATGGACGCAGATTCGCCAGTGACCCAGATATTGCGGAACTGCACTGGTCCGCTGCCACTGTTCGCGACTGCCTCTAACAGCAGCGGCTGGAAGCCCGGCAATTCGATTGCGCCGCCGCTGCCTTGGGAAAACACCACATCATCATGGACCAGCACATCATTCCAATACACGCGCACTCGGGCATTCGCGGTCTTCACATTCCCCGACCACTTCGCGGCGGTGAACTCGATGTCATAGGTCTGCCACTGCCCCGCGCCGACGCTCGCATTCACATCCGGTGCCTTTTGCTGGAAGATGGCCCCGGCACCGTCGGTGGCGGGTGCTTGGCCTGCGGGTGTATTGAGGATCTGGATCTCGTAGGCGCGCTGGAGCTTCACGCCGGAATTCCCCGCATCCTGGCCCGTGCCTCCCGGCGGCGAGAGCCACTCGAGATGCAGCTGGAAATCCTTGAAGCCGAGCTTGGTTGAAATGTCATTCCGCGATGGCGAATCGACCACACCCATCGCCCCTTGGTCCACCGTCCAATTCGGCGCGGTGCGATCTTCATCTCGCACCCAATTCTGCGCGAGCGACGACTGCGTGCCATCGAAGAGCACCAGCGCACCGCCCGGCGCGGAACGGGGCGGACCGCTGACGTAGAGGTAGTCCACGTTCGGCCCATTGGTAATGGTCGAGGTGAGCCGGATGGCATTGCTCCCGACTGTTAGAGGAACCTTCACGCCATTCGTGAAGATCCAGCTCGTCCACGCGCCGCTGGGGCCAAAGGGCAGTTGCTGGATCGCATTGCCATTCACCGTGAGATTGAGCGGACGCGTCGTGGCCACGCCATTCGCGTAGCGGAAGGAGATCCAGTGATCGCCGGTCTTCTCCGCTTCGACGTTCCAAGTGATCGTCTCGCCAATCGCGGTGCCGTAGTCGGCGAAACCGGTGCCGCTGAAACCGGCATTCCCCGAAGCGACGACCGGACCACCGGCCAAGGTCGCGAGCTCGGCTTCATAGACCGTGGTCGGTTTCGGCAGCACCCACACATTGCGAAAGCGAACCGGACCGCTGGCGGTGCTGGTCGCCGCTTGCAGCAGGATGGGCTGAAGACCTGGCACCTCTGCGGGAGAACCCTCGGTGATCGTAGTCAGCGCGACATTATCGTGCACCAGCACGCCATTCCAATGAACGGTCGCGCGCGCATCGGCGGTCTTCACGCTGCCATTCCAACGCGGAGCGGTGAAATCGATATCGTAGCTCTGCCAATGTCCGGCACCGAGGCTCGCATTCGCGGTGGGCGCTCGCCGCCCTTGGATGGCTGCCGAGGTATACGGCCATGAAGTCTGGCCGCGCGGTGTATTGAGGATCTGGATCTCGTAGCGGCCTTGCAACTTCACGCCGGAATTCGCCGCATCCTGGCCAAGTCCTCCCGGCGGCGCGAGCCACTCGAGGTGAAGCTTGTAGTCGCGGTAGCCATTCACGGTTGAGATGTCGTTTCTGGCAGGCGTCGGCACCACGCTCATCGCGCCGGCGGAAACGGTCCATGACGGAACCGCGCTGTTTTCATCACGCTTCCAATTCGTCGTGAGCGATGACGCGGTGCCATCGAATAACACCGTCGCGCCTGGCGGCGGAGTGGCCGGTGCTGCATTCAAATAAAGCAGATCCACATTCGGCGCGGAGTTCTGATTCGGCGTGAGCGAGATCGCATTCGAGCCCGCATTCAACGCGACGAGAACGCCGGGGCTATACCACCACGAGGTCCATGCTCCGGTGGGCGCGAAAGGCAGATCCTGACTGACCACGCCATTGACGCGCAGCCGCACCGGACGATTCGCGGTGCCGCCGTTGCCGTAGCGGAAGGAGAGCCAATGCTGCCCTGCCTTCTCGGCATTCACCGTGAAGGTGATCGTTTCCCCGAGGCTATTGATGTAGTCCGCGTAGCCCGTGCCGCGGAAACCAGAGACGGCGGTCGCAACCACCACGCCTCCCTGAAGCTGGGCACTCTCCGCCTGATAAATCGAGGTGGCGGAAGGACCTGTTAGGCCCGTGATGTCCGACGGATCCGTCGATGGCACCACTTGCAAGGCGGTGACGGAGCCGTAGCAACCGAACCCGTAAAGCAAATCCGCCGGCGTTGCCGCGCGCCAGTTCGCCCATGAGAGATTGTCCGCTACCCGGCGGATATTCCACGCGGTGTCGGCATTCACCTTAAGCCACGGATAGAACTCATCCCATAGCCCCTGATCGCGCACCATGCGGGTGATCCAGCGGATGCCGATGCCATTGAAGCCGCCGCCATCACCCGAGGTGCCGTGGTTCGGAAAAATGCCCGCCGCATTGCACATGCCGTCCCGCGTGTAGCGCGCGGAATTGATCGCGCTTTCCAAATAGGGAAGCTCGCCGGTAATGCGATAGAGGGCGCTGCAGGCTCCGACATAGGTGCCTTGATTGTAGGTGAAGCGCCAGTCGGTGATGGTTCCGGTGCTACTGATGTTGTCGTCGATGCCGCCATTTGTCCGGACGAGGGTGGCATTCATCCAGGTAATGATGCTCTTCGCCTTGTCGAGGTAGGCCGTGTTCCCGGTGATGTCGTAGAGCATGCAAGCCACGATCGCGCCCGGCGAATTCACGCAGGCATTCCTCGAACCACTGGTGCCTTTCCAAAAAAGTCCACCGCCGAGGCTCGTCGCCCACGCGCGATTCCACACGACATCGAAGTTCGCGGTCGCGCGATTGAGATACTGCGTGTCATCCGTGGCGAGGTAGGTCTTCGTGAAGACGATACACGCCCACATGATGTCGTCGTTGTACTCGTTCCACGACCAATTCGTGCCGTGGTAGTCCATGAAGCCCTTGCACAGCGCAGCCAACCGGTCCCGCTTCTCCTGGGTGGGAGCGCGATCATACGCGTCCGCCACCATCTCCATCATGTTCGCCTGACCCCAGAACCATGCCCGCCCGCCATCGGTGGTTTCCTTGTAGTAGGCGCGGCCGTTCGTCTGCGTCTGGTAGAAGGCCGTGTTGTAGGCGTCGTACGCCAGATTGGCATCCGCTTCGGTAAATGCGCGCAACGAAGACGCTGAGAGCAGCAGAATCGAAGCGACCATGGCAAGCCATCGGAGGAAGAAGAGCTTGGGCATCTTGGGGTAAGTTGTATGACAACGATGCAAGACCCCGGCCTTGTCCACGCGAAACTTTTCCACCGGACCCGTGAAGCGGAATGATTTCACCCGCGACCAACGAGTCGGACGGACAACTTGAACCCACATCCTCGCTTTGATACGCTAAAGCGAAGTTAAGGATCCTTTTCCATTTCCCGCCCCATGAGAATCCCGACCCTGCTCGCCATCCTCGCCATCCTCGCCACCACGTTGCTGGCAGCCGTTGCATCCGCAATGGATCGCCCCGCCGCCCACACCAAGGGCATCCCTGTTGACAAACCGGCCGGCGAGCTGAAGCCGGGCGAGTATTGGTGGAATCCCGAGCTTTCTCCCAAGGGACCCCTGATGATTCTCGTGAGCGTCCCGAAGCAGATGATGCACGTGTATCGCAATGGCATCTTGATTGGCCGCTCGACCGTCAGCACCGGTGCGAAAGGCCACTCCACTCCCGGCGGCGTCTTCACCATCCTCGAGAAGAAGGCCACCCATCGCTCGAAGAAATACAACAACGCGCCGATGCCAAACATGCAGCGGCTCACATGGAGCGGCATCGCGATGCACTCGGGAAACCTTCCCGGCTTCCCGGCAAGCCATGGCTGCATCCGCCTGCCGTATGATTTCTCGAAGCTCCTCTTCACCGCCACCGAGAAAGGCGGCACGGTTGTCGTCGGCGATGGCAAGGTGCCCACGCCCTACCTCGCGGATAACCCCGGCCAACTTCTCGCCCCAAAGGACTTCACGCCGAAGATGCTCGCACAGCTCGGTGCCGGCCAATACGAGTGGCAGCCCGAGCGCAGCACGACCGGCCCCATCACCATCGTGGTCAGCTCCGCCGACAAGATGATCTACGTCTATCGTGGAGGAAATCCGATCGGCCGCGCCGTCGTGGAAGTCACCGGCTGGACCGCACTCGGTGAGCACGTCTTCACCATGCTGGATGGCACTTCCGACGAACCGAGCAAGCTCGCCCCGGGACACAAGGCCCGCCGCTGGCTGAGCGTGAAGACCGAGAAGGCAATGTTCGCCGATGCCGATTCGGTCGCCAGCCGCCTCCGCTTCAATCCGGAATTCGCCGCGAAGGTCGATGACATCCTGACCCCGGGAACCACCGTCATCGTGACCGAACGCGAGGTGGTGCGAAAGCTGACCAACGAGTCGTTCTTCGAGAACTGATTCCGGAGGATTGCGCCGGATGGATTCCGGTGAGATTGTTAGGATCAAGCTCTCACCCGCCGTTTCCCCGTGAAGAAGATCCTCCTATTCCTCGTCCTGATCGGCGGTGCCGCGCTTCTATGGAAGTTAGGCCGGTGGGAGTCGCGGCTCTTTCTCACCCCGCCGGACATCCTCGGCGGACCGGTAAGAGTGAAGGATGAGAATGGCGACCGACTTTATTACCTGACGAGCCAGTGGGAAAAGCGGATCAGCAGCGTGGGCGGCTCCCGCTACAGTAGCTCAAGCCAGCGGACCACGAGTTGGCTGTTCATCGACCTGTGGGCGGTGGATGCGGCGACCGCTCAGCCGGTCTTTCGCAAACGGATCAAGAAGGACAAGGTGAACGGCGACGAGGCCGCGATGGGCGTGGAGCAGGGCGTCATGTGGGCACGACTCCCGGAAATTGCCGGCATCCGCTTGGCCGATGGCGCGATCGTCGTGGACAGCGCCAAGATCGAGGCGCGCAATCCCTCGTTGAAAGGGCTGATGCCGAAACCTCCAGGAGTTGGCATGTTCCTAACGGAGTCGATGCAGCCGCTGAAGTTCGAGCCCGATGCGGGCATGATCGTGAGACTGGACGATGCGCGGCGGGTTCGCATTGATCCGTTGACCTTGGAGGCGACACCTTATGTTCCGGTTTCCGATGAGAAGAAGCGCGAAGCTGCGGCGAACAAGGATGGCGTCGAGAAGGCAGCGGCACGAACCAAAATCGAGAGCCTGAGCAATGGCATGGAGTGGCGCGCGATGGTGCGTGGCGTGGCCATGCAGCGACCGGATGGCGATCAGGATTGGCTCGGCCTGATCGCGGACTCCGAACTGGAGGAAGCCACGTCCCGCAGGACCATCGCCAACCAAGTGAACTTCACCGAACCGATGCGCCACCGGCTGTATCGCGCACGCCTCAAGAAGATCGACGAATTCCTCGGCCCCCGCTGGCAGTTCCTCGATCCCGCGCCATTACCGGAGAGTCCGGAGTTTCTGATGGGCGGGCTTCTCACGCAGGATTCTCCCACTTGGGAACAGCAGAGCGCCCTGTGGAGAAAGAATCCTGACAGCGTCTTCGTGCTCTCCCGCACGCGACTCGGGGAAGAGGGTCGCATGCAAGTCACCCGGATCGCCGGTCCGGCGGGTCGCACGGTATGGAGCAAAGAGCTGCCGCTTTCCGCGGTGAGCGCTTGGATTCCGGGCGAACGCTACGCACTAATGCTAGGCTCGGACCCGTCCGCTCAGCATTCGCCGATGGCCGAGGAGGGCGAGAACCCCTCCATGCAGATCATTTCGATCGACCTGGAGACCGGTGAATTGAAATCCTTCAACCCCGACCTGCATCGCGACTGGCCGGCAGAAGACCTCACCCAACAGAAGCCATGAACGCGTCCCCTCTTTCCTACCCCGCATGCGTTTTGATCGCTGGTGCGGCCATGATTCTCGCGTCCTGCAAACCCGCCGGGAAACCCAAGGCCGCCGAAATGGATGGGCCCAAGGAACCTGCGAAAGCCGAAGAAGCAGCCACCACTCCGGCGTCCGATGCCTTCCTCATCCTCCCCGGCGATTATGCGGAGAGCACCACGGCGGCGGACCTCGAAGCACGCTTCGGCAAAGCCAACGTGCGCAAGGAAACGTCTCCAGAACCACGCCTTGTGCTCTTTCCCGATGATCCGATCCGCCGCGCCTATGTCACCTTCCATGAAAAGGAGACATTCGAGCAACTCGCCAGCATCCTGGTCACCGATCCCGGCTCACGCTGGCGCGGCAAGCATGGCGTCCAGATCGGCATGACCATCGCGAAGTTGCAGTCGCTGAATCGAAAGCCCTTCTACTTCTGGGTCGATGACGAACTACAGCACAGCCGCGCCCATGATGGCTGGAGCCCGGCGCTCGACGATGATGACGGATCTCTCGGTGCCTTCGATGTCGAAGAAGGCGAGCACCTCTACTTCGACATCAATCTCGGCCCCACCGATCCCGCAGTCGTCAAGGCCATCCCGGACCTGCCCAAGGAGGAGCAGATATCGAGCGATGACCGGCGCTATCGCGAGCTGCGTGAGGTAATCGTCGTCACCGGCATCGGCGCAAGCAGCAGCCTGGATGACGAGTGGTGAGACTCGGTACGATTCGCCGATCCCGGGGGCGCCGGTCTTCAGACCGGCACGAAGGGTACTTCCAAGCCTGCCTGAAAACCGGCGTTAACAAAAACCTTCCGTCACTCCGCACGGGCGCCCTCCACATCGAAGAGCTTCCCCACCTCTCTCTCAAACTCGGTCACGGTGATTCCGCCGTGGAATGAAGTAACGTCGCCATCCCTGGGACTGCGGAGCTGGTAGCTAACCTTCACTTCTTCGTCGTCCTTCGTTGGTTGGATCACCTCAACCTCAAGGTCCAACTTGCACAAGCGAGCGCTCGTAGCGTCGCGGGTGAACGCCTTCATCAACCGCTTGGAGTTGTCCTGTCCAATGACCTCCCCCAAGGCGAGCGTCAACCCATCAAGCGGAGCCTGTCCCCGATCCCGGCGTGCGCGCGCATAGTAACGTTGCCGGGAAGATCCGCCTTCGGAGTAGTTCACGGTGGGCTTCAGGCGTTGAACGAGATCCCTTTCCGCCTCCGCGCGGAACTTGTACATCGCATCATTCGCCGCCGCAGCTTCCTCCTTGGTGAGACCCAAGCGCTTGATCGCTTCCTCCGATAAATCTCCATTGGAACGGAACGCACTCATTCCAGCCAAGAGCTCATTGTCCTCATCTTCCCCCAAGCCCTCGTCACTCATTTCTTGCGGACGCTCCCTGCGAGCTCTCGTCTCACCGAAGAACTCGGCGGGACCGGACACCATCGTGTGCAGGCGTGCTTCCTCGCGGAGCTGGGTCACTTCACGGTTCTTGTGAAGCACCGCTCCTCCGAGAATAAGAAGCACGCAGCAACCGAGGACTTTCCAGCGGGTCAGGATCATGGTCTTGGGAAGAAAGGGTTGTCTCTAACGGGCTTCGGGCAGGGAGCGAATGGGGACCTTCGGATACGGGGTGCCTCCTTCATCCGGGAACTCGAAGACTTTCCCGAAGTCCTCCTCGAAGCTGTCCAAAGTACTTTGCCTGTTAAGCACTTCCTCCTGCGTATCCGGTTTTCGATACCATCCCTTCACACTCACGTCTCCCTGCGGATTGCGGCAGAAATCGAACTCCAGATTGTATTTCCCCATGCCGCCGAGGAAATCGTCCTCATCCATGGCTTCCCTGAGTTGCCGGCCGCGGCCCTCGCCGATGGCATCGGTGAATGCCTTCGTGAATGCGTCAAAGAATTGCTTCCCTTGATCGGGCCGCGCCGGAGCGCGGTAAACGTAGTGATAGCCGTCCTCCTTGTTTCCGGAACTCGTCAATTTCACACGCTTCACGAAGTCCTCGGTGGCTTCCTCCCGGACGCGGCGGATGGCCGCCTCCAATGCAGTGACCTCCGCATCCGAAAGCTCCAGCGTTTCGACCATGACGGTGGTCGGGCGACCCAAGTTGTCGAGTGCGACCGGTCCTGGAGGGGGCCCCGCGCCAAACCACTCGCCATCGACGATGCCTCCCGCGGCTACGGAGAATCCTCCCGACTCACCCGTGGATCCTCCGCTTTCAGGACTTTCAGCCCCGGCACCAAACCCCATGGCATTGGCCTCATCGCCATCCGCGCTGACGCTCGCAAAGCCGGCACCGGGAGCAAGAAGGTTCGCTGCCTGTACCTGCGGGACCGTAGCAATCTCGGCCCGTAGCTTGGAAGCTTCCTGATTCTGATGGAGCCACGTCCCGGCAAGCGCGACGGCAGCGACAGGGATCAGCATCTTTTGAAGAATGATCATGATGGTAGAAGTGGTTGTGGCGACCGAGCTAGCGAGCACTCCGCCGGCGATGGCGGCAGCCAAGCCAGACGGAGCAGCTTGAATGGCGTTGCTGCCAATCGCGGCAGTGATACCCGCGCCGCTTCCCGTGACCCCGCGCCGGGCAAAGGATTCACGGAGGCGCTCGATCGCCCGGTTCACCCGCTTCTGCGCGGCCTCGGCAGTGATTCCCAAAGTGGCAGCGATCTCCTTCGCGGAACGTTTCTCAAAGTAGCGGAGGATTACCGCATCACGATCGGACTCGCTAAGTTCGCCAAGCACGTCGTCGAGGTGCGAAGCGATGTCGGCCCACATGGGCTCCGACTCGCTGTCGGGAGTCGCTTGCTCGTTCATGGCAACGGCCTGCTGCTCGCGCACGCGACGTCGGGCGTCGGCGCGGATGACATTGGTGGAAAGATGGCGCGTGGTTTTGTGCAGCCAGCCGGCGAGCACGGGATGGGACGAGACCCTCCGCGCGTCCTTGGAAAGCGCTGTAAACACGGCCTGGGTTACGTCCTCCGCAGTGTGCGAATCCCGCACCAGCCGTCGGGCCACCGAATGGACGAGATCGATGTGCCGGCGCACCAATTCGCGAAAGGCGGAATCAGAGCGGCTCGCGGCGTACTCCCGTAGGAGTTGCTGGTCGGTCAATGCGTTCACTCATTCCATAGTAACCGCCGGAAAAAAAATCGGACAGGTCTCCGTGTTTTTCTTTCGGAGAAGATGCCGCGGAGGAGGACTCGGGCCCACAAGGCGATGCCTTCTGGAATCGCCTCGATGCATCTCCGCCCCCTGTTCCCCAAAGGCCTGCTGATTTGCTGCGGCACATGGCTGCCAACACCGGCCGGCTTTCGCCACGAGCACTGAGCGAATGCGTCCTCATGGAAAGGGGCAGTCTAGCCCTCCTCCGTTTTGCACTCACCGCC
>Ga0307406_10000297_pt1 | contig 29339 bp, 25 predicted proteins | sample 322Cmetagenome_3_FD_203706 | JGI IMG/M metagenome (GOLD analysis project Ga0307406, IMG submission 203706) | Maize rhizosphere microbial communities from greenhouse at UC Davis, California, United States - 322HYB-C-2 | ecosystem: Host-associated > Plants > Roots > Rhizosphere > Soil | place...
AAGCGGCGGGTAACTTTCTTTTGTCTAAAGCAACAAAAGTCCGTCTGGATTCCCTTCGGTCAAAAGTCACCAAAGAAAAATGCTTTTGTTTTGAATCACAGGCCCGCACGAGCGGTGCCTCCGCAGGGATCTACATACGGGACATCCTTGTCCCGATGAAAAACGGCCCGCATCCATGCGGGCCGCCCTCTGGGTCTTCTGTGGCCTTCGCTAGTGCGAAGCTGCGCACAGCAACAGCAATGGCAATGGCAACGGCAACGGCAACGGCAACGGCAACGGTCATAGCCAAGGCTAAAGCCGAAGGCAAAACCGGGAATGGGATTCGACGCCGTCTAGGAAAGATCGCCGCCGTCCACGACTCGCGGTCGCGGCTCGCGCCGCTCCTACCCTTGCCGCAAGCGCGCCGGCCTCAGGTCTTGGCCTTGACCTTCGGCTTGCCCGCCGCCGGCTTGTTCACAGGCGCTTTGTTCGCGGCAGGCGGGTTGGCCGGCGCAGGATTGACCGCCGGTTTGTTCGCCGGCGATTTGCTCTCGGCGGCTTTCTTCGCGCCGCCCTTGGGTTTGTCGCGTACCCACACCGTCAGGTTGTCGCGCCGTATCTCGAACAGGCCCATCGCCTCGATCAGGTCGCTGAGTTTGCGGTAACCGTAATTGCGCGGATCGAACGAGGCCTGGTTGCCGATCTGCTGTCCGATCGTGGCCAGCCGCGACCAGCCGTCGTCGCCGCCGGCGGCGTCGACCGCGCGCCGCAGCATCTGCACCAGGCGCGTATCGCTGCGCAGGTCCTTCGCGCTGCGCACCGGTGTCGCCGCGCTGTCGTCGGGCACGCCGTCGACGTTGGCCGGTTGGGCCAGGGCCTCGACATAGGTGAACTTCGAACAGGCGTTGACGAAGGGCTCCGGCGTCTTCTGCTCGCCGAAGCCGTAGACCTTGGCGCCCTCGGTCAACAGGCGCATCACCAGCGGGGTGAAATCGGCATCGCTGGAGACGATCGCGAAACCGTCGAGGTTGCGCGCATACAGCAAGTCCATCGCATCGATGACCATCGCCATGTCGGAGGCGTTCTTGCCCTTGCTGTAGGCGAACTGCTGCATCGGCCGGATCGCGTAGTCGTGCAGCACCGCTTCCCAGCCCTTGAGGTTCGGGCTCTTCCAGTCGCCGTAGGCGCGGCGCACGTTGGCGATGCCGTAGCTCGCCACCTCGGTCAGGATCACGTCGATCTTCGCCGCCGGCGCGTTGTCGGCGTCGATCAGCAGCGCGATGCGTTTTTCCTCTGCGGCCATGCGATTCCCCTGCGGGCCGGTCCCGGCCCTGTCGCGGCCCAGCCTAGCGCAACCCCGCCGTCAGTGCCTCGACGCCGTGCCGGCGCCGAAACGAGCGCCACGGTCATGACGCGCTAACCTCGATCAGTGAGAATGGCAGGGACCCTAACGACACGACATGACCCCACCCCCATGACCAACCAGCTCGAACAACTGCGCGCACTCTCCGCCGTCGTCGCCGACACCGGCGACATCGAAGCCATCGCCCGCTTCCGTCCGCTCGATGCCACCACCAACCCCTCCTTGCTGCTCAAGGCCTCGGCCTTGCCGGCCTATGCGCCGCTGATCGAGGCCGCGGTCGCCGCGGCGCAAGGCGCCGACACCGCCGCGCGCGTCGGCGACGCCGGGCTGCGCCTGGCCGTCGCGATCGGCGGCGAAATCCTCAAGCTGATCCCGGGCCGCGTCTCCACCGAAGTCGATGCGCGCCTGAGCTTCGACACCGAAGCGACCCTGGCCCAGGCCCGTCGCATCGTCGAGTTGTACGACCAGGCCGGCATCGGCCGCGAGCGCCTGCTGATCAAGATCGCCTCGACCTGGGAAGGCATCCGCGCCGCCGAGCAGCTCGAACGCGAAGGCATCCATTGCAACCTGACCCTGCTGTTCTCGTTCGCCCAGGCCGTGGCCTGCGCCGAGGCCGGCGTGTACCTGATCTCGCCGTTCGTGGGCCGCATCCTCGACTGGCACCTCGCCAACGGCACGCCCAAGCCGGCCACGCCCGCCGACGACCCCGGCGTGCAGTCGGTCGCGCGCATCTGGCAGTACTACAAGCGCCACGACTACGCCACCGTGGTGATGGGCGCGAGCTTCCGCAACACCGGGCAAGTGCTCGCGCTCGCCGGTTGCGACCGCCTGACGATCTCGCCGGAGTTGCTCGGCGAACTCGAAGCCGGCCACGACACGGTCGCGCGCGCGCTCAACGACGACGGCCAACGCGCCGCGCCGGGCGCGAAGCTCGACGAGGCCGGGTTCCGCTGGCAGCACAACGAGGACGCGATGGCGACCGACAAGCTCGCCGACGGCATCCGCCGTTTCGCCGCCGACCAGCGCAAGCTCGAAGACCTGCTCACCCGCTATCTCAGCTGATCGAGGTTCCATCGTCATGAGCGACTCCCGCAAGCACGTCGTCATCGTCGGCGGCGGGTTCGGCGGTCTGTGGGCGACGCGCGCCCTGGCTTCGGCCGAGGTGCGCATCACCCTGATCGACCGTCGCAACCATCATCTGTTCCAGCCCCTGCTGTACCAGGTCGCGACCGCCGGCCTGTCGGCGCCGGACATCGCCGCGCCCTTGCGCCACATCCTGCGCAATCAGAAGAATGTCGAAGTGCGCCTGGGCGAAGTCACCGGCATCGCCGCCGACGCGCGCCAAGTGAGCCTCGCCGACGGCGACGTCATCGACTACGACTACCTGCTGCTCGCCAGCGGCGCGACCCATGCCTACTTCGGCCACGACGAATGGGCCGACGATGCGCCGGGTCTGAAGACTCTCGACGACGCCCTGCACATCCGCCGCCGCGTCCTGCTCGCCTTCGAACGCGCCGAAGCCGCCGAGACCGAGGAAGAACGCTCGGCCTGGCTGCACTTCGCCGTGGTCGGCGGCGGCCCGACCGGGGTCGAACTCGCCGGCACTTTGGCCGAGATCTCGCGCAAGACCCTGCGCCGCGAGTTCCGCCGTATCGACCCGGCGCAGGCGCGCGTGCGCTTGATCGAGGCCGGCCCGCGCGTGCTGGCGAACTTTCCCGAGTCGCTGTCGGAAAAAGCCCGCGCGCAATTGCAGCGGCTCGGGGTCGAAGTCGCCACCGGCACCCCGGTCGCCGCGATCGACGCGCGCGGCTACCGACTCGGCGCCGAGTTCGTGCCGTCGCGCACGGTGCTGTGGGCGGCCGGCGTCGCGGCCTCGCCGCTCGGCGCCCTGCTCGATGCGCCGCGCGATCGCGCCGGGCGCGTGCTGGTCGGGCCCGACCTCAGCGTGCCCGGGCATCCGGAGATCTTCGTCGCCGGCGATCTGGCCAGCGTCAAGCAAGCCAACGGCCAGCCCGTGCCCGGGGTCGCGCCGGGCGCCAAGCAGATGGGCGCTTACGTCGCGCGTGCGATACGTGCGCGTCTCGATCGGCGCACGCTCGAACCTTTCCGTTACGTCGACTTCGGCAACCTCGCCACCATCGGCCGCCGCGCCGCGGTGGTCGACCTGCGCGGCTTCAAGTTCTCCGGCTTCGCCGCATGGGTGTTCTGGCTCGCCGCGCACGTGTTCTTCCTGATCGGCTTCCGCAACCGGCTGATCGTGATGCTCAACTGGTCGTGGGCCTACTTCACCTACCAACGCCACGCCCGTATCATCTTCGGCACCGGCGAGCCTGCCCGCGCCGACACGCCGCCGCCATGAAGGCATGAAGGCGACGCGGTGCGCGTGCATCGCCTCGGCTGCAGCGGTAACGACGACGAAGGGCGCCTCGCGGCGCCCTTCGTGTTTGCTGCGGACTCGGTGGCTGTCTGCAAGCTCGCGTCAGACGCGATCGATCCGGCACATGAAGCAACCGGTGCGGGCATTGTGCGCGTGCACTTCGGTCGTGTCCGGATCGCCGAGCAGCTCGGCCAGCACCGCATCGGCCTGGGCGCCATCGATCGCGCGCGCGCCGCGCATCCAGCCGTCGGCGTCGTAGGCGCGCAGCGACAGGTGGCGGGTGCGCAGAAACGGCGGCAGGGCATCCTCGTACACGGCCGGCTGGGCGGCGCCCTCGCGCACGTAGATCGGGCCGCTGGAACGGTAGGGGCCTTCGCAGGCGTGGTGCTCGAAGGTCAGCAACAACACCGAGTCGCCGGGCGCGGCGTCGGCCAGGCTGATCCGGCAGGGGTAGCCGTTCGGCGAGTCGGCGACGATGCGGCGCATGCCGTGGGCGCGCAGGCTGGCGTCGTCGAGCGCGCCGAGGGTGGCGAAGGGTTCCGGCGACAGGCCGGCGATGCGGTAGCGAGACATGGGGTAACTCCCTGGAAGACAGGGCCCCAAGTTAGATGCCGCGCGCGCGCGGCGATATCCGCTTCTTGCGCTGCGCGGTCGCGAACGCTGCAGCCGTTTGCGGCGCCGCAAACGACGACGGCCCGGTTTCCCGGGCCGTCGTCGCTAAGCTTGCTGGTGGCCGATCAGGCGACGAACAGGCCGCGCATCTTCTTCAGGGCATTGGCTTCGATCTGGCGGATGCGCTCGGCGCTGACGCCGTACTCGTCGGCCAGTTCCTGCAAGGTGATCTTGCTGTCGGCATCGAGCCAGCGACGCTTGATGATGTCGCGCGAACGCGCATCCAGGCCGGCGAGGCCTTCGCGCAGCAGGCCGAGCTGGTTGTCTTCCTCGTCCTCGCGCTCGTACGACTGCGACGGATCTTCGTCGCTCGCGCGCAGGTACGCGGCCGGCGACGGCGGCGCATGATCGTCGTCTTCGTCGGAGGGCGCATCGAAACCGATGTCGCGGCCGGACAGGCGCGATTCCATTTCCAGCACTTCGCGCTCGGAGACGTTGAGGTCCTTGGCGACCAGGCGCACTTCCTCGGCGTTCATCCAGCCCAGGCGCGTCTTGCTCTTGCGCAGGTTGAAGAACAGCTTGCGCTGCGCCTTGGTCGTGGCGACCTTGACGATGCGCCAGTTCTTGAGGATGAACTCGTGCATCTCGGCGCGGATCCAGTGGACCGCGAACGAGACCAGGCGCACGCCCTGGTCGGGGTCGAAACGCTTGACCGCCTTCATCAGGCCGATGTTGCCTTCCTGGATCAGGTCGCCGATCTGCAGACCGTAGCCGTTGTAGCCGCGGGCCACGTGGACGACGAAGCGCAGGTGGGAGTGAACGAGTTCACGGGCCGCGTCGAGGTCTTCCCCTTCGCGGAAGCGGCGCGCCAGCGCCTGCTCGTTTTCTACGCTGAGCACCGGGATCTGGTGCACGGCGCCGATATACGCGTCCAGCGAACCGAGCGCGCTGGGCACAGGCAGGTTGTTGGCGACTAGAGCAGTGGATTGGGCGATAGAGGTCATGGGGGTCATCTTAGCAGTCGCGATATATGACTGCTAAAGGTGGGGAAAGTTCCACAGTGTTGCGGTACTGGAACGGGCGACCGGGCCTCGACCGGCCCGGGCGGCGGAGCGCCGGACCGATGAGACGGCGGCGCGGACATCAACATACCCTTTGTAATTAATAACTTATTAAAGCGAACCGGCCGCCGGCGCCATTCAGCTCAGGACCCGGGCACTCGAATATCCGCCCGTGGCACCGTCGGCCGCCTGAACCGGCGCGGCGAAACGCCACCATCGGCCTGATCCGGGCGCACATTCCATCAGGACCGGGGTCCCAGATCGCAAAACCGGCGCCCGGTCGAAGGGGACGACCAGGCTTCGACCCCCGCTCCGGACGAAGGTTCCCCCCCTGGCCCTGCTCGCGCCCGCGGCCGGCGCGCCACTACAGTGAGGCGACGCCGCGCGCCCCGGACTGCCCGTGATCCGACGAAAGACCCAGGAAGACGCCACCGGCTGCGGCCTGGCGTGCGTGGCGATGCTCGGCGGCATCGGCTATGCGCAGGCGCGAGTGCTGGCGCGCCGGCTCGGCGTCGGCCCGCACGACCGGGTCGTAGGCCGCGGCGACCAAGCGCGCACGGTGCGCAATGCCTACTTCAGCGACGCCAGACAGTTGCGGCGCATGCTCAAGCTGCTCGGCCTGCGCGCGGGGCCGGAACGCCGCCTGGCGCGATGGGATGCGCTCGATCGCAGCGGCATCGCCGGCATCAATCCCAACCGCCGCGAGGGCAGCTGGCACTGGGTGGTCTATCTGCACTCGGACGAAGGCGGCTGCGTGCTCGACCCGAATCCGCGCGTGCGCAGCGAACGCAGGACCGACTTCGGCCGGATGAAGCCGCGCTGTTTCATCCCGGTGGCTCCCGCCTGAGCCGGAATCAGGCGTCGCCGAGTTCCTCCAGCGAGCGGCGGAAACGCTTCAGGGCCGGGGTGATCTCGTCGGCATCGATGACGCCGTAACCGAAGGTCAGTGCCGGCCGCTCCAAGGCGCCGATCGCATAGTCGCCGACCGACTGCGCACCGGGCAGGTGGCGCAGCATGCGGGTAAGGATCGCCGGCGCCAACCCGGGGTCGCGGATGCGCGCGGCCAGGTGCAGCCCCGCTTCCGAGGGAATCGGCTCCAGCCACGGATGCAGCTCGCGGCGCAGGCCGTCGAGCAGAGCGTCGCGGCGCTCACCGTAGATCGAACGCATGCGCCGCACGTGCCGGGCGAGATGACCGTCGCGGATGAAGGCCGCGAGCACCGATTGGGTGATCGTGTCGCAATGCGAATCGGCGCATTGCTTGACCGTGATCAGGGCGTCGCGCGCCCACGCCGGCGCGACCACGAAGCCTTTGCGCAGCGACGGGAACAGGCTCTTGGAGAAGGTGCCGACGTAGAACACCAAGGCGTCGCGATCCAGCGTCTGCAGCGCGTCGAGCGGGCGCCCGCCGAAACGGAACTCGCCGTCGTAATCGTCTTCGATCACCACCGCATGATGAGTGCGGGCGAACTCCAGCAGCGCCTTGCGCCGGCGCAACGACAAGGCGACGCCGGTCGGCGATTGGTGCGAGGGGGTGACGGCGATGACGCGCACGTCCTCGGGCAGGCGCTCCACGCACAGGCCTTCGTCGTCGACCGGCATCGGCACCAGGCGCGCGCCGGCGGCGGCAAAGGCTGCGCGCACCGGCGGATAGCCCGGCTCTTCGACCGCCACCTGGGTCACGCCCGGCGTCACCAGCAAACGCGCGAGCAGATCGAAGGCCTGCTGCGCGCCGGAAGTGACGATGACGTCGTCGGCCGCGCAGGCGACCGCACGCGCGAACGCGACGTGCTGGGCGATCGCTTCGCGCAGGGCCGGGATGCCTTCCGACGGCGGATAACTGAAATGCGTCTTCGACCATTCGCGCAGGCTCTGCGCGGACAAACGCCGCCAGACGTCGTGCGGGAAATGGCGATGGTCGGGAATGCCGAGGCGGAAGCTGCGTTCCGGCAGGCTGCGCGGCGGCGAGGGACGCATGAACGGCGTGCGCCACAGCGGGTTGAGGCGCGGGTCTTCCAGCCCCTGCTCCAGATGCGAGGGCGCGCGCCGCTCGCGGCGTCCGGCGACGTCGGCCACCACGGTCTTCGCGCCCTTGCGCGGCAGCGCATAGCCTTCGGCGATCAGCAGGTCGTAGGCGGTGACGACGGTGTTGCGGGCGATGCCGAGCTCGCTGGCGACCTGGCGTGTCGCCGGCAGCGGCGCCCCGGCGGCGAGGCGGCCGTCGAGGATCGCCGAGCGCAGCTGGTGGTGCAGTTCCTGGGTCAGGGTGCCTTGGCCGCGGTCCGGCAGGGCGAGAGGAAACGGGAAAACTGGCCCCATGAAATATCACCGTTTTGGCTCATTCAGGGCGCCAGAGTACTCCTAAGCTGAGTCCATGGAAGCGGCACGACGCCGCCGCACCGCCCCTCCCAGACGAGCCCCTGCCGATGATCGACCTCTATTACAGCCCGACCCCCAACGGCTTGAAGCTGCGCCTGTTCCTGGAAGAGTCCGGCCTGGCCCACCGGATCGTGCCGGTGCGACTTTCGGCCGGCGAGCAGTTCGCCCCCGAGTTCCTGGCGATCTCGCCGAACAACAAGATCCCGGCGATCGTCGACCACGCCCCGCGCGACGGCGGCGAACCGGTGGCGGTGTTCGAGTCGGGCGCGATCTTGCTCTATCTCGCCGAGAAGACCGGCCTGCTGCTGCCCGAGGACGCCCGCGCCCGCCTCGAAGTCACTCAGTGGCTGTTCTGGCAGATGGCCGGGCTCGGCCCGATGGCCGGCCAGGCCGGTCACTTCCGCGTCTATGCGCCCGAGCCGCTGCCGTATGCGATCGAGCGCTACACCCAGGAAGTGAAGCGCCTGTACGGCGTGCTCGACCGCCGCCTCGCCGACCGCGCCTATCTCGGCGGCGACGCCTATTCGATCGCCGACATCGCTTGCTACCCGTGGATCGTGCCGCACGCCGGGCTCGGCCAGGACCTCGCCGCGACCCCGCACCTGCAGCGCTGGTTCCAGAGCATCGCCGCACGTCCGGCCACCCAGCGCGTCTACGCCGGCATCGACGACCCGTACACCAAGGCGCCGGTGCTGTCGGAGGAAGCGCGAAACGTCCTGTTCAACCAGGGCGCGACGAACGCGAAGTCCTGACTCGTCGCACGCCCGCACAGCCCACCGCCACGAGGCCCGCCATGTCCCTGCCGATCTGCGAAACCTGCGGCACCCAGTTCGCCCCTCATGCCGGCGTGCCGGCGCATTGCCCGATCTGCGAAGACGATCGCCAGTACGTCGGCTGGCAGGGCCAGCGCTGGACCACCCACGAAGCGCTGGCGCAACGCTATACGCTGCGGCTCGAGAACGATGCCGGCGTGCTCGGCATCGGCCTGGCGCCGGCGTTCGCGATCGACCAGCGCGCGGTGTACCTGCAGACCGACGCCGGCAACATCCTGTGGGAATGCCTGGCCCTGGTCACCGACGAGGCCGTGGCCGAGCTGCGCGCGCGCGGCGGCGTCGACCTGATCGCGATCTCGCATCCGCATTTCTACGCCTCGATGGTCGAGTGGAGCGAAGCACTCGGCGGCGTGCCGATCCTGATCCACGAAGCCGATCGCGAATGGGTGCAACGCCCTTCCGAACGCATTCGCTACTGGAACGGCGACGAACACAAACTCTCCGAGGACGTCACCCTGATCCGCTGCGGCGGCCACTTCCCCGGCAGCACCGCGCTGCACTGGAAGCGCGGCCCGCGCGACGGCGGCGCGCTGTTCCCGGGCGATGCGCTGCAGGTGGTGTTCGACCGCCGCCACGTGACCTTCATGTACAGCTATCCCAACTACATACCGATGAAACCCAGCGACGTGCGAGCGATGCGCGAACGCGTCGCCGGCTACGCATTCGAGGACGTCTACGGCTACACCTGGGGCCGCAACATCATCGGCGGCGGCCGCCAGGCGGTCGACGACTCCTTCGATCGCTTCCTCGCCGCGGTCGCCGGCTGAGCCGGCCGCGCGTCGCTGCCTTCCCTATCCCCCCGAGGAATACCCGATGCCGCATGGACTCGATGCTTTGCACGATTATCTGCCCGCACGTTTCAGCACCAGCGCCGACCTGCCGTGGATTCCGTCCTCGACCCCGGGCAAGGCCGCCAAACCTCTGCGCTTCCTCGCCGACGACCAGGGCTTCGTCGAACTGCTGCGCATGGACCCGGGCGTGGTCATGCCGCTGCACCGCCACACCGGCGAGATCCATGCCTACAACCTCAGCGGCAGCCGGCTTTTGTGCACCGGCGAGCTGATCGGCCCCGGCGACTACGTCTATGAGCCCCCGGGCAATACCGATTGGTGGAAGATCGTCGGCGACGAACCGATGATCGCCCTGGTCGTGGTCATGGGCGCGGTCGAATTCCTCGGCCCCGGCGGCGTGGTGCGGATGCGCGCCACCGCCGAGACCCAACGCGCCGAATACGAGCGCTACTGCCGCGAGCACGGGCTGCCGCCGCGCGATCTGATGGAGCGATGACCGGCGCCGCCGGCAAGCGTCGGCGGCCTCGGGGCTTCAGTCTTCGACGAAGGATTTAAGCCGCAGCAAGGCCTGGTCCCACTGCTGCGAGATCGCATCGAGCGAGCGCCGGGCCTCGTCCAGTTGCGCGGGCTCGAACTCCCACAAGCGTTCGCGCCCGGCCTTGAGGTCGCGCACCAGGCCGGCCTCGGCCAAGACCTGCAGATGCTTGGTCACCGCCTGGCGGCTGATGTCGGTGCCGCCGGTGAGTTGCGCGATCGACATGGCACCGCCCGCGCACAAAGCCACGACCAGGCGTAGGCGGGTCTCGTCGCTGAGTGCGGCGAAGACCCGTGCAGATTTATCCAAGGCCGATTTAGACAAAGCCGACTTGCGCAGCGCCGGCGTTTTCAACGCGGCCCTAGCCGACATAGCGCTCGATGTTCTTCATCTGCTCGTCCCAGCCGCCGCTGTTCATGCGGAAGGCTTCGTCGCGGCGCGAGGCCGGCACCCGGTCGAAACCGGACTCGACCACGCGCAACAGGGTGCCGCCGTCGACCTCTTCGAGAGTGAACTCGACCAGGGTCGGCGCTTCCTGCGAGTAGTCGACCTCGGCATCGACCGCGTAGGGATGCCAATGGAAAGACAGCAGGCGTTCGGGCTCGACGCGCTGGACTTCGACCTGCATCAACAGGTGTTCGTAGCCCGGATAGGTGATGTAGCCCTGGGTGGTCTGTCCGGGCACGAAGCGCTGGCCTTCGAGGCGGACGCCGAACCATTCGCCGAAGGACTCGGCGTCGGCCAAGGCCTGCCAGACCCGCGAGCGCGGCGCCTTGAGCAGGATCTGCTTCTCGATGCGATCGGTGGATGCGTTCATGGTCGTACCTCCGACCCGAAGGCTAGTCCCGCCGGCAGCGAAATGCAACCATTTGGTTGCCTTACATCGCTGCCGCGGCGATCAGGCCGCTCACCGCCACCGGACCCGCGCCCGGTTCAGGCCCCGAGCGAACCGTCCTGCAGGGCGCGGCACAGCTGCGCGGTGGCCTCGTCCATCGGGAAACAGCATTCCACGTGCAACTCGTCGATGGTGACGTCGCGCGGGGTGCCGAAGGTGGTGATGGTGGAGAAGAACCGCAGCTCGTGTTCGTCGCGGCGCAGGATCGTGGTGAGCAGCGGCGACGGCGCCGCATCGAACTGGCGCCGGCGCCAATGGCTCGGCACCCCGGGATAGGCCATGGCCTCGTCGAGCAAGGCGCGCGCCGCGCTGTCGCCGGGCGTGGCCGCGACGGCGGTATGCAGGTGACGGATCAGCTCGCCGGCCACCTCCTCCCAGTTGGCGACCGCCGGACGCAAATCCTCGGGGTCGAAGAACTGCCGGATCATGTTGGCGTGGCGGTTCGGGCGACCGCGCATGACGAAGGCATTGGTGCGCACCGCGGCCTCGTTGGCCATCAACACGTCCCAGTGCCGGTTCAACAGGAACGCCGGATACGGTTCCTGCTGCTTGAGGATGAATTCGATCGCGCGCCGGATCTGGGCGAACTCGGGCGTCGCCAACGCGGTCTCGGGGTACTTCGGCGCGAAGCCGGCCGCGACCAGCAGCGCATTGCGTTCGCGCAGCGGCATGTCGAGGGCGTCGGCGAGCTTGACGATCATCTCGCGGCTCGGCTGCGACTTGCCGGTCTCCACATAGCTCAGATGACGGGCCGATACGCCCGCGTCCAGGGCCAGGTCCAGTTGGCTCCAGCGCCGGACCGCGCGCCACTCGCGCAGCAGCGCGCCGACGCTCTGGTTGCGCGGGCCGATCTTCGGATTCGTAGCGAGGGCCATGTTCATGCGGCCATGATAGGAGCCGGCTTCGGTCAAAACCATGACCTCGCAGGTCATGCAAATTGCACCTGCGACGTCATTGCCGGCATGACTGCCGATCTCGATCATCGCCTCCCATCGAAACGCCCGACCGGGCCTGGGAGACGACATGAACCGCAGAACCTTCATCCAACTCGGCGTCGGCGCCGCCAGCGTCGGCCTGCTCGGCGCTTGCGCCACCGGCCTGACCGGCGCCGGCGCCACCGCCGCCGATACCGCGCCGTGGAACGCGGCCGCGTTCCATGCCGCGCGCCGCTTCGTCGCGACCTCGTTCGGCGAGATCGCCTACGTCGAGCGCGGTCAGGGGCCGGTGGCCCTGTTCCTGCATGGCTTCCCGCTCAACAGCTTCCAGTGGCGCGGCGCGATGGCCTATCTGGCGCCGTACCGCCGCTGCATTGCCGCCGACTTCATGGGCCTGGGCTATACGCGGGTCGCCCCAGGCCAGAGCGTTGCGCCGGACGCGCAGGTCGACATGCTCGCGACCTTGCTCGACCGGCTCGGCATCGACAGCGTCGACCTGATCGCCAACGACAGCGGCGGCGCGGTCGCGCAGATGTTCCTGGTCAAGTATCCGCAGCGCGTGCGCAGCATGCTGCTGACCAACTGCGACGTCGAGAACGACAGCCCGCCGGCCGCGGTGGTGCCGGTGATCGAAGCCGCGCGGCGCGGCCGCTTCGCCCTGGAAACGTTTCCGCCGCAACTGGCCGACCATGCCTTCGCCCGTTCGGAAAAGGGCATCGGCGTACAGTGCTTCACCTATCCCGATCATCCGAGCGACGAAGCGATCGAGACCTACTTCACCCCGTTGGTCAGCACGCCGCAGCGCGTGCAGCTCACCGACGCCTATGCGATGGGGCTGGACCCGAACCCGCTCGCCGGCATCGAGGCGGCACTGAAGCGCTGCACGCAACCGGTGCGGATCGTCTGGGGCACCGGCGACACGATCTTCTCGCCGGCCAGCCCGCACTACCTGGACCGCTTGTTCCCGAACTCGCGCGGCATCCGCTTCATCGAAGGCGCAAAACTGTTCTACCCGGAAGAGTTTCCGGAAGTGATCGCGCACGAAGCGCGCCAGCTCTGGGCGACGCTCTGATCGCAGCGAAATCTGCGTCGTATCCGTATGACGTTTGTCATCAATCGTGGCCGCGCCGGCGCGTTGCGACGACAACGATAAAGCTCATGCCTGGCCATCGCCAGGCTCGTGTCTCGACTACGACGGCGGCGCAATGCCGCCGTCGCGCGTATCGCAGCGGCCACCGATGCGCCGCTGGTACGCTCTTGCGATCCGTCCATCGGTTTCGCCTTGTCTCTGCGTACAGCAACCGCCATTACGCTGTCGTGCAAGGGCGCCGCGTCATCGCGTCGCCGCTCACGCCGCCGTCCGCGCACCGCGCTTGCAACCCTGCGCACGATTGCGGCATCACTGTCAGCAAGCCCACTCACTGCGCCGCCTTCGATGCCCTCACCGCTGCGTTTCCGAAACGAACGTCATTCGCCCGACCCGGTTGCGGACGCGCGCGCCGGTCCGCCGCCGTGGCGCCCGCCGCGTGCGCCGCTCGGCCCCGGCTTCGATACCCGGATGTGTTTATTTGTACGGTCCCGACGAGCACCACCCGCCGGCGCTACCATGCCGGCTCGCATGAGGTGGCCATGAATAAAGTCCTGCTGATAGAGGACGACGCCCGACTGGCCGGGCTGATATCCGAATACCTGCAACGCTACGACTTTCAAACCTCGGTGGTACTGCGCGGGGACCAGGCGCTGACCGCGATCGAGGACGATCCACCCGACGTCATCGTGCTCGACCTGATGCTGCCCGGCATGGACGGCTTCGACGTCTGTCGCCAGATCCGCAAGCAATCGAGCCTGCCGATCGTCATGCTGACCGCGCGCGGCGATCTGTTCGATCAGGTCACCGGCCTGGAGGTCGGCGCCGACGACTACGTACTCAAGCCGGTCGAACCGCGGCTGTTGCTGGCGCGATTGCGCGCCATCCTGCGCCGCAGCCAGGCGCGGCCGCAGCCCAACGGCTCCTCGATGCTGCTGTACGGCGGCCTGCAGATCGACATGACCGCGCGCCAGGTGCGCTGGAAAGGCCAGGAGATCGACCTCAAGACCGCCGACTACAACCTGTTCGTGATCCTGGCCCAGGCCGCCGGCCGCGTGCTCAATCGCGACGAGTTGCTGCGGCGCTGGCGCGGGATCGGCTTCGACGGCGTCGACCGCACCGTCGACGTCAGCATCTCGCGCCTGCGCCGGCATTTCGGCGACGACGCCCACGAGCCGCGCAAGATCAAGACCGTATGGGGCCGCGGTTACCTGTTCAGTCCGATCGCCTGGGAGGACTGAATGTTCGCGATGCTGGTGCGGCTGTATCTGACCGTGGCCGGCCTGCTGTTGTGCTCGATGCTGTTGGTGCAGCAAGCCTTTCCGTATCTGTTCCCGGACCAGTATTCGCAATCGGCGCGGCACGAATTCAGCGGCGAGCTGGCGCTGCTGCGCGAGCACCTGCGCGGCGTCGGCATCGGCGAATTGCCCGAGCACATCGCCACGCTCAACCGCAGCAACCCGGACCGCTACAGCGTGCTGTCGCCGGCGATGGCGCTGCGCCTGCCGTCGCGGGTGCTGGCCGAACTGGCCGCCACCGGCACCGCCAGCGACCACGTCAGCACCGAACATCACCACGTCTATGTCCGCCTCGACCACGGCGACGTGGTCCAGATCAGCTACGACGAAAGCGATTTTCCTATCCGCTACATCGCCTACGCCACCGTGTTCGCGATGGTGCTGGTCGGCCTGATGATCTGGCTGCAGCCGCATTGGCGCGACCTGGAGCAGCTGCGCGACGCCGCCGCGCGCTTCGGCGACGGCGACCTCAACGCCCGCGCGCGCCTGCCAGGCGGCTCGTCGATCCGCCAGCTGTGCGTCTACTTCAACAACATGGCCGACCAGATCGGCTGCCTGATCCAGTCGCAGCGCGACATGGTCAACGCCGCCTCGCACGAGCTGCGCACGCCGATCACCCGCCTGGAGTTCGGCCTGGCCAACCTCGGCGACACCCTCGACGACCGGGTCGCGCGCGCGCGCGTGCACGCCTTGCGCTGCGACGTCGAAGAACTCGACCTGCTGGTCGGCGAACTGTTGACCCTGGGCATGCTCGAACGCAGCGGCCCGATGCCGGCGTTGGAGCGCATCGACCTGTCCGCGTTCCTGCGCGCCTCGACCGGCGTGTCGGCCGAGGAGCTGCGCATCCGCACTACCCATATCGAATGGGCGCTCGCCCCGGCGCTGAAAGAGGTCGTGGTCGAGCCGCGCAGCCTCGGCCGCGCCTTCTCCAACCTCATGCGCAACGCCCTGCGCTATGCCGACGGCACCATCCGGGTCGGCGCCGAAGCGGTCGAGCACGGTTGGCAGTTGGTGGTCGAGGACGACGGCGTCGGCATCCCGCCGGAAGACCGCCTGCGCGTGTTCGAACCGTTCTATCGCCTCGACCGCAGCCGCGACCGCGCCACCGGCGGCTTCGGACTCGGCCTGAGCATCGTGCGCCAGGTGATCGACCGCCACGGCGGCGAGGTCCACATCGAGAGCTCGCCGCTGGGCGGCGCGCGCTTCGTCATGCCAATTCCCTGGCACCAGCCCGGCGAGTGGCGCGGCCGCAACCGCCCCCCGCGCGAAGAACCCGCGGCGGACGCCGGCCACCTCGAGCATTCGTTTCATCTGCAATGATCGGCGCCGAAAGGATCGGCGCCGAGCGCTGACCCCTTTTTCCGGCGCAGTGCGTTAACCCATGCGCAGGCCGCCAATGACGGCGGCCGGGAAGGAACCGATATGCATATGGAAATGAATGCCCTCGACGACGTCGAGTCGCAGGTCCTCGACCTCGCCAACCAGGCCATCGGCCATCAGGCCGGCGGCGATTACCGTCAGGCCGCCCAGCATTGGGCGCAGGCCATCGCCTTGGCCGACACCGGCATGCACGACGACGAGATCCGCTACTGGCTGCGCAGCGGCATCGCCGACGCGCACTACCGGCTCGGCCAGGACGAAGCCTGCATCGCCGCGGCGCGCGAAGCGCGCGCCTGGTGCCGGCAGAATCAGGCGCCGTTGGCGGCCTTGCTGCTGGGTCAGGCGCTGTACCGCAGCGGACGCGTGCAGGCGGCACTGGAAGCCCTCGACGAGGCGCGCGGCATGATCGGCGCGGAGTTCCTCGACGCGATCGACCACGTCCATCGCGACGCCATCGCCGAGCTCATGACCGCCCGCGCCGCCTGACCGCGACGCGGCGCGGCGGGTTCAGAAGCGCGCCCACCATTGCACCGAGCGCTCGAAGTAACCGATCAGGGTCTGCACCAGGCGTTGCCGGTCCTGCGGCTCGCCGCAGGCGATGACCCGGTCGACCGCGCTGTGCATCGCAGTGAAGAAGATCACCGCGGTCAGGCGCGGGTCCGGCGCGGCCCAGACCCGCGCCGCGATGCCGCCTTCGAGCAACTCGACCAGCTGATCGACGACCGGGTTCTCCTGCATCGCATGGCGGTCGTGGGTGCGCAGGTCGTGGAAGACCACGTCGTGCAAGGCGACCTGGTCGAGATACCCCTCGACCGCGCTCTGCACCCAGGCGCGCAGGCGTGCCGGCCAATCGTTGGGCCGGCAGCGATCCATGGCCTCGTGGAGACGGACGCGAAAACCCTCGACGAAACGCTGCTGCAAGGCCAGCAGCACATGCTCGCGGCTGGCGAAGTGGTCGCGCAGCACGCGCAGTTCCAGGCCGGCGCCGGCGGCGATGTCGGCCAGGGCGACGCGCTCGGTGCCGCGCTCGACGAACAGGCGCGCGGCGACGTCCAGCAGCGCTTCGCGGGTCGGGACGGCGGCCGCCGCGAAGGCGGGCTCGGGCACGGCAAACGCTGACGGGGACGGCATCGACCGGCCTCAAATGAGAATGGCTCTCATCATATCCCAGGCCACGACGGCGCGGGCCGGCGATACCGGCCATGCCGCCCGACCGCATTCACCCGGGCGTCGCGATCCGCGCCGGCCGCGCGTCGCAGTTCGATCGTTCTGCATCGCTCGACGCGGCGGTCTGCGCGCCATGGATATTCGCTGGCGGAAAATTCATTCGCGAAAGCGAAAATCGAAAGCGCCTCGATGCCGCGCGGCATCACAGGCGGATCGTGATTTCGAACCGCGTTGCGATACCGCGCGGATACCGATATTTCAGCGGCGCAAACGCGAAAAATCGCTGCGGCGAGAATATTCGCGCGATCTTGTCGCCTGTAGAAAAAGCTTCACATATCCGTCTTGTGATCCGGCTCTCAACGCCGGCTTCGTAAATATTCGACTTGTGATCCGTCTCTCACCGATCTCGATGGACACGGCCGGAGCGCTCAGGGATATTGAATCCGAAGCGGCAGCGAAGCGCGATGCGGATCGTCGCTGCCGCAGGCAACCACATAAGAACTCAAGCCCGCCATCTGCGCGAGTAGCGCAGCCAGCTGCTACGGACAGGGCTCAGCCCCGGCGCCAAGCGCCGCGGCGACGACATAGTTTTATTTCGAAACAAACATGGAGAGGGGGCCACTCGTAACGACGAGCTGGCCGCGGGATCGCGCGCGAAAACAACGCGTCGTCGGGCATCGCGCCCGCCGGCCGCTGACGGCGTGCGGCCAACGGCCGCCTCAAAGGATGCGCGCCATGAATGAATCCCACTCCCCCGCTCTGCCCCTGACCACCGCCCAGCGCGGCCTGTGGGTCGGGCAGAAGATCGCCTCGGCCGAAGCCTCCATGAACATCGCCGAAGCCGTGGAGATTTGCGGCCCGGTCGATACCGAGCTGTTCCTGCGCGCACTGCGCCAATTCACCCGCGAAGCCGATGCCACCCGTGTCCGCATCGTCGAACAAGGCGGCTTGCCGCGGCAGATCGTGCGCGAGGAATACGAAAGCGACTTCCCGTATTTCGACCTCAGCCTGGAAGCCGATCCGCGCGCGGCCGCGGAACGCTGGATGCAGGCCGAACTCGCCAAGCCGGTCGATTTCGTCCACGACCCGCTGTGGGTCAGCGCGCTGTTCAAGCTCGCCGACGACCGCTATTGCTGGTACCAGCGCGCCCACCACACGATCTACGACGGCTACAGCGGCGGCATGACCGTGCGCCGCATCAGCCAGTTGTACAGCGCCTATGTCGAAGGCCGCGAGCCCGAGCCCTGCGGCTACGGCTCGCTGGCGGCGCTGGTCGAAAGCGAAGCCGCCTATCGCGGTTCCGAACGTTTCCAGCGCGACCGCGCGTTCTGGCGCGAGCAACTGGCGGCCCTGCCCGAGGCGGTGACCCTGGCGCGCCGGCGCGTGCGCAACAACGGCGGCCTGCGCCGTGCGCGCGGCCTGCTCGACGACGCGGCGCGCACGCGCCTGGTCGAGATCGCGCGCGACTGCGGGGTGAGCCTGCCGCAGGTGCTCATCGCGCTGATCGCCGCCTATTATCACCGCGCCACCGGCGCCCACGACCTGGTGTTCGGCATGCCGGTCACCGGCCGCGTCAATCACGCCCTGCGCAGCACCCCGGGCATGGTCGCCAACGTGGTCGCGATCCGTTTGGCGATGAGCCCGCAGACGACCATGCCGGAACTGTTCGCGCAGGTCTCGCGCGTGGTCCGGCAGGCGCTGCGCCACCAGCAGTATCGCTACGAAGACCTGCGCCGCGACCTCGGCCTGGTCAATCCCGACCAGCACCTGGCCTGGCTCGGCATCAATATCGAGCCCTTCGACTACGGCAGCTTCGGGGGCCATCGCGCGACCGGGCATAACCTGCACAACGGCTCGGCCGAAGACCTGACCGTGTTCGTTTACGACCGCGACGACGGCGAAGGCCTGAGCTTCGACCTCGACGCCAACCCGACCCTGTACCCGGCCGCGGAACTCGACGAACACCGGCGCCGCCTGATGCGGTTGATCGAATCGGTGTCGGCCGATCCGTCGCTCAGCCTCGGCGCCATCGACGTGCTCGGCAACGAAGAACGCGACCGTCTGCTGCTGGGCTGGAACGACACCGACGCACCGCTGCAGGACAGCACCGCGCTCGACCAGTTCGAGCAGCAGGCCGCGCGTACGCCCGATGCGGTCGCGGTGATCGCCGGCGACACCGTGCTGAGCTATCGCGAACTCGACGAGAGCAGCACCCGCCTCGCCCACCGCTTGATCGCGAAGGGCGTGCGCCCCGGCGACATCGTCGCCATCGCCCTGCCGCGCGACGAGGTGTTGATCGCGGCCCTGCTCGCGGTGTGGAAGGCCGGCGCGGCCTATCTGCCGCTGGACCCGGAAGCGCCGGCCGAGCGCATCGCCCTGACCCTCGACGACGCCGCGCCGAGCCTGCTGCTGATCACCTCGAACCTCGCCGAGGCCTTCGCCGGCCGCGCCCTGCCGCTGCTGTTCGCCCACGAACAGGACGAGGCCTACGAGATCGACGTCGACGCCGTCCTGCCGCGCGCGCGCTTCGATGCCACCGCCTACCTGATCTACACCTCGGGCTCGACCGGCCGCCCCAAGGGCGTGGAAGTCACTCAGCGCAATCTCGGCAACTTCCTGCTCGCGACCCAGCGCCTGTTCGCGCCGACCGCGGCCGATCGATTCCTGGCCCAGACCACGGTCGCCTTCGACATCGCCTGCTTCGAGTTGTTCCTGCCGCTGAGCGTCGGCGCGCGCATCGTCGTGACCACCGCCGAGGTGGTGCGCAATCCGCTCGCGCTGGCCCGCTTGATCGCCGAGCACGGCCTCAACTTCGTCCAGGCCACGCCGTCGCTGTGGCGGATGCTGCTGGCCAACCCCGAGCTGCGCCTGGACGGCGTGCACGCGCTGTCGACCGGCGAAGCCCTGCCGCCCGAACTCGCCCAGCGCCTGGTCGCCGCGGCCGCGCGCGTGACCAATCTGTACGGGCCGACCGAAACCACGGTGTGGGCCAGCGCGATCGAGATCACCGCGGCCGACCTCGCCGACGGCGCGCCCCCGCCGATCGGCAAGCCGCTGGCGAACACCCGCGCCTACGTGCTCGACACCACGCTGAGCCCGGTGCCGACCGGCAGCGTCGGCGAGCTCTACATCGGCGGCGCCTGCGTCGCCAAGGGCTATCTGGGCCGCGACGAGCTCACCGCCGAGCGCTTCATCGCCGATCCTTTCGCCGCCCGCCGAACCGATCCGCTCACCGCCACCGATGCGCGCCTGTACCGCACCGGCGACCTCGCGCGCTGGCGCGACGACGGCGTCATCGAATACCTGGGCCGCGCCGATCAGCAGGTCAAGATCCGCGGTCACCGGGTCGAGCTGGGCGAGATCGAAACCCATCTCGGTGCCGAGGAAACCGTGGCCGAGGCCGCGGTCGCCCTGCACAGCGATGCCGCGGGGCACGCGTTGCTAGCCGCCTATCTGGTGCCCGCGACCGGCCTGCGCCTCGACAGCGACGGCCTGCGCCGCCGTCTCGCCGCCAAGCTGCCCGACCACATGGTGCCGAGCGTCTACGTCGAACTGGCGGCGCTGCCGCTGACCCCGAGCGGGAAACTCGACCGCAAGGCGCTGGCGCCGCCGGAGCGCAGCCGCCAGGCCGCCTATGCCGCGCCGCGCAGCGAGATCGAACGCAAGCTGGTGGCGCTGTGGCAGCAGATCTTCGGCCTCGAACGCGTCGGCATCCACGACAACTTCTTCGAGCTCGGCGGCGATTCGCTGACCGCCGCCGAACTGGTCGCCGCTTTTCCGCAGCATTTCGGCAGCGAGCTGTCGCTCGGCGCGCTGTTCGAAGGCTCGACCATCGCCGGCCTGGCCGCGTATCTGGAGCGCAGCGGCGGCGAGAACGATCCGCTCGGCGCGCTGTTGTCGCTGCGCCCGACCGATCGCGAACGGCCGCTGTTCTGCATCCATCCGGTGACCGGCTTCAGCTGGTCCTACGCCGGCATGTTGCGCCACCTCGACGAAGCCCTGCCGGTGTACGCCCTGCAGTCGCGCGGCCTGCGCGGCGGCGGCGCCCTGCCCGGCAGCATCGAGGAGATCGCCGCCGACTACATCGCGCAGATGCGCCGGATCCAGCCGCAAGGGCCCTACCGTTTGCTCGGCTGGTCGCTCGGCGGCCTGATCGGGCATGCCATCGCCGCGCAGTTGCAGCAGGTCGGCGAACGCATCGAACTGCTGGCGATGATGGATTCGTATCCGTTCGTGGCCGACGCCCACGACGCCCAGACCGAGGCGCAACAAGCCGTGGCCGTGCTCAAGTTCCTCGGCTTCCACCACCGCATCCGCGACAACCCGCCGCAGGACATGCGCAGTCTGGCCGACTTGTTGTGCCGCGAGTACGAGGTGTTCTCGATTCCGCTGGTGCAGGAAATCATGAAGGCCGACGCGCGCCTGATCGAGAACGTCACCGCGGTGACCCGCAACAACCTGATGCTGGCGCGGCGCTACCGGCCGGCGCCGATCGAGACCGACGTGGTGTTCTTCAACGCCGGCCTCAAGGAGCACGTCGACCTGGACGGCCTGCTGCATTACCACGCCGCAGCCTGGCAGCCCTTCATCGGCGGGCGCATCGAGATCCACGACATCGACTGCCATCACCAGTCGATGCTCGAGCCGCGCGCGGCCGCCCACATCGGCCGCGTGTTGCGCGAGCGACTGGACTCGCGGCCGCTGCCTTCCCCGCCACCGACGCCGGCCGCGCTCGCGGTCGCGTACTCGTAAGGAGACGCCCCGTGTCCGATGCCATCGTCATCTTCACCGTCGGCACCCAAGGCGACGCGCGTCCCTGCGTCGCCCTCGGCGTGGCCCTGCGCGAGGCCGGCCACCGGGTCCGCATCGTCACCAGCGATAACTTCGCCGGCATGGTGCGCGAGGCGGGGCTGGAGTTCTTCGCCCTCAGCGCCGACTTCAGCGATCTGCTGACCAACAACCCGGAAACCGTCGACAAGGCGCTCAACCCCTTGTTCCTGGTCAAGCACACGCGCGAGAAATTCGCCTCGATGGCCGCGACCTGGGTGCGCGAGACGCGGCCGGCCTGCGAGGGCGCGGCGCTGCTGATCGGCAACGGCATCGCCACCCAATTGGCGAAAGCGCTCGGCGAGGCCGAGGGCATCGCCTTCGTGCAGGCGCAGTTGCAACCGTTCACGCCCTCGCGCGAACTCTCGCCGCTGGCGTTCTGGTCGAAGGCCCGGTTCCCGGGCGCGGTCAACCTGGGCCTGTACCAACTCATGAAGTTGTTGGCCTGGTACACGCTCAAGCCCGCGGTCAACGACGTGATCCGCCCGCAACTCGGCCTGCCGCGCTATCCCTGGTACGGCCCTTATTTCGAGCGCGATCGCTTGCGCAAACGCGTGCTGTATGGCTACAGCCGGCACATCCTGCCGCGACCCAGCGACTGGCCCGAGGAGGCACGCGTCACCGGCGGCTGGTTCCTCGACCAGGCCGAGCAGTGGCAGCCGCCGCAGGCCCTGCAGGACTTTCTCGACGAGGGCGAGAAACCGATCTACATCGGCTTCGGCAGCATGCTGGCCAACAACGCCGAAGCCTTTACCGCGACCGTGCTCGACGCCGCGCGTCTAAGCGGCCGCCGCGCCGTGCTCGCGACCGGCTGGGGCGGCCTGCGCGGCGAACCCGGGCGCCGCGACGAGCGCACCTACGTGATCGACAACGCGCCGCACGACTGGCTGTTCCCGCGCATGGCGCTGGCTATGCATCACGGCGGCGCCGGCACCACCGCGGCGGCGGCGCGCGCCGGCATTCCCTCGGTGTTCGTGCCGTTCTTCGGCGATCAACCGTTCTGGGCGCGGCGCATGCACGAGCTGGGCGCGGCGCCGCCGGCCTTGGACCGCGTGAGCGTGACCGCGGCGCAGATGGCGCAGGCGATCGGCGTCGGACTGCAGGCGCCGATGGTGCAGGCCGCTGCGCAACTCGGCCAACGCATCCGCGCCGAGGAAGGCGGCGCGACCGCGGTGCGTGCGCTGGCCGAGTGGGGGCTGTTGCCGGCCGCGTCGGGCCCGGCCGTGCAGGCCGCATCGGCGAAGGAAACGCCGACGCGGCTGCGCGCGGTGGAGGCCTTGGAGGCCTGAGGCGGGGCCCATCGGCATCAGCCTCGCGGCCCGCCGCTCTCATCCGGCCCTGCGGGTCACCTTCTCCCGTAACCGGGAGAAGGAAGGCACCGTCGCCCTCGCAAGCGCCTGAAGCCACAAGGCGAGGCGTTCGGAGAGGTGGGCCCGGCTTGCGAAGGGCTCCCCAAGGCGCCGACCACCTGTCCCAACCTGCAAGACGCGCTTCGGCGAGAATGACCGGCTGATCGCGCGATGTTCTCGTCGCGCCTCACCCGCCGAGGCGTCCACCATGAAAAGCACCGATGTCGAACTCGAACGCCTGCGCATCCGCCGCGAAGCGCGCCGCGCCGCGCTCGCAGCCGACACCCGCGTCGCGGTCGAACGCGAGGGCCGCGCCGTCTGCCTGTCCGGTGGCGGTTATCGCGCCGCGCTGTTCCACCTCGGCGCCTTGTTGCGGCTGCACGAGAGCGGATTGCTGGCCGGGACGACGATGTTCAGCTCGGTCTCGGGCGGCAGCATCGTCTCGGCCTGGCTCGCCTGCCGCTATCTCGACACCCGCCTCGACGGCGAAGCCTTCGCTGCCTGGAGCGACCGCATCGATTTCCGCGCGGTGGTGATCGAGCCGTTCCGCGCCGTCGTCGCCCGCGACATCCGCACCGCGCCCGTGCTCGCCACCGTCGCCTACAACTGGCTCTGGCCCTCGCACCGCATCGCCCTGCTCGAACGCCGCTATGCCGAAGTCTTCGGCGAACGCACGCTCGACGAATTGCCCGAATCGCCGGCCTTCGTGTTCTGCGCCACCGATCTGACCTTCGGGGTGAACTGGGAGTTCTCGCGGCGCCGCGTCGGCGACTACCTCGCCGGCTATCTGCGCGACGGCGCACGGCGCGTCGGCCTGGCCTGCGCAGTGGCCGCGTCCTCATCGTTTCCGCCGGTGTTCGGCCCGGTCCGCTTCGACACCGAAGCCGGCGATTACCAGGGCGGTCACTACCAGGGCGACGACGGCGACGAACTGCGCGCACGCATCGAGCTTAGCGACGGCGGTGTCTACGACAACCTCGCCACCGAGCCGGCGCTGCGCCGTTACCGCGAGGTGCTGGTGTCCGACGCCGGCGGCCCGTTCGCGTTCGAGACCCGGCGCTGGTGGCTGCAGCGGCTGCTGCGCTACACCCAGGTCGTCGGCAACCAGGCCGAGGCCCTGCGCAAACGGCTGTTCTTCGGTCAGGCCGAGAGCGGCTCGCTGACCGGCGTGTACTGGAGCTTGAACGGCTCGCGCGACGAAGGCGCCGACGGCTACAGCCCGGCGCTGGTGCGCGAGGTGATCGGCCGGTTCCGCACCGATCTCGATCGCTTCCTCGGCCCGGAGTTCGAGGTTCTGGTCAATCACGGCTACTTCGCCGCCGTCGACGCGATGTGGCGGCAGAACGGCTGGCATCCCGACAGCGCCCAGAGCGCGAACTGGCCGTATCCGCAGCGCGCCGACGAGAGCGAAGTACGGCGCCTGTTGCGCCACAGCCACCGGCGCGTGCTGCACCGGCGCTGGTGGGGCGCGAGCTGAGCGGATCGCGTTCGGCATGCGCCCTCAAGTAGAGGCCGTGGCCCCACGCTCGCACGGCGCGAACAGGTCCAGGCGTTTGCGATACACGGACGTCTCGACCTGCATCAGGCCAAGCACCGAATGGAACAGGTTGTCCTGGCTGGCCGGCCGCCGCGCTTCGTTGCGCAGGCACCGCAGGTCGAGGCCGCGCGCGGCGCTGAAGCCCGGCGACATCCACATCACCATCGGCACCCGGGTCTGGGTCTCCGGCGCGATGGCGTACGGCACGCCGTGCAGGTACAGGCCGTTCTCGCCGAGCGACTCGCCGTGGTCGGACAGATAGATCAGCGCGGTGTCGCGACCGGCGTCGCCGGCTAGGTAACGGATCGTACGGGCGAGGAATTCGTCGGTCGCCAACACCGCGTTGTCGTAGGCGTTGACGATCTGCTCGCGACTGCAGCGCCCGAGCTCGTTGGTGTCGCAGGTCGGGGTGTAGCGGCGCAGGCGCTCGGGATAGCGGCGGAAATAACTCGGCCCGTGATTGCCGAGCTGATGCAGCACCACCACCGCATCGCCGCCGCGCTGGTCGAGGCGTTCGCGCAGGCCGCGCAGCATGACCTCGTCGAAGCAACCCTCGGCATCGCAGAAGGCCGGATCGCGGTCGTGCTCGAACGACTCGAACGCCAGGCCCTTGCAGACGTTCTTGCAGCCGGTCTGGTTGTCGCGCCACAGAGTCCGGATGCCGGCGTATTCGAGCACGTTGAGCAGGGATTGCGAACCTTCGATGCGGCGCTTGTCGTAGTGCTCGCGCCCGTACGGCGAGAACATGCACGGCACCGATATCTCGGTGCTGCTGCCGCAGGCGGTCACGTCGGGGAAATTGATCGGCTGGATCCGCGCCAGCTCCGGGGTGGTCTGGCGCTGGTAGCCGTTGAGGCCCCAGTTCTGCGCGCGCACGGTTTCGCCGACCACCAGCACCAGCAGGCGCGGCCGGGCGCCGGGCGGACGCGCGGCGACCCGCGCATCGGTGCCGATCGGCGCGCGCCCGCGCACCCGCGAGGCCGAGTCGTCGAGCGCGACCCGCGCCAGCGAAACCAGATAATTCGCCGGCGTCACCAGGTGGCGGATCTCCTTGTGGTTGCGCATCAAGGCCGAGACGTCCTGGAACGACAGCATCAGCGCCAGCACGCCGACCGCGAGCGCGGCCGACAGCGCGCCCAGGCGGACCAGCACCGCGCGACCGAGCGGACGCGGCTTCAACTTCACCCGCCACAGCAACAAGGACGGCAGCACGCCGTACAACAGCATCGGCAGGATCAGGCCGGCACTGAGCAGCTCGCCGGACTCCTTGCCGTCGGACTGCAGCACGTTGCGCACCATGCCGGTGTCGAGATACACGCCGTACTGGCTCATGAAATGCGCCGCCGCCGCGGTCACCAGCAGCAACAGCGTCAGCAGCGGCTTCACCGTCCAGCGGTTCAGCAACACCCCGAGCAACAGCACGGTGATCGCGACGATCGCCACGAATATGCAGGCGGCGATCCAGGCGCCGTGGCCGGCGCTTAACGCACCGGCGGCCGCGGCCGCGCGCCAGAACGCGCCGTTGGCGAACGCGGCGAAGAACAGGCTCGCGATCAGGACGAGGGTCTCGACGCTGGCCTCGGGCCGGTAGGCGAACCAGGCCGGCCAACGCGGCCGCACGTGAGCGATCGCGTTCATCGGCTCGCCCCCGGCGACAGCGGCAGGGCCAAGGCCGCCGGCGCCGGGCGCTCGCGCGGCGTCATCGCCAGGTACGACGCCAGCGCCACCGACCAGGCGATACCGAGGGTCCACAGATCGTGGGAAAGAAAATGCGCGCCGCGCAGTTGCTGCGAGACGCCGAACAACAGCCCGAGGCCGAGCCCGATCGCCAGCCCGAACCAGCGCAGACGCGGTTGCACGGTCAGGAAGAAGAAGTACAGGGCGACCCAGGCGTAACCGGCGCTGGCGTGGCCGGCCGGGAAGCAGCGACCGCGCGCCAACGCCGGCGGTCGCTGCGCGAACAGAGCGAAGAAATCGTGGCCGCCGCCATAACGGCGCAGGTCCCAGGGGCATTCCATGCCGGTCAGCGATTTCAGCGCCGAGACCAGCGAGATCGCCAGCAGCGTCGACGACAGCAGATACGCCAGCGGCCGCCGCCACCCGCTCCAGCCTGTGCGCAGGCGCGCGACGATCCACAGCGCGAGCACGCCTAACCAGGCCGCGGTGCTGGCGTCGCGGCCGAAACGATGGACCAGATGCTCGGTCAGATAGGCGTTCTGCAGCGCCCAACGACCGCCCTGCCAGGCATACAGGCGGTCGGCCAGCCAGAAGTCGCCGCCGCCCATCGCCCAGGCCGTCAGCGCGAACCAGACCAGCAACGGCGCGGCGAGATGGGTCGCAAGCATCGGCTGACGCCAGCGACGATGCGCAGCGAGGGGGGCGGAACGGGCAGGCAGAGCGGCGGATTCGTTCATCGGCGGCGACGGGCTCGCGGGGCGGCGAAGGCGGTCCCGCAATGGGATCGGCCGGACCGGCGGCGATCATCGAAGCGCTGCTGTCGGAGAGCGGTCGGAGCCAGGTTGGCGCTTCGTTAAAACCGCCCGATGGCGTACGGTGCGGGCGTCGGCGTTCAGCTGCCGGCGTGGATCGCGGACGCCGCCGGCGGCGTTCCGACATCGCTCCGACGCGGCCCGGGCGAATCTGGCGGTTCAGTCCGACAGGTATCGCGGCCGCCGGCGCGGGCCGCGCCGCCGCGAATCGGGCACTATCGCAACGAGCCGCAAGCGGCGGCGGGAGACTCGGCGCATGCGCCTGCTGGTGGTGGAAGACAATCGCAGCCTGGTCGCCAACCTCTTCGATTATTTCGAGGCGCGCGGCTACACCCTGGATGCCGCGCCCGACGGTCCGACCGGCCTGCACCTGGCGGTGACTCAGCACTACGACGCGATCGTGCTGGACTGGATGCTGCCGCGCCTGGACGGGCGCGAAGTACTGCGCTGCCTGCGCGAGGAGGCCGGGTCCGACGTGCCGGTGCTGATGCTGACCGCGCGCGACGAACTGCCCGACAAGATCGCCGGCTTCCGCGCCGGCGCCGACGACTACCTGACCAAGCCCTTCGCTCTGCCCGAACTCGAAGTGCGCCTGGAAGCATTGGCCGCGCGCGCCAGCGGGCGCGGGCGCAGCCGCGTGCTGCAGGTGGCCGATCTCAAACTGGACCTGACCACACTGGAAGTCAGCCGCGGCGGCCGCGCCCTGCACCTGTACCCGGCCTGCCGCAAACTGCTCGAAGTGCTGATGCAGTCGAGCCCGGCCGCGGTCACCCGCGAACGCCTCGAACATGCGCTGTGGGGCGACAGCCCGCCCGACGGCGACATGCTGCGCTCGCATATCTACGAACTGCGCCGCGCGGTCGACGGCCCCTACCCGGTCAAGCTGATCCAGACCTTGCCGCGGGTCGGCTACCGCATCGCCGCGCCGGCCGCGACCGCGGCGCACGACGACCGTGCCCGCGACGACCATGCCCGCGCCGACTGAAGCCGAGGCCGACCGCGCCCGTAGCGGCTTCCGCTCGAGCCTGCAGCGCCGCATCCTGCTCGGCGTGCTCGGCTATACCGCGCTGCTGTCGATCGCGGTGGTGGTGCAGGGTTTCATCGTCAACGAATACGCCGAACGCCTGGTGTGGACTTCGTTGATGAACTCCGAACTCGATCATTTCATCGAGCGCCGTCGCATCGATCCCGGCTACCGTTGGATCGACACCGAATCGCTGAGCCTCTACGACAGCCGCAGCAGCCGGCCGATCCCCGCCGACCTGCAGGTGCTGGGCCCCGGCGTGCACGACGACATCCTGGTCGACGGCGGCGAACGCGTGGTCATGGTGCGCGACGTCGAGGGCGGGCGCCTGACCCTGTCGCTCGACATCACCGACATGGAGCACAGCGAGTTCGACATGGCGCTGACCATCGCCGGCGCCGCGATCCTCACCTTGTTGCTGCTGGCGCTGATGATCGCGTGGGGCGTACACCGCCTGGTCAGCCCGCTGAGCCATATGGCCCAGCGCATCGGCAATCTGCAGCCCGATCGCGCCGGCCAGCGAGTCGAAGTGCCGGAAGCGGCGAGTTCGGAGCTGGTCGTGATCGCCGATGCGGTCAACGACTACCTCGAACGCAACGATCGTTTCGTCGAACGCGAGCGCGCCTTCGTCGACAGCGCCAGCCACGAACTGCGCACGCCGATCGCGGTGATCGCCGGTTCGACCGAACTGGCGCTCGAACAACGCGAGCTGCCGCCGGGCGCGCAGTTGCAGCTCGAACGGATCCGCCGCACCGCGCGCGACGTCGAGCAATTGATCTCGCTGCTGCTGACCCTGGCCAAGGACCCGCAACGGCTCGCCGCGAGCGCCGACCGCGTCGCCCTGGACCAGTTGCTGCCGGAGATCGTCGAAGACCACCGGCATCTGACCCGCGACAAGGACCTGAGCCTGGCGCTGGCGCCGCTGCCGCATTGCGAGATCGTCGCGCCGCTGCCGATCGTGCAGGCGGCGATCGGCAACCTGCTGCGCAACGCCATCGAGAACAGCGACCGCGGCGAGATCGCGATCCGCCTGTCCGCGGATGCGACCGTGATCATCGAAGACCCGGGCCACGGCATGACGCCGGAGGAGATCAGCGCGATCTACGCGCGCGTCGCGCGCGGCGGCCGCGAAGGCGGCGGCATCGGCCTGGACCTGATCTCGCGCCTGTGCGAGCACCTGGGCTGGAGCCTGCGTTTCGATGCCGCCGAACGCGGCACGCGTACTACGCTGCGCTTGCGGCCCGGTTGATTCGCGGACTGCCGTTGGGTAAGCCTTAGGGCCGCAGGAATGGTGCCGCCAACCAATTCCAGCCACTACGAGTGCATCCCTCCGTCATCTCCGCGCAGGCGGGATCCAGGGCTCTATCGCGACAGGACTCTGAAGTCTTTGGATCCCCGCCTTCGCGGGGATGACGAGCAAGT
>Ga0307406_10000299_pt1 | contig 29271 bp, 30 predicted proteins | sample 322Cmetagenome_3_FD_203706 | JGI IMG/M metagenome (GOLD analysis project Ga0307406, IMG submission 203706) | Maize rhizosphere microbial communities from greenhouse at UC Davis, California, United States - 322HYB-C-2 | ecosystem: Host-associated > Plants > Roots > Rhizosphere > Soil | place...
AGCAGGTAGGCCGTCAGTGAGGCCGCCCCGCGTCGCGCGCCGAGTGCCGCACCCACGACGATCACGCCGAGGGTCTGGCCGGTGATCGGCACCGGTCCGATGAAGAAGGACACCTTGGCGAGGAGCGCGACCACCGCGACGCCGGTGAGCACGAGCGCGGCGTCGAGGGCGAAGGCGCGGGCACGGCCGTCCGGGCGGGCGATGAGGTCGATGAGGACCGGTCGGCGGGCGGATGCAGTGAGGGACATGGGTCTCCTTGGAACTCCGTGGGCGTCGGATCCGGCGAGGGCCGGGGCCGTCGCGACTCATCCTATGGGCGGCCCGTCCGGGGTTTGTGTACTCCGTCCGACAACGCTCTGGCGATTATCTGTGCGGAACTCACCGCGGCAGTGGGGAGAACCGCCCGAGGGCGCGCGCCGCCGTGCGCCGTCGAGCCGGGTAGACTCGGAGGCTGGCCAGTCGGCCGCCCCTCCATCACCGACCGAACGGACGTCCGCTGTGCTCGCCGTGCACGACCTCGAGATCCGCGTGGGCGCGCGCACGCTCATGTCGGAGGTGTCGTTCCGTGTCTCGGACGGCGACAAGATCGGCCTCGTGGGCCGAAACGGTGCGGGGAAGACGACGCTGACCAAGGTCCTCGCCGGCGACCTGCTCCCCGCCGATGGCAAGGTCGAGCGCTCGGGTGAGCTCGGATACCTGCCGCAGGATCCACGCTCGGGTGACCCCGAGATGCTCGCCCGCACCCGCATCCTCGATGCGCGGGGACTCGGCTCGCTGCTTCTGGGCATGCACGAGGCAAGCGAGCTCATGGGCGCGGACGACCCCGACGTGGCCGCCAAGGCCATGCGCCGCTACGGGAATCTCACCGAGCGCTTCGAGTCCCTCGGCGGGTACGCGGCCGAGGCCGAGGCGGCCTCCATCGCGCACAATCTGTCGCTGCCGGACCGCATCCTCGATCAGCCGCTGAAGACGCTCTCCGGCGGTCAGCGCCGCCGGATCGAGCTCGCCCGCATCCTCTTCTCCGACGCGCAGACGATGATCCTCGACGAGCCGACCAACCACCTCGACGCCGACAGCGTCGTATGGCTGCGGGAGTTCCTCAAGAACTACAAGGGCGGGCTGATCGTGATCAGCCACGATGTCGAGCTGGTCGGCGAGACGGTCAACCGGGTGTTCTACCTCGACGCCATGCGCCAGGTCATCGATATCTACAACATGAACTGGAAGAACTACCTGCGTCAGCGGGTCGCCGACGAGGAGCGCCGAAAGAAGGAGCGCGCGAACGTCGAGAAGAAGGCGACAGCGCTCCAGCAGCAGGCCGCACGGTTCGGCGCCAAGGCGTCCAAGGCCGCCGCGGCCCATCAGATGGTCGCCCGTGCGGAGAAGATGCTGTCGGGGCTCGAGGAGGCGCGTCAGGACGACCGGGTGGCCAAGCTCCGCTTCCCCAAGCCCGCGCCGTGCGGCAAGACGCCGCTCATGGCGAAGAACCTCTCGAAGTCGTACGGCTCGCTGGAGATCTTCACCGACGTCGATCTCGCGATCGACCGCGGTTCCAAGGTGGTCGTGCTGGGCCTCAACGGCGCCGGCAAGACGACCCTCCTGCGTATTCTCGCGGGCGTGGACGCCGCCGACACGGGGACGATCGAGCCCGGTCACGGCCTCAAGATCGGCTACTACGCGCAGGAGCACGAGAACCTCGACGTCGACCGCTCCGTGCTCGAGAACATGATGTCCGCCGCTCCCGACATCAACGCCACCGAGGCGCGCAAGGTCCTCGGTTCGTTCCTGTTCACCGGCGACGACGTCCTCAAGCCCGCCGGCGTGCTGTCGGGCGGCGAGAAGACGAGACTGTCGCTGGCCACGCTCGTCGTCTCCAGCGCGAACATGCTGCTGCTGGACGAGCCGACCAACAACCTGGACCCGGCATCGCGAGAGGAGATCCTCGGAGCCCTGGCGCACTACGAGGGCGCCGTCGTCCTCGTCTCGCACGACGAGGGCGCCGTTCAGGCGCTGAACCCGGAGCGCGTGCTCATCCTGCCCGACGGGGTCGAGGACATCTGGGGCCGGGACTACATCGACCTCATCACGCTCGCCTGACGCCCGACGCCTACTAACGCCTCTGGTCAGCGCGGCACGTCGTCAGGGCGGCACGTCGTCAGCGCGGCGCGCCGGCGTCGACGAGGGCGTCCTCCTCCTCCATGTCGCGGTCGCGCCGACGCCTCTCGCGGACGACGGGCGCCGCTCCGGCCGCCTCGGCGGCGTCCTCGCGCCGGTGGCGTCGCTCGGTGCGGATCATGTACCAGATGAAGACGAACCCCATGATCGCGAACAGGATCCACTGGATCGCGTACGAGAGGTGGGGGCCCGGGTCGGCCGACGGCGACGCGAGAGCCTGCGGGGCCGTCGCCGGGGCGGGGTCCTCGCTCACCATCAGCCCGTACACGTCGGTCAGGGCCGCCTCGCCCGATGCGACCGTGCCGGCGATGAGGGGCAGATGGATGGTCGGGACCTGACCCTCCGGGGCGGTGCGTCCGGAGCGGGGGAGCGGCTCACCCGGCTTCAACCGGGCGACGACCGTCGTCTCGCCGGTGGGCGGTGCGGGGACATCGTCGGGCTCGGGGCTGCTCTCGCCCGGCGCCACCCATCCGCGATCGACGATGATCACACGCCCGTCCGTCACGCGGAAGGGGACGAGCACCTCGAACGCGCTCGTCCCGCCATGGGGCCGGTTGCGCACGAGCAGCTGCTCGTCGTCGAGGTACTCGCCGACGAGGAGAACCGGGTGCCATTCGTCGGCGGGATCGAAGTCGGCGCCGTCAGGGATCAGCTCGGACAGCGGGACAGGGTCGGCGTCGTAGTTGGCCGCGATGAGACCCAGCTGCTCATCCCGATCGGCGTTGCGCGTGAACTGCCAGTTGGCGAGGAACCCGCAGGCGATCGCGAAGACGACGGCGAAGCCGATGTAGCCCGCCCAGCGCGCCCCCGCCCTCACGATGTCGTCCTCATGCGGTCGGCTCCGGATCGAAGGCGACGACCTGAACGGGGAAGTCGCGTGCGGCGAGATAGTCGCGGAGGTAGGTCACGTGCTTGTCGCACGCCGCCCACACCTTCCGTCGATCGGTGGTGTGGATGCGGGGATTGCGCCAGACGACCTGCCAGAGCGCTTCCGCCCGGCACCCGGCGCGGGAGCAGATCCTGTCGTTCATGACGCGGCAGGCGGCTTCGGGTCGGATTCGGCGATCCGGATCACCGTGGGCGCGGGGGCGGGCGGCGGCGTCGCCGGTCCGGCGGCCAGCTCGCGCTCGGGCGGCACCGCGTCCGCTTCATCGCCGTCGGAGCTCACGTTCGCGACGACGACCGCCAGATACGGGAGCAGGACGGCGCCGACGGCGAAAATCCCGGTGTGCCACCCGTACGGAGTGATGACCACCATGAGCACGAAGCACACCACGCGCACGCTCATCATGATGAAGTACTTCGTCATGCGTGCGTGAGCGTCGTCGTGCGGCGCACGGCGCAACGACGTCGCCGACTGCGGCGCACGGTTCTTCATGGCAGGTCCGAGGTTTTCACGGTCCTCCCAGGCTACGCCGCTCGGGGGCCGTTCAGGCGCCGAGAGCGAAGCTCGACGGGCTGGTCGTGATGAACAGGCCGATCACCACGGCGATGAGCAGCCCGATGCCGATGCCGACCCACCCGACGATGACGCCGGCGAGCGCCATGCCGCGGCCCTTCTCGTGGGTCCGCGCGATCTGGTTCAGGGCGATGTGCCCGGTGATGACGCCGACGATCACGCCGAGCGCGAGCACCCAGGTCCAGGCCAGGACGAACCCGACGATCGACGCGACCATCGAGGTGATGGCGAGGGGGTTCGTGCGGGGCCCGGCGTACCCGTAGGGGGCATAGGCGGCAGGCGGGGCGTAGGCGCCGGCCGGGTATCCGGCGGCGGGCGGCTGTGCGCCCGGGGCGCTGTAGGAGGGCGGGGGGTAGGCCGGAGTGGGGTAGCCCGGGGCGGGGTAGCCGGGTGCAGCCGCACCGGGCTGTGCGGGCGGCTGCGGTGCCGCGTGCGGCGGCAGGGGCGCCACGGGCGGCGGCGTCGGTGCGGCGCCGGTGGTCGGGTCGTCGGGCTGTGCGGGGTCGCTCACGGGTCCTCCTCGGGGCTCGCCTCCAGGCTATCGGTCCCGCGGCGTCCGGTCCGTGTCGGGTAAGGCAGGGGGCGGAGAGCGGCCGACTAGGCTGGGGCCGATCCACCATCGACCCCGGGAGTTGTCATGTCCACCGATCGAGTCGTCCTCGTCACCGGCGGGAACCGCGGCATCGGCCGCGCCATCGCGGAGCGCTTCGTCGCCGACGGCTACCGCGTCGCCGTGACGGCACGCTCCGGAGAGGGTCCCGAGGGGACGCTCACCGTGCGCGCCGACGTGACCGACGCCGCACAGGTGGATGCGGCGTTCGCGCAGGTCGAGCAGGAGCTCGGCCCGGTGGAGATCGTCGTGGCCAACGCGGGCATCACGAAGGACACCCTGCTCCTGCGCATGACCGAGGACGATTTCGACTCGGTGGTCGCGACCAACCTCGGCGGCACGTTCCGCGTCGTCAAGCGCGCGGCGAAGGGCCTGCTGCGTGCCAAGTGGGGCCGCGTCATCCTCATCTCGAGCGTCGTCGGGCTGTACGGCTCCGCGGGGCAGATCAACTACTCCTCCTCGAAGAGCGCGCTGGTCGGCTTCGCGCGGTCGCTCACCCGCGAGCTGGGCGGTCGCGGCATCACGGCGAACGTCGTGGCTCCCGGGTTCATCGAGACCGACATGACGGCCGAGCTTCCCGAGGACACCCAGGCGGAGTACAAGCGCAACATCCCGGCAGGACGTTTCGCGACGGCGGACGAGGTCGCGGGTGTCGTGACCTGGTTGGCATCCGACGACGCGGCGTACATCTCGGGGGCGGTCATCCCCGTCGACGGCGGACTGGGCATGGGGCACTGACCTCGGCTCACGCCACGACGGCGACCCGGGCCGGGCCCGGACTCAGGGCAGGAGCGGGATCACGTCCCGGAGGTCGACGCGACCGATGACGAGATCGGCGCGCGCACGCACCGAGGGCTTGGCGTTGAACGCGAGCCCGAGCGCCGCGTCGGCCATCATATGCAGGTCGTTGGCTCCGTCGCCGATCGCGATGGTCCGCGCGCTCGGCACGTCGTAGTCCGTCGCCCACTCGCGCAGGGCGGCGGCCTTGCCGGCGGCATCGATGATCGGGCCGTCCACCAGCCCCGTCAGGCTGCCGCCGTCCACGGCGAGACGGTTGGCGCGCCACACGTCGGCGCCCAGTTCGGGGGCGACCGTGTCGAGGATCTCGTGGAAGCCGCCGGACACGACCGCCGCGACGCCGCCCCGCTCGTGGATCGCGTCGATCAGCTCGCGCACGCCCGGCGTCGGCTCGATCCGTTCGAGGACACGGGCGAACGCGCTGACCGGCACACCGCGCAGCGCCTCGACGCGGGAGCGCAGGCTCGTCGCGAAGTCGACCTCGCCGCGCATCGCCGCCTCGGTGGCGGCCGCCACTTCGGCGCCGCGACCGGCCTCATCGGCGATGAGCTCGATGACCTCGTTGCGGATCAGTGTGGAGTCGGCGTCGAAGACGACGAGGAAGCGGGCGTCAGGCACGCTCCCAATCTATCGATCCCGCCGGACCGTCGACCCCATCGCCGGCCCGTTCAGGCGGTGACGTGCACGTTCTTGCCGACGACCGTGATCCCGCTCTCGGTGACCGTGTAGCCGCGCGCGAGATCGCGCTCGCGGTCGACGCCGACGGTGGCCCCGGCATCGAGGATCACGTTCTTGTCGAGGATCGCGCGGTGCACGCGGGCGCCTGGGCCGACGTTGACGTGGTCGAACAGCACGGAGTCCGTGATGGTCGATCCGCCGCCGGACAGGGTCCATGGCCCCACCACGCTGCGCTCCAGGTGCGTGCCGGACAGCACCGAGCCCAGCGACACGATCGAGTCGATCGCGTTGCCGATCCGTCCCACGCCGTCGCGCACGAACTTCGCGGGCGGCGAGTTCAGCGACTGCGAGTGGATGGGCCAGTCCGTGTTGTACAGGTTGAAGATCGGCAGGGTGGAGATCAGGTCCATGTGGGCGTCGAAGAACGAGTCGATCGTTCCCACGTCGCGCCAGTAGTCGCGGTCGCGTCCGGTGGAGCCGGGCACGTCGTTGCGCTTGAAGTCGTAGACGGCGGCCTCGCCGCGGCCCACGAAATAGGGGATGATGTCGCCGCCCATGTCGTGGTTCGACGTCGGCAGCTCGCCGTCGGCCTCGACGGCCTCGATGAGCGCCTGTGCGTCGAAGATGTAGTTGCCCATCGACGCCAGCACCTCGTTGGGGTTGTCGGAGAGCCCCGTCGGGTTCTGCGGCTTCTCCAGGAAGTCGCGGATCGTGATGTTGTCGGTCGGATCGACGTCGATGACGCCGAACTGGTTCGCGAGGCCGATCGGCTGACGGATGCCGGCGACGGTCGCCTTCGCCCCCGACTCGATGTGGGCCTGGAGCATCTGCTCGAAGTCCATCCGGTACACGTGGTCGGCGCCGATCACCATCACGATGTCCGGCTTCTCGTCGTGGATGAGGTTCAAGGACTGCAGGATCGCGTCGGCCGAGCCCGAGAACCAGCGCTTGCCGAGGCGCTGCTGCGCGGGCACCGAGGTGACGTACGAACTCAGCAGGGCGGACATCCGCCAGGTCTGCGAGACGTGCCGGTCGAGGCTGTGCGACTTGTACTGCGTGAGCACGACGATCTGACGCAGACCCGAGTTGATGAGATTCGAGATCGCGAAATCGATGAGCCGGTACTGGCCCGCGAAGGGCACGGCAGGCTTGGCTCTGTCGACGGTGAGGGGCATGAGCCGCTTTCCCTCGCCACCGGCGAGGATGATTCCAAAGACCTTCGGCGCTGCAGGCATGCCCCCACACTATGCCCGGTCTTCGCGTCTGTACTAGCGTTCGTGACATGCGCGTCGATATCGTCACGAAGGAGTACCCGCCCGAGGTCTACGGCGGCGCCGGGGTCCACGTGACCGAGCTCGTCGCGGCCCTGCGCGAGCGCATGGAGGTCCGGGTGCGCGCGTTCGGCGCCCCTCGCGACGAGGCCGGGACGACCGCCTACGGTGTGCCCGCGGAGCTCTCGTCGGCCAACGCCGCGGTCCAGACACTGGGCACCGATCTGGAGATCGTCGGCGACGTCGCCGGAGCCGACGTCGTCCACAGCCACACCTGGTACGCGAACTTCGCCGGACATCTTGCCTCGCTTCTCCACGGCATCCCGCACATCGTGACGGCGCATTCGCTCGAGCCCCTGCGGCCGTGGAAGGCGGAGCAGCTGGGCGGCGGCTATGCGGTCTCCTCCTACATCGAGAAGACCGCGTACGAAGGCGCCGCGGCGATCGTGGCGGTCAGTGAGGGCATGCGTCAGGACATCCTCCGCAGCTACCCGTCCCTGGATCCCGAGCGCGTCAAGGTGATCTACAACGGCATCGACGTGGACGCCTGGCGCCCGGTCGACGATGCGGCGCTCCTGGAGCGGTACGGCATCGATCCGACGCGACCGTCGGTCGTCTTCGTGGGTCGGATCACGCGGCAGAAGGGCCTGCCCTACTTCCTGCGCGCGGCGGCGATGCTGCCCGGCGACGTGCAGATCGTGCTGTGCGCCGGTGCGCCCGACACCCCGCAGATCCTCGCGGAGGTCGAAGGTCTCGTCCGCGAGCTCCAGAAGGATCGCGAAGGTGTGGTGTGGATCGACGAGTTCCTCCCGCGCGATCAGCTCTGCGCGATCCTCACGGCGGCGACGACGTTCGTCTGCCCCTCGGTCTACGAACCGCTCGGCATCGTGAACCTCGAGGCGATGGCTTGCGGTGCCGCCGTTGTGGGCACCGGCACCGGGGGGATCCCGGAGGTCGTGGTCGACGGCGTCACCGGAAGGATCGTGCCGATCGATCAGGTCCAGGACGGGACGGGGACGCCCACCGACCCGGAGCGGTTCGTCGCCGACCTGGCCGCCGTGCTCACAGAGGTGGTCTCGGATCCCGAGCAGGCGCGCGCCTACGGGGAGGCCGGTCGCCGCCGCGCCGCGGAGGAGTTCAGCTGGCAGGCGATCGCGGATGCCACGACGGCGCTGTACCGCGAGGTGACCGGGAACTGACTCCCGCCTGCCGTTAGGCTGGGCACATGCCGCTGGTCCTGGAGTTCGCTGACGTCGTCGTCCGCCGCAACGCCCGCAACATCATCGATCATCTCGAGTGGAGCGTCAGTGACGATCAGCGCTGGGTGATCCTCGGTCCCAACGGCGCCGGCAAGACGACGATCCTCCAGCTCGCGTCGACCCTCATCCACCCCACGTCGGGCGCGGTGACGATCCTCGACGAGCAGCTGGGGCGCACCGATGTCTTCGAGCTGCGCCCGCGCATCGGCTTCGCGTCGTCGGCGATGGCCAAGCGCATCCCGCCGGAGGAGACGGTCCTCGACGTCGTGCTCACCGCGGCGTTCTCCGTCCTCGGCCGCTGGAACGAGTCCTATGAGGCGATCGACGAGCGGCGCGCGCGGCGCGTGCTCGCCAACTGGCGCCTCGAGCACCTCGCCGAGCGCACGTTCGGGACGCTCTCGGACGGTGAGCAGAAGCGCGTGCAGATCGCGCGTGCCGTCATGACCGATCCCGAGATCCTCCTGCTGGACGAGCCCACCGCCAGCCTCGATCTCGGCGCGCGAGAAGAGCTGCTCGCCCTGCTCAGCGGCTATGCCCAGGCTCCCTCGACGCCGGCGATGGTCATGGTGACCCACCACGTCGAGGAGATCCCGGTCGGCTTCACACATGTCCTCCTGTTGCGCGACGGACAGGCGGTGGCGGCCGGACCCGTCGCCGAGGTCCTGACCTCGGAGAACCTGACCGCGACCTTCGGCGCGGAGATCGTGCTCACCGAGGTCGACGGGCGCTACGCGGCGCGCGCCGCGGTCGGCGCCTACTGATCCAGCGCTCCCGCCGTGCGACAACGGGGCGTGCGGGAGGATGATAGAATCGTCCTTTGGTGCGCTCGCACCGCAGACTTCCACCCGCCCCTGGCAGAATCCAGGGCACTTGTGAGGAACCCAATGAAGACTGACATCCACCCCGACTACCAGGCCGTCGTTTTCCGCGACCTGGGCTCCGGCGACACCTTCCTGACCCGTTCGACGGTCACCAGCGACAAGACGATCGAGCTCGACGGTGTCACGTACCCCGTCATCGACGTCGAGATCTCGTCGGCGTCGCACCCGTTCTACACGGGCAAGCAGCGCATCATGGACTCGGCCGGCCGCGTCGAGAAGTTCAACCAGCGCTTCAAGAACTTCGGTGGCTCCAGCAAGTAAGCAGACCACCTCGAAGGCCCCGCTCCGGCGGGGCCTTCGTCGTTGACGGGGCGCGTGTCTGCCGGCCTGTCGGTTCGGGCGGGGTTCCCTCCCGGCGGTCACGTCGATCGGGTGGAGTCGCTGCTGCGCGCGCTGGCTGACACGCACCGGCGGCGAGCGGCACGGTGCGGCGCTGCGCGTGACGGACCGGACGGTGCAGCGGTGGATGTCGGACGCGGTGCTGCTGGTGAGCGGGTTCCCCGCCACGTTCGCCACACTGACCGTGGGGGACATCTCCGCCGGTCACATGCGGGAGATCGTCGAGGCGGGCACGCCGATCGACGATACCCGGGCGCGGGCGACGTTCGAGGCGGCGGCACTGGAGATTGCGCGGCGGGAGACACCAGGACGGTTGCGGCCCGCGGTGCGACTGCTGGCCGCGCGACTGCATCCGGTCCCGTTGTCAGCGCGGCACGCAGAAGCAGCGAAAGCGCGGGACGTGTGGGTGCGCGACCTCGACGACGGGATGGCGGAGCTGATCGCGACACTGCCCGCGCACCTGGCCCATGGCATCCGCGATCGACTCGACCGCATCGCCCGCGCGGAGATCGATGCCCGCGCAATGATCGACGACGCTGACGCGGGTGAGCCTCTGGTGTCTGAGCCGGTCGTCACGGATTGCCGGCGGATCGGAGAGGTGCGCGCGGACGTGTTCGCGGACCTGCTGTCGACGGGGCATGCGACTCCCGAGGCGTCGAACGCGTCTGTCCCGGCGGGGGAGGTGATCGTCGCGCACGTCCGGGTCACCGTGCCGGTGATGACCGCGCTCGGTGCGGACGACGCGCCGGCGGAGCTGACCGGCCGTTCCCCGATCGACACCCCCACGGCGCTGCGGCTGGCGGGAACCGCCTCCGGGTGGGATCGGGTGCTGACCCACCCGTTGACCGGGGCGGTGCTCGGGGTGGACCGGTACCGGCCGTCGGATCAGCTGAAGCGGACACTGCGGGTTCGGGACGAGCACTGCCGGTTCCCGGGGTGCCGGATCCCGACGAACTGGTGCGACATCGACCACACCACCGCCAGAGAACATGACGGACCCACGGAGATCACGAACCTCGCGCACCTGTGCCGACGACATCACACACTGAAGCATCACTCGGCGTGGCGGGTGAGGCAGACACCCGACGGCGTCGTGCACTGGACGAGCCCGACCGGCCGCGAGCACCCCGACCGTCCCGCCCGCACCCTCGTGTTCACCTCGGACCCCGATCCCGCACCAGCGCACCACGCGGGTCCGGAACCCGAACCCCCACCACCCTTCTGACGACGGTGCGCGCTGACACGGCGTGCTCCACGCCGTGTCAGGCTGAGGACATGAACGACATCGATGCCGTCGAGCTCGCCGCCTTGCGCGAACGCGCCTACGGTCCGGCAGCGGCTGGTCTGAGCGGCGACGAGGTGCGACGTCTGCAGGGGTTGGAGACGGCGAGTCGGTCGATCGGTCGCAGAGGTGGCATCGATGCGCCCGGCTCCGCATCGCCCGGCTCCGCAGCACCCGGCTCCGCGGCGTCCGGCTCCGCGGCGTCCGGCTCCGCGTCGCCACCCGCGACGACGACCGACAGCGCCGTCGTCACCAGCGAGCCCGAGCCGCGGACGGGGCTCTCCGGTGCGGCGAAGCTCCTGCTCGTGGTCGCGGCCGCACTCATCCCCGTGGCCGCGGTCACGGGGTTCCTCGCGGCCTCCGCGATCGTCGCCTCACCCGTGGCGCCGACGCCGACGGCCCTCGTCATGGCGGACGACGTCGACCTCGCCCCCCGAGAGCAGCAGCGCACCGAGGTGCTCGCGTTTCAGGACTGGGACGGCGGTGACGTCACATTCTGGGGTGCGGTCGAGGACGTCTCGGTCTGGTGGGGCACCGCGGACGGGACCACCTGCGTCGTCGTCACGCTCGATCGGGGCGGCTCGGTGCCGATCTGCGCGGACACCGCCGCCGCACGGGCGCAGGGCATCCGGGAAGAGGTCGAGTTCTTCCATGTCGACAGCGAGGTCCCCGGAGCGGAGGGCCTGATCGACGTCACGGACGTGCCGTCGACGCGCGTCGTCTTCGCCGGCAATCCCTACACGGGGCAGTTCATCCTGCTGCGCGACGACTGACGGTCAGCGGATCGGCCAGCTGCCGTCGAGCGCATCCGTGGGGTCGAGGCGACCCACGCGGATGAAGTACTCGGTGAGGCTCTCGGCCTGCGACCGCGCCCAGCCGATCTGCTGAGTGTGCAGTTCCTCGACCTCGTCGGGCAGACGGAACCGCCCGGCGAGCGCCTGCGCGACGCGCCCGGCGGCGATCGCGTCGGCGGACGCGTCGTGCGCGCCGTCGAGGACGACCCGGTAGTGGGCTGCGACCACCTCCAGCGTGCGCTTCCCCTTGCGGTAGCGGTCCATCGCCTTGTCGAGGACGAGAGGGTCGATCACCGGCGAGGGGTCGGCGATCGGCGCGACGCCGTGGCGGAGCGCCTCATGCTTGAGGAGCGAGAAATCGTACGGTGCGTTGTACGCGACGACGGGGATGCCGGCGTCGAAGATCCCGCGGAGCTCGGTGACCACCTCGTCGACGACGTCGCGCACCGGGCGACCCTCGGCGCGCGCTCTCGCCGTCGTGATGCCGTGGACGGCGGTCGCGCCCTCCGGGATCGGCACACCCGGATCGGCCAGCCATGCCCGCGATCGCACGACCGCCCCGGTGTGATCGAGGATTCCGACGTGCGCGGAGACGATGCGATCGGTGCGTACATCCACCCCCGTCGTCTCGAGGTCGAACACCCCGACGGAATGCGCCCACCTCGGCAGCGACGGCGACGGCGACAGCGCCGCGGAGGCAACCCCCGAGGCGGCGGCAAGCGCTCCCGCGCCCGCCGCGGGGGCGGCCGGCGTGCTCAGCCCGAAGTCGTCGTCCTCCCACAGGGGGACCGGCTCCGGGTACCACGCGTCCATGTGATCGACGCTACGGGGACGCGCCGACATCGCTCGGCAGCGCCACGCGCATGCGCGGCATGCACGGCTCGTAGACTCGACGGGTGGCTGCAGAGAACCCCTACGCCGAACGCCTGGCGCGGATCCCCGTCGAGCGTCGCGACGTGGAGATCCTCGGCGGACGCACGGCGTACTGGGTCTACGGGCCGGCCGACGCCGCCGTCACGATCCTCGCCGTCCACGGGTTCCGCGGCGACCACCACGGCCTCGAGCCGGTCGTCGCCTTCCTCGACGGGATCCGCGTGATCTCCCCAGACCTTCCCGGCTTCGGACAGACGCCGCCGCTGGCCGGCCGCACGCACACGCTGCAGACCTACGCCGACTGGCTGCGGGAGTTCGCGGCCGCCGTGGCGCCGGAGGCGATCGTGCTCGGTCACTCCTTCGGGTCGATCGTGTCGGCAGCGGCGGTCGCGGGCGGACTGCCCACCGAGCGGCTGATCCTCGTCAACCCGATCGGCGCACCGGCGCTGGAGGGTCCGCGCGGCATCCTCACGCGACTGGCGGTCTTCTACTACTGGGCCGGTGCGAAGCTTCCCCGTGCCCTCGGCGAGGCGGTGCTGCGCAGCCGCGTGATCGTACGGGTCATGAGCGTCTCGATGGCCAAGACGAGCGATCGAGTGCTGCGGGCATTCATCCACGACCAGCACGACACGTACTTCTCGGATTTCGCCGATCGCGATGTGCTGCGCGACGCGTTCGTCGCCTCGGTGTCCCACGATGTCCGGGCCTACGCACCGACGATCTCGCAGCCGACCCTGCTGATCGCGGCGGACCGCGACGACATCACGCCCATCGAGGCCGAACGGCGCCTGCAGGGGTTGTTCCCCCAGGCCGAGCTGGTCGAGATCGCGGGGGTGGGGCACCTGATCCACTACGAGAAGCCGGCGCAGGCCGCCCACGCCGTCACGCGCTTTCTCGCGCCCTCCGACGCCGGTACGCGTTGACGTTCATGCGGTTGCCGCAGTTGCCGGTGTCGCAGTAGCGCTTCGATCCGTTCTTCGAGTAGTCGACGTACACCGATCGGCAGTCGTCCGCGTCGCAGATGCGCACCCGGTCCCACTGGTCCGCGCGGATCACTTCGACGAACGCCATGGCGGCCTCCACGAGGATGCGCGTCGCAAGCGGCGCCGTGTCCTCGGTCGCGTGGATGTGCCAGTCGTACTCGTCGTGGATGACGAGCTGCGGCAGCGCGCGTCCGTCACGGAGCATCGCGTTGACGAGCGGCACGGCGCCGTCCCGGTCGACGTCCCAGAGGGCGCGCAGCGGTCCGCGGATGCCGCGCACCGCGGACAGCTCCTTCTCGTCGCGCATCATCGCGCCGGTGAAGGGGAACTCCGTCAGGTAGCCCGCCATGTCGTCCTGCGAGACGAGAGTGTCGACGCCGTCGGAATCCGTGTCGGGGAGAGTGTTCACGAGCGCGACGGCCGCACGAAGCGACAGCTCCGTGTCACGAATGAAAACCATGTTGACTCCTGACGTGGGCGAGCGCTACTGTCACCAGTGTAAACAACGGTCACTCATGACAGTCAGGAATCCCGTGACCCAGACCGCTCCGCTCGCCGTGACCGTGGCCTCGCCGTCGTCCGCACGCTCCGCCACTGCGCGTCGTCGCACGGCCGGCGTGACGATGGCCGTCGTGTCCGCGCTCGCGTTCTCGTCCAGCGGCCCGCTCGTCAAGCCGCTCCTGGAGGCGGGCTGGTCGCTGTCGGCCGCCCTCGTCGTGCGGATGGGTCTCGCCGCGCTCGTCCTCTCGCCGGCGCTCGTGCGGGCCGTCCATCGCGAGCGGGGGTTCCTGCGCCGGCACGCTCTGGCGCTCCTGGCTTTCGGTCTCATCCCGGTCGCAGGGTGCCAGCTGCTCTTCTTCTCCGCGATGCAGCGGATGCCTGTCGCCGTGGCACTCCTCATCCAGTACCTCGCCCCGGTGTTCCTGGTCGGGTTCGTCTGGCTCCGCACGCGTCGCGCCCCCTCCCGCCTCGTCGTGCTCGGCTCGGCCGTCGCGATCGCGGGACTCGTGCTGGTCGTGGACATCTCGGGGGCACGGTTCGACCTGCTCGGCACGCTGCTGGCCCTCGGAGCCGCGCTGTGCGTCTGCGTGTACTTCGTCATGTCGGAGCGCACCGGTGACGACCTGCCGCCGCTCGCCCTCGCCTCGGGGGGACTCCTCGTCGGTGCCGTGTTCACCGCCGTGCTGGCCGCCGTCGGCGTCCTGCCCTTCTCCGCCCCCGACATCACTGTCGCCTTCCGCGGCATCGAGGTGCCGGGCTGGCTGCCGCTGCTGTGGGTCGGAGCCGTGGGCACGACCGTCGGCTACGCGCTGGGGGTCATGGCGGTGCCGCGCACCGGCTCCCGGCTGGCGTCGTTCGTCGGGCTGTCCGAAGTGCTCTTCGCGCTGCTGTTCGCCTGGCTGCTGCTGGCGGAGACCCCGGCGCCGATCCAGTTCCTCGGCGGCGGGCTGATCCTGGCCGGCGTCGTGCTCGTCCGCCTCGACGCCGACGCGCCGCCGGAGGTCATTGCTCCCGTCGAGCCGCTTCCAGGAGGGGCCGCACCCGATACCCGATGACCTCGCCCATCACGAGCGAGGTCTCGGTGCGCTCGACGCCGTCGATCGACAGGATCCGGGCGTCGATCCCGAAGAGGTGCTGCGTGTCGCGGGCGGCCACGCGTGCGAGGAGATCGACCTGCCCGCTCAAGCCGTGCGCCTGCAGGACCTCGGGGATCCGCGCGAGCTCCTCGGTGATGCGCGGCAGGTCCGCCTGCCGCACGACGATGCTGATCATCGCCTCGATCGGGTATCCCAGAGCGTCGGGGGCCATCGCGCGCTCGAAGGATCCGAACACTCCGGAGCGCTCGAGCTTCGCCATCCGCGCCTGCACGGTGTTGCGAGATAGCCCGAGCCGCTCGGCGAGGGCGACGACCGTCGCGCGGTGATCGTCGGCGAGCGCGTCGAGCAGCTCGAGATCGACGTGATCGAGAGAACCCATAGTGCGAAACGATAGCAGGACGATCATCCGCATTCTGCGCAACATGCTCAACGTGCTCGCCAATGCTTGAGCTAGGTGCCCCGGCGACGTAGCCTCGGGTCACCGGCGACGAGGCCGGAAACTGTGCTTCGACGGCGCTCTCCACAAGGGCGCGCCGTCACCCGCAGAAGGGACGACGATGACGTACACCCCGACCACCGACACCGAGCACCGCTCGGAGCTCGACGAGCCTGTTCAGCTGCTCACGCCCTCGGGCCAGCGGCGCCGCGATCCGCGCCTGGACGAATGGGCCGACGACCTCGACCTCGCCACACTGCGGGGGCTCTACCGCGACATGACGCTCGCCCGCCGCGTCGACGCCGAGGGCGTGGCTCTGCAGCGCCAGGGCCAGCTCGGCCTGTGGGCACCCGCGCAGGGCCAGGAGGCGATCCAGGTCGCGAGCGCCCGGGCCTGCCGCGCGGACGACTTCCTCTTCCCCAGCTACCGGGAGCACGGGGTGCTGCTCGTGCGGGGGGCGGCCCCGGCCGACCTCGTCCTCTCCTGGCGCGGCGAGGTGGCGTCGACCTATGACCCCGCCGCCCTCAACGTCGCGCCTCCGCAGATCATCATCGGCGCCCAGACCCTGCATGCGGTCGGCTATGCGATGGGGATCCAGCGAGACGGCGCGGATCAGGTCGCCGTCGCCTACTTCGGCGACGGGGCCACCAGCCAGGGCGACGTCAACGAGGCCATGGTGTTCGCAGCATCCTTCTCCAGCCCCGTCGTCTTCGTCTGCTCCAACAATCACTGGGCCATCTCCGAGCCGGTCACCGTTCAGGCGGCGCACCCGATCGCCGACCGGGCTCCCGGCTTCGGCATCCCGAGCATGCGCGTCGACGGCAACGACGCGATCGCCTGCACCGCGGCCATGCGCTGGGCGCTCGACCACGCCCGGGGCGGCGGGGGCCCGGTGTTCCTCGAGGCCGTCACGTACCGGATGGGGCCGCACACGACGTCCGACGATCCCACGCGGTACCGGTCGAGCGACGAGGTCGACCTGTGGCGGGCCCGGGATCCGCTGACGCGGCTCGAGGCGCTCCTGCGCGCGGAGGGCGCGTTCGACGACGCCTTCCGTGCGGATGTCGACGCCGACGCGCTCTCGTTCACGACGCAGATGCGCTCCGCTGCGATCGACGCGGTCTCGGCCGCACCCCTGTCGGTGCTCGATCACGTCTATGCGGAGCCCCACACCGGGCTCGAGGAGCAGCGCCATCGCTTCTCGGCCTACCTCGACGGCTTCGACGGCGACGAGGGGAGCGCACGATGACGAGCATCGCGACCGGCAAGGCGTCCCTGACCATGGGCAAGGCGCTCGGCGCGGGCCTGCGACGCGCCATGGCCGACGACGAGCGGGTCCTGGTGATGGGGGAGGACATCGGCAAGCTCGGCGGCGTCTTCCGGATCACCGACGGACTGCTCGACGAGTTCGGCACCGCACGGGTGATCGACACGCCGCTGGCGGAGTCCGGCATCGTCGGCACGGCGGTGGGTCTCGCGCTGCGCGGATTCCGGCCTGTCGTCGAGATCCAGTTCGACGGCTTCGTGTACCCGGCGTTCGACCAGATCGTCTGTCAGGTCGCCAAACTCCACTACCGCACGCGGGGCCGGGTCCGGATGCCGATCACCATCCGCATCCCGTGGGCCGGCGGAGTCGGAGCGGCGGAGCACCATTCCGAGTCGCCCGAGGCGTACTTCGTCCACACCGCAGGGCTCCGGGTCGTCGCGGTGTCGAACCCGCAGGACGCCTACACCATGCTCCGGCAGGCGATCGCGAGCGATGACCCCGTCGTCTTCTTCGAGCCGAAGCGGCTCTACCACTCCAAAGGCGCGGTGGACCTGGATGCGCACATCGCCGACGCCGCTCCGATGGGCCTGGCGCGCGTGATGCGCGAGGGGACCGACGTCACCCTTCTCACCTACGGCGCGCAGGTCACCACGGCCATGGACGCCGCGACGGCGGCCGAGGACGAGGGCCTCTCGCTCGAGGTGATCGACCTGCGGTCGCTGTCGCCGGTGGACTACCGCACGGTTGCGGCGTCCGTCCGCAAGACGGGTCGGGTGATCGTCACCCACGAAGCCGCACGGGAGGCGGGCGTGGCGGCGGAGCTCATCGCGAGCATCACGGAGCAGTGCTTCCACTACCTGGAGGCGCCGCCGCTGCGTGTCACCGGCCACGACATCCCGTATCCGCCCGCCAAGCTCGAGAAGCACCACCTGCCGGATCTCGATCGGATCCTCGACGCCGTGGACCGCGTGCTCGGCCGGCCGAACAGCTTCCCGGAGGTGACGCCGTGATCGCCGAGTTCCGCCTCCCCGACCTCGGGGAGGGACTCCCCGAGGCGGAGATCGTCCATTGGCATGTGGCGCCCGGCGATGCCGTCGAGTTGAACCAGACGATCGCCGAGGTCGAGACCGCCAAGGCCATCGTCGACCTGCCGTCGCCGTTCGCCGGGGTGGTCCGCGAGGTGCGCCACTCCGCCGGCGACGTGGTCGCGGTCGGCGAGTTCCTCATCTCCTTCGAGGTCGCCGGTGCGGCCGACGCCACTGCACCGGACGCCACTGCACCGGACGCCAGTGCACCGGACCCCCATGCAGCGGCCGCCGGGCAGAGCCGCACCGCGGCGCCCGCCGAGGTCTCCGCCGCCCCCTCCGCAGACGACGACGTCCAGACGCCCAATCTCGTCGGGTACGGAGCGGCACCTCGGACGTCGGCTCGTCCGCAGCGCCGCACCCGAGGAGGCCGCCCCGCCGCGGGCGCCGACACGGCGGTGCTGGCTGCCGCGCCGCATGACGCGGTCGCCCCGAGCGCGCCGGAGCAGGCGCGGCACGAGCGGCCACGCTCGACGCCGCCGGTGCGCAAGCTCGCGAAGGACCTCGGCGTCGATCTCGCCCTCGTGGCCGCCTCCGGAGCGCACGGGGTCATCACGCGGGCCGACGTGGAGGCTCATGCCCTGCGCGCGGTCGACGGTGCCTCTGCCGGGATCGCAGCGCCCGCGCCGACGGAGTCGACCCCGTCGCGCGAGACGCGCATCCCCATCCGCGGGGTCCGCAAGGCGACGGCTGCCGCGATGGTGCGCAGCGCCTTCACCGCACCGCACGTCACGACGTTCGTGACGGTCGACGTGACGGAGACGATGCGGCTGATCGAAGCGCTCCGCGCCGACAGGCGGCTGGAGGGCCACCGCATCGGTGTGCTCGCCGTCGTCGCCAAGGCGGTCTGCCTCGCGCTGTCGCGACACCCGGAGCTGAACTCGCACTGGGACGAGCAGGCGGGCGAGATCGTCCGGTTCGGCTATGTGAACCTCGGAATCGCGGCCGCCACGGAGCGTGGACTGGTCGTCCCGAACATCAAGGACGCCGACGCCCTCGACCTCGTCGCCCTCTCGGACGCACTCGGCGACCTCGCCCGCGTCGCCCGCGAGGGCCGCGCGGGCCTCGACCAGCTCAGCGGCGGCACGTTCTCGATCACCAACTTCGGCGTCTTCGGCGTCGATGCCGGGACGCCGATTCTGAACCCCGGCGAGGCCGGGATCCTGGGTCTCGGGGCGGTCCGTCGCCAGCCCTGGGAGCACGAGGGGGCGATCGCGCTGCGCGAGGTGATGACGCTGAGCCTCTCGTTCGACCACCGGCTCGCGGACGGCGAGCAGGGGTCGCGCTTCCTGCGCGAGGTGGCCGATGTGCTCCGGGAGCCGGGTCGGGCGATGCTGCTGCGTTGAGCAGCGCGTCCGTCGGGCATCGCCCGAGCCTCTGTCCGCTAGTCGGCGAGGGCGGCGAGCGCCATGCCGCGCAGGATGCCGTGAAGCCCTTCGGCGTCCGTGGTCCCCCGGGCGGTCCGGACCGTGTGCGGCGTCGAGTTGATGAGTCCGAGCGCGGCGTGGGCCCGGACGCGGAGCTCGTCGTGGCTGCGCCGCGGATGCCGCGGGGCGAGGGCCTCGGTCCACACCTCGACGTAGTCGCGCTGGAGCGCGCGCACGGTCTCCCGGTCGCGGGGAGTCAGGCTCGCGAGGTCCCGGTCCTGGACGCGGATCACGTCGGAGTCCGCCAGCGCGAAGTCGACGTGGAAGTCGACGAGGGCCGCGAGACGGTGCTCCGGGGCGGCGTCGTGCATCACCGATCGGCCGCCGGCGAGGAGGCGTTCGCTGACGCCGATGAGGATCTCCGCCAGAAGCGCCTGCTTGTTGGCGAAGTGGCGGTAGACGGCGGGGCCGCTCACCCCGACTGCCGCACCGAGCTCTTCGAGGCTCACTCCCGCGAAGCCGCGCTCCGCGAACAGCCGCGCTGCGGCCCGCAGCAGCGATCGGTGGCGGTCGGCCTTGGCGCGATCGCGTTCGGTCACACCCGTTGCCATCTCAGTTACTCCTCGCTAACCTGATGGTGTCAGTTAGTGAAACGTAACCGGTCGTGCTCCCTTGGAACAACGGCCGTGACGCGATCGTGACGTCGATGGAGATGACATGACCCTCAGCGAACCCCGGCGGGATCTGACCGAGGAGGAGCGCGAACTGTCACACCTCGTGCGGCAGTTCGCCGACGAGGTCGTGGCACCGGCTTCCTACGAGGCGGATCGCACGAAGACCCTGCCGCTGGACGTCATCGCCCAGATGGGGGAGATGGGGCTGTTCGGGCTTCCCTTCCCCGAGGAGCACGGCGGCCAGGGCGGCGACTACTTCGCCCTGTGTCTGGCGATCGAGGCGCTCGCACGCGTCGATCAGTCGATCGCCATCACCCTCGAGGCCGCGGTGAGCCTCGGCGCGATGCCCGTCTTCCGCTTCGGCACCGAGGAGCAGAAGCAGGAGCTCCTCCCGCAACTGCTCAGCGGCGAGGGCCTCGCCGCGTTCGGCCTCACCGAGCCGGAGGCCGGCTCCGACGCCGGAGCGACCCGGACGACCGCCCGGCGGGACGGTGACGAGTGGGTGATCGACGGAGCGAAGCAGTTCATCACCAACTCGGGGACACCCCTGACCCGCTTCGTCACCGTCACCGCCGTGACGGGGGAGAGAGACGGCCGCAAGGAGATCTCGACGATCATCGTCCCCTCCGGTACGCCGGGATTCACCGTGGGTCCCGCGTACGACAAGGTGGGCTGGCACGCCTCGGACACGCACCCCCTCTCGTTCACGGGGGTCCGCGTCCCGGCGGGCAACCTGCTGGGGGAGCAGGGGCGGGGCTTTGCGAACTTCCTGCACATCCTCGATGAGGGACGCATCGCCATCGCCGCCCTGTCGACGGGGGCCGCCGAGGGCTGCCTGGAGGCCGCCGTCGACTACGCGCGACAGCGGACGGTGTTCGGCGAGGCTCTCGCCGCCCGCCAGAGCGTCCAGTTCACCCTCGCGCGGATGCAGCAGCGCGTGCATGTGTCGCGCCTGGCCTGGCAGCATGCCGCGCGACTGCGCGACGCCGGTCGGCCGTTCAAGACGGAGGCGGCGATCGCGAAGCTCACCGCGAGCGACGCCGCGATGGACAATGCACGCGAGGCGACGCAGATCTTCGGCGGCAACGGCTTCATGAACGAGTACCCGGTCGCCCGGCACTTCCGTGACTCGAAGATCCTCGAGATCGGCGAAGGCACCAGCGAGGTGCAGCTGCTGGTGATCGCGCGAGCGCTCGGCGTGGCCTGACCGGGTAGCGTGACAGCGTGAGCGAGCACCCCGGATTCGAGCAGCCAGGGACCACGGTGCCCGGCCCGGCGCTGCTGTTCTGCCCTGCCGATCGGCCGGAGAGGTTCGAGAAGGCGCTCGCCCGCGCCGACGGCGTGATCCTCGACCTCGAGGATGCGGTCTCGGCCGATGCCAAGGCGGCCGCGCGCGGCCACCTCATCGACGCGCACCTCGACCCCGAGCGGGTGGTCGTGCGTGTCAACCCGCCGGGGAGCGAGGACTTCGACGCCGACATGGCCTCGCTGTCCCAGACCGACTTCCGGACGATCATGGTCGCCAAGGCGTCGTCCCCGAAACGCCTCCGCCGGATCGACCCCCGGTTCGCGGTGATCGCGCTCTGCGAGACGGCCGCGGGCGTCGCGGCGGCCGAGAGGCTCGCCGCGCTCGACAACGTCATCGCGCTGATGTGGGGGGCCGAGGACCTCGTGGCCTCGCTCGGCGGCACGTCGAGCCGCAAGCGCGGCGGCGGCTACCGCGACGTGGCGCGCCACGCCCGGTCGCGGGTGCTGCTGGCCGCGGGCGCCGCGGGCAAAGCGGCGATCGATGCCGTCCACCTCGACATCGACGACGAACGGGGACTGCGCCGCGAGGCTCGGGACGCGGCGGCGAGCGGCTTCGCCGGCACCGCCTGCATCCACCCGGCCCAGGTGGCCGTGGTGCGCGAGGCGTACCGGCCCGACGCGGCGACGCTGGCGTGGGCGCACCGTGTGCTGGCGGCGGCCCTGGGCGAGCGCGGCGTCTTCCGCCACGAGGGCGTCATGGTCGACGAGCCCGTGCTGCGACACGCCCGCGCCGTCCTGCACCGCGCCGGCTGAGCACTCGGCTGCCGCGGTCCCCGCTCAGCCTGCGCCGCGCGACTCAGCCCCGGATCCCGCTGTAGTCGAGCAGGCTCAGGCGGTCGCGCTCGACGAGGAAGGTGTGCGCCGAGCCGTTGGCCAACCGCTCACCGGGAGCGGGGAACTCGCCGGCCGTCGCGTGCCGGATGAGCTCGCGGATGAGCGCGCCGTGGGAGACGAGGATGAGCGACGGTGAGGCGGGAGACGTCGAGCGGCGTGCGTCGCGGATGGCGGCGCGAAGGCCCGCGAGCGCCCGCACCCGGACGTCGGCCCAGGACTCCGCGTTCGGCACGACCGCGTGGTCCCAGTCGCCCCATCGCTCGCGGAACGAGCCGATGTCGACGCCTTCCGCGTCGCCGTAGCTCCGTTCCCGCAGCTGCGCGTAGGCGCGCGGCGGCGCGACGCCCAGCCCTTCGGCGATGATCGCCGCGGTCTCGCGCGCGCGGGACAGATCGCTCGACGCCACGACGAGCGGCGTGTCGCCGGCCAGGCGTGCACGCAGGACGTCCGCGGTGTCGCGCGCCTGCCGTCGGCCCGTCTCATTGAGGGGGATGTCGGTGGACCCCTGAATGAGTCGGCGGAGGTTCCAGTCGGTCTCGCCATGTCGGACGAGGGTCAGGGTGGTCACCCCTCGAGCCTAGCCGCGCGTGCCCGGCGATCGGCGCGGACCGAGCCCTCAGCGGAGCGCGGTCAGTGCGGTCCCGAGCAGCTGCAGCACCTCCGTGGTGCCGGCGTCGATCTTCACGGTCGCCTTCGCGTCGGCGCGCGTCTGGCCTCGGTTGACGATCACGACCGGAAGCTTCCGGCGGCGTGCGCGCTCGACGAGCCGCACGCCCGAGTTGACCACGAGCGAGGACCCGGCCACCAGCAGGGCGTCGCTCGTGCGGACGAGCTGCTCGGCCTCCTGGAACTTCTCGACCGGCACGAACTCGCCGAAGAACACGACGTCGGGCTTGAGCATCCCGCCGCACACGCTGCACGTCGGGATGACGAAGCCGTCGCTGGACTCGGGGAGGACATCCCCGTCGGGACCGAGCCGTACGCTGTCGGGCACGGTGATCCACGGGTTGTCGGCTTCGACACGCGCGGCGAGATCCCGGCGGTCGAACACCTGACCGCAGTGGGTGCAGAAGACCCGGCGCATCGTTCCGTGGAGTTCCACGACGCGCCTGCTGCCCGCGCGGACGTGGAGACCGTCGACGTTCTGCGTGACCACTCCTGTCGCGATGCCGGCGCGTTCCAGGGCGGCGAGCGCTTCGTGTCCGCCGTTGGGTGCGGACGCCGCGAACGTGCGCCAGCCGAGGTGGCTTCCCACCCAATAGCGGCGGCGGGCGTCCTCGCTCGAGAGGAACTGCTGGGCGGTCATGGGCGTGCGCGTCGGTGCCCCCTTGCCGCGATAGTCGGGGATGCCCGAGTCGGTCGACACTCCCGCTCCGGTGAGGACGGCGATGCGGCGGCCGGCCAGGGCGTCGACGGCGCGGCCCAGCGCGGCGGCGGTGCCGTGATCGAGGTCGAGCACGCTGACCATCCTCGCCCCCTCTCGTCGCGTCCTCCGACACTACGCCCGCCGGTTTTCGGGCATGTTACGGCACGCGCCGACGTGCCGACCGCGCGGCCGCGGCCATCGCGGCGGCGGGGGTCGTGGGACAGTGGAGGGATGGACATCGCCCGGATCGAGGACCCCGCGGATCCGCGGATCGCCGACTACCGCGACCTGACCGACATCGCCCTGCGGCGTGTGCTCGAGCCGGCAGGAGGCTTGTACATCGCCGAGTCGGCGAAGGTGCTCGGTCGCGCGCTCGCCGCCGGCCATCGGCCCCGTTCGGTGCTCGTCCAGGAGAAATGGGTCGACGAGACGGAAGCACTGCTCGCTTCGTACGGCGTGAGCGACGCACCGGCGTACGTGGTGCCGGAGGGCGTCGCCGCAGCACTCACGGGCTACGCCGTGCATCGGGGCGTGCTCGCGGCGATGCACCGGCCCGCTCTCCCCGCCGTGGCGGAGGTCGTGGCCGGGGCGCGCACGGTCCTGGTCCTGGAGGACATCGTCGACCACACCAACGTCGGAGCTGCGTTCCGTGCGGCGGCGGGACTCGGCGCCGACGCCGTGCTCGTGACCCCGCGGTGCGCCGATCCGCTCTACCGCCGCAGCGTGCGGGTGAGCATGGGGACGGTGTTCCAGGTGCCGTGGACGCGCCTTCCGGCGTGGCCCGAGGCGGGAGCTGTCCTGCACGACGCCGGGCTCCATCTGGCCGCCCTGGCCCTGGCCGACGGCGCGGTGCCGCTCGACGCGTTCGTCGAGGACCGGCCCGAGCGCGTGGCGCTGCTCCTGGGCACCGAGGGAGACGGATTGTCGAGGCGCGCGCTGGCCGCCGCCGACACGGTGGTGACGATCCCGATGACGGGCGGGGTGGACTCCCTCAACGTTGCGGCCGCGACCGCCGTCGCGCTCTGGGCCCTGCGTTCCAGCTGCTGACGGGCACGCTGACCGACGCTAGGCAGGCGAACCCGGTCCGGCGGTGCGGTCCCGGCCGGGTGCCATCGTCTCGACGGGCAGGGCGTCGGGCCGTTTTGCGGCGATGTGGTCGCCCGAGGACTGGTGCCGCAGGCGCCGGAGGACCCAGGGCACCAGGTACTGGCGCGCCCAGACGATGTCGTTTCCGCGCGCGGCGCGCCAGGTGATCGTGGGGAGCGGATCGGGCTGCATCGGCTGCAGGTCGTTGGGCACGTTGAGCGCGCGCAGCACCATCCGCGCGACCTCGTGGTGACCGAGCGCGTTGTAGTGCAGGCGGTCGTCGTCGAAGAAGCGCATGTCCTGCACCTCCTTGAGCGCCCACTGGTCGGCCACGATGCAGTCATGTCGGTCGGCGATCGCCCTGATGTTCTCGTTGTAGATGGCGACACGGCCGCGGATGCCGCGGAACACGGGCGTGAAGTTCGTGTCGATGCCGGTGAAGACCACGACCGTCGCGCCCTGCGCCGAGAGCCGCACGACCGCGTCCTCGAACTGCGCCGCCACCTCGTCGGGATCGCCGCCGGGGCGGATGACGTCGTTTCCGCCGGCGGAGAACGTCACGAGGTCGGGGGAGAGCGCCACCGCAGGCTCGACCTGATCGGCGACGATCTGCCCGATCAGCTTCCCCCGGACCGCGAGATTCGCGTAGGCGAAATCGTCCACCTGCGCACCCAGGACCTCGGCGACCCGATCCGCCCAGCCGCGATGGCCGCCGTCGGGCCCCGGGATCGGGTCGCCGATGCCCTCGGTGAACGAGTCGCCGATGGCCACCATCCGCCGCCAGGGGTGGGCGAGCTCATTGGGCACATACGGCGTGCGGTGGTCGTCGGGGGATGGTTCGTTTCTGCGCATGTCTCTTCCTCGACCGCGGGTGCCGTCCTCGGGGTCGTTTCGAGGCTACTCCCGCTCGCGAGCGTCTAGGGTGGTCACTCGTGACAGGGGACGAGCAGACGCATTTCGGCAGCTTCGCCGCCGAGCATCTGTCGCCGTCCTTCCCGCAGCGCGCCCCCTGGGGGACGGCGCAGAACCTCCGCGCCTGGCAGGCGGAGGCTCTCGAGGCCTACTTCGCCGCGGACGGTCCCGACGGCGTCGGCAACGGTCCGCGCGACTTCCTCGCAGCCGCCACCCCCGGCGCCGGAAAGACGACGTTCGCCCTCCGGCTGGCGTCCGAGCTGCTGCGGCGGGGCGTCGTCGACCGGATCGTGGTGGTCGCCCCGACCGAGCACCTGAAGACGCAGTGGGCCGATGCCGCCGCGCGGGTCTCGATCCGCCTCGATCCGCGCTTCAGCAACCGGCATCACGCGCCCGCCCGGCACTATCACGGCGTCGCGGTCACCTACGCGCAGGTGGCGGTGAAGGCCTCGGTCCACCAGCGCCTCGTGATGGACGCGCGCACGCTCGTCATCCTCGACGAGGTCCACCACGGCGGTGACGCGCTCAGCTGGGGGGAGGCCCTCCGCGAGGCGTACGGCCGGGCCACCCGCCGCCTCCTCCTGTCGGGCACGCCGTTTCGCAGCGATACCGCACCCATCCCGTTCGTCGAGTACCACCCGAACGCCAAGGGGATCCGCCTCTCGAGGACCGACTACAACTACGGCTACGGGCGCGCACTCGCCGACGGCGTCGTGCGCCCGGTGCTGTTCCTCGTCTACGCGGGGAAGATGCGCTGGCGCACACGCGCCGGCGACGAGCTCGAGGCGCATCTCGGCCAGGACAACACCAAGGACATCACGGCCCAGGCGTGGCGCACCGCCCTCGACCCCGAAGGCGACTGGATCCCGGCGGTGCTGCAGTCCGCCGATCGCAGACTGAGCGAGGTTCGCCAGGACGTCCCCGACGCGGGCGGTCTCGTCATCGCGACGGACCAGACCGCTGCCCGCGCGTACGCGGCGATCCTGCGCGAGATCACGGGGGAGCAGCCGGCCGTCGTGCTCTCCGACGACAAGGCCGCCTCGGGCCGCATCGAGACGTTCGCGCAGTCGACCTCGCGCTGGATGGTGGCCGTGCGCATGGTGTCCGAGGGCGTGGACGTCCCGCGACTGGCGGTCGGGGTGTACGCCACGAGCGCCTCGACGCCGCTCTTCTTCGCCCAGGCCATCGGGCGCTTCGTGCGCGCGCGCCGCCGCGGCGAGACGGCATCGGTCTTCCTTCCGAACGTGCCGCAGCTGCTCGGACTCGCCGGCGAGCTGGAGCGCGAGCGGGACCACGCCCTCGACCGCGAGAGCGACGGCGAGGACGGACTCGACGACGACCTCCTCGAGTCCGCCGAGCGCGAGGACAAGGCCTCGGACGCGCTGACCGAGGAGTTCACCTACCAGGCGCTGGGCTCGGTCGCCCACTTCGACCGCGTGCTCTACGACGGCAAGGAGTTCGGCCAGCTCGCCGTCCCGGGAACGCCCGAGGAGGAGGAGTTCCTCGGGCTGCCGGGACTGCTCGAGCCCGAGCACGTCCATGAGCTCCTCATGCAGCGTCAGGCGCGGCAGTCCCGGCACCGCCGCCTGCGCGAGAAGTCGGCGGACGTCGCCGCGCCGGGGGCGCCCGCCGATGAGCTCCCCGCGCCGCTGCATCGCACGCTGCGGGAGCAGCGCCAGCTGCTCAACAGCCTGGTCGGCCTGTACGCGCGCCAGAGCGGCGAGCCCCACGGCGCCGTGCACGCGGAGCTCCGGCGGGTGTGCGGCGGTCCGGAGGTCGCCCGTGCGACCGTCGCGCAGCTCCAGGCGCGGATCGACGTCATGCGCCGCCGCGTCCGGGCCTGAGGTCACGCCGCACGCGGGGAGGTTCGGATCCCCGAAATGCTGGCAATGCCGGAAAACCGCGGGTTTCGGCCTCGCACGCCGATTACCGTGAACGGGTGAGCACGACCCCCGACTCCGTTCCCGGCCCCGCGGACCCGACCGCCCGCGACCGACGCCGCTGGGCCCAGTACCTCGTCGATGAGCGCAGCGAGGCCCGGGTCTACCGGGAGCTGGCCGATCGGCGCGAGGGCGAGGAGCGACTCATCCTGATCGCGCTCGCCGACGCCGAGGGGCGGCATGAGGCGCACTGGCTCGAGCTGCTCGGGGGAGAGCCGGCGCGGCTGCCCTCGCCGAGCGCCGGCTCGCGGATCCTCGGCTGGATGGCTCGCCGGTTCGGATCGATCTTCGTGCTCGCGCTGGCACAGAACGCGGAGGCGCGGTCGCCGTACGACTCGGAGCCTTTCGCGACCTCGCGGATGGCGGCCGACGAGAAGATCCACGGCGAGGTCGTGCGCGGGCTCGCCGCGCGCGGTCGTCGCCGGCTCTCGGGCACGTTCCGTGCGGCCGTCTTCGGCGCCAACGACGGACTCGTCTCCAACCTCGCCCTCGTGATGGGGATCGGCGCCACCGGCGTGGCCCCGCAGTTCGTGCTGTTCAGCGGCATCGCCGGGCTCCTGGCAGGTGCGCTCTCGATGGGCGCCGGCGAGTACGTCTCCGTGCGTTCGCAGCGGGAGCTGCTCGACGCGACCGAGCCGAACGACCACGCCGATGACGTCCTGGCGGAACTCGACATCGACGCGAACGAACTCGCCCTCGTCTACCGCACCCGCGGCATGAACGAGGAGGAGGCGATGGCCCACGCGCGCCAGATCGTCACGGCCGCGCAGACCGCCGACACGGGCACGACCGCCCGGCCGCACGAGCGCGGTCGCGATCACGAGGTCGTGGGCAGCGCCCTGGGCGCCGCGGGCTCGAGCTTCCTCTTCTTCGCCTCCGGCGCCGTCATCCCCGTCCTGCCCTGGCTGTTCGGGCTCTCGGGTCTTCCCGCCGTCGCTCTGGCCCTCGCGATGGTCGGGGCGGCCCTCCTGGCCACCGGGGCGACCGTCGGCCTGCTGTCGGGGGCTCCGCCGCTGCGTCGCGGTCTCCGTCAGCTCGCCATCGGGTTCGGGGCGGCGGCGATCACCTACCTCCTCGGTCTGCTCTTCGGGGTGTCCGTGGGCTGAGGACGGTTCGGCACGGTCCGCGGAACGTGCTAGGCTCGATCCTCGGTTGGTGACAACCACACACCCATGCGCGGGTGGCGGAATAGGTAGACGCGCTAGCTTGAGGTGCTAGTGCCCGTATAGGGCGTGGGGGTTCAAGTCCCCCCTCGCGCACAGAACGAAAAGGGTCCCGATCGGGGCCCTTTTCGCATTCCCCGATGACGGGCCGGCGATGCGCGCTCCGGTAGCGTGGAGCGCATGTCCGAGCCCGACGAACTCCCCGAGGTCGTGCGCCTCGCGCGCGACCTGATCCGGATCGACACGACGAACTGGGGCGAGGGGCGATCGGCCGGCGAGCGCGAGGCGGCCGAGTACGTCGGGGCGTATCTCGAGTCCCTCGGCCTGGCGCCGGAGTTCTACGAGCCGGTGCCGCGTCGCACGAACCTCTCCGTGCGCGTCCCCGGACGAGACCGCGCGAAACCGGCGCTCATCCTCCACGGCCACCTCGACGTGGTCCCCGCGGTCGCCGAGGACTGGAGCGTGGATCCGTTCGGCGGCGAGATCCGGGACGGCATGCTGTGGGGCCGTGGCGCCGTCGACATGAAGGACATGGACGCCATGATCCTGGCGTCGGTCGGCAGCCTGCTGCGGGCCGGCGAGCAGCCCGAGCGCGACCTCATCCTCACCTTCTTCGCCGACGAGGAGAACGGCGGCGTCGAGGGCTCCCAGCTCGTCGTGCAGCACCGGCCGGAGTGGTTCGCGGGTGCGACCGAGGCGATCAGCGAGGTCGGCGGCTACTCCATCCCCGTCGGGGATCGGCGTGCGTACCTGCTGCAGGTGGGGGAGAAGGCCCTGGTATGGCTGCGCCTGCGGGCGCGGGGCACGGCCGGTCACGGAAGCCGGTTCCACTC
>Ga0307406_10000303_pt1 | contig 28869 bp, 29 predicted proteins | sample 322Cmetagenome_3_FD_203706 | JGI IMG/M metagenome (GOLD analysis project Ga0307406, IMG submission 203706) | Maize rhizosphere microbial communities from greenhouse at UC Davis, California, United States - 322HYB-C-2 | ecosystem: Host-associated > Plants > Roots > Rhizosphere > Soil | place...
TGAAGGGTCTATGACCATGAAGACCGCGCACTGCGTCGGTTTTCAGGTAAGGGTGAACAGCACAAATCAGCTTCCGCAGTCCATGGGTGTGGGCAGGAAATGATTCGGGCCGCCAAGGGTGGGACCTTGGCGGCCTACTCTTGTACCCAGGCAGATGCGCGGCGGGGCGGGCACTGATCCAATTTTAGGACGATGATCGAAATTGAGTGCTCTTTTGAGGAGGGCTTTCCCCAGCGGCGTTTTCTCCTGCGCCCTCATTCTTTTGGGCTTTATTTCAAGCGCCGTAAGGGAATTTGAAAAACTTCTCAGAAACTTTGAACGTCTGAAAACCTGAAGGGTCTATGACCATGAAGACCGCGCGCTGCGTGAGTTTTCATGTAAGGGTGAACAGCACAAATCAGCTTCCGCAGTCCATGGGTGTGGGCAGGAAATGATTCGGGCCGCCAGGGGTGGGACCTTGGCGGCCTACTCTTGTACAGCGATGGAGAGCTGGTGAGCGGGTTTCCTCAGATGATCGGCTATGCGGATGACTTTGAGGTCCAAGCTCGCGCAGCGGTTCGGCCCGCTTTTTACGGGTGGTTTTCCAAGTCCTGAGAAAACGCGAAAATTTCTCGGAAACTTTGAACGTCTAAAAAGCTGAAGGGTCTATCCCTATGAAGACCACGCACTGCGTCGGTTTTCATGTAAGGGTGAACAGCACAACATCAGCTTCCTGAGTTCACGGGTGTGGGCAGGGAAAATGATTTCAGGCCGCCAGGGGTGGGACCTTGGCGGCCTACTCTTGTACAGGGACCGCGGTCACATCAGGCGCTCGCGCAGGGCCTCGGACGGCATCGAGCAGGCATCGCCCTTGCCGAACCACGTGTGCCGGCGTGCCGCGATGAAATCGTAGGCCCAATCCCGCAGAGGCCGGGGAATGCAGCGGCCCAGCACGGAAAGAATCAGCCAGCCAGTGCCGAGTTCTCGCATGGCTCGCAGGATGGCATTCGAGCGGGAAAACACTTTGCCATCCGCCTCCACCAGCGCGGTATTCAGGGCTCCCGTACCGGCCTTTTTTTCCATCTGCTGCCCTCGCGGGCTCTGCAGCTTCACGAATCGAAAACGCCGCCGCGGGTCGTGCTCGGCCAGGAAGCGGATGCTCCGGCTGCACATCAGGCAGTCGCCATCGAACGCCACTACGATGAAGTCGCTCTCGTCCATGGGAGGAAGTTAGCACGATCATGTCGCGAGGAAATCCTAGGCTGGATCATTTGCTTCGGATTGGATGCGCGACGTGACGCCGAATCTGCACCACCTCGAGCTGTTCTATCATGTCGCACGCAATGGCGGCATCACCGCGGCCTCGCGCAGCATGCCCTACGGTATCCAGCAGCCGGCGATCAGCGGACAGATCACGCTCCTGGAAAACGACCTCGGCGTGCGATTGTTCCAGCGCCGGCCCTTCAAGCTGACGCCGGAGGGTCGGGATCTGTACGAATTCCTCGCGCCATTCTTCAGTGCGCTGCCGGACATGGCGGCGAAGGTCGCCGGCAAGGCGTCGCGGCGGCTGCGTCTGGCCGCGCCCGCCACGATCATTCGCCGGCATCTTCCGGATGTTCTCGCCGCGGTGCGCAAGGCCCGGCCGGACTTGGAGCTGACCCTTGTCGATGCCGACCAGCGCGCCGGCTTTGCGCTGCTGGAGGCTGAGCAGGTGGATCTGGCGGTATGCGAGCTGGAAGGACGGGCACCCGCTGGCATCCGCACCGAGGTTCTGATTTCCATGCCGCTCATCCTGCTGCTGCCGGAGTCTTATCAGGTCGCGCGCTCTGGCATGCATGGCATGGCGGTGGATTTGCCATTGATCCGTCCGCCATCGGACACGGCGATGAGCCGGCTGTTCGCCAAAGGCTTGGCAAAGGCGAAGCTGGAGTGGCCTTCGCGGATCGAGGTGAACTCGCTCGAGCTGGTTCACGCCTACGTCGCCGGTGGTTTCGGGGCGGGTCTTAGCGTGAAGGCACCGGGCCTCACGGCGCCGAAGGGCACCCGAGCCTGGCAGATTCCGGATTGTCCCGAGTTGACCATCGCGGCTGCATGGAGGGGTAAGCTCTCACCATTGGCGGAGCTGGTACTCGCAGGGCTGAGGAAGCGGGCGAAGGCCGGCTAAGGGGTCAGCCCCGATCAGTTGCGGCCGAACATGCGGCGCAACTCGGCCACGTCCTTGACCTTCGGTCGCGAGTTGCGGCCGGGAGCTTGGCCTGATGCGGCGGCGGATTCTTTCTTCGGCTTCGAGCGCTCACGCTGGGGAGCATCGAGATCGCCGAACCATGCAAGGCAGATACGGTGTTTCATTGGGGGGAGGGGTGATCGAAAGTGACCCTAAACACATCTCCCAAAGACTTCAAGTACGCGATCACGTAACCTGCGATTCTGTCAACAAGTCGCCGAGGCGCAGTCCGGCAATGTGATGGATCTGCCGCAGCGCCTCCGCGATTTCCGCTGCGACATCGTGTTCCAAGCGTCGCTCGAAGGCCGCCAGGATGCCCGGCCTGTCGGTCAGCCGCACGCAGATCACGAAGGGAAAGCCGAAGCGCTCGCGGTAGCGGTTGTTGAGGTCGGAGAAGTGCTCGAACTCGGCATCGGAAAGCCGGTCGAGCCCGAGTCCCGCTTGCTCGCGGGTCGACTCGGCACTGAGGGCGCCGGCGCGGGCGAGTTTCCCCGCGAGGTCGGGATGGGCGCGGATCAGCGCGAGTTTTGCGGATTCGTCGGCATTTTCCACCGCAGCCCGCATCCGGTCCGCCAAGTGCTCTTTACCGGAGAAAGGGCGCTCGCCGGCCGTCTGCTCGGCGACCCATGGCGAGTGCTCGTAGATGCCGCCGAGGCAGGCGATGAAGTCCGCCTTTGGCATCGCATTCAAGGCATCGACCGTTAGAGTCCTCACTTCGACACCATCCTTACTCCTTCCACCCGTGGCAACGCTCGAATCCAACCGCTATGGCAAGTTCAGGGTCCGCGTGATGAAAGTCCTGCGGCACGATGAATCGCATCACGATGTCTGCGAACTTGAGGCCGATGTGTTACTCCATGGGGAACTCGGGGGTTCGTATCTTACCGATGACAACTCATCGATCGTGCCCACGGACACGGTGAAGAATACCGTCCACTTCCTCGCGCATGATCACTTGGAAACGTGCCGGACGACCTTTGCGAAGATCATCGTGGAGCATTTTCTCGGTAAGTATTCGCACCTCTCGGGCGTCGAGGTCGAGTTGCGCGAGAGGAAGTGGGAACGCATGACGCTTGGCGGTAGTCCGCATCCGCATGCCTTCGTCCATGCCGCGAACGGCGAACCGTTTTCGCGTGCCGCATTCTTTCGCGGGAAAGCTCCGCGGCTTTCCTCCGGCATTCGCGGCCATCTGGTCATGAAGACCACGCAATCCGGCTTCACCGGATACAATGTCTGCGAACTCACGACACTTCCTGCGACCACCGATCGAGTCTTCGCCACGCGTCTGACCGCGGAGTGGGAGTTCGTGGATCTGGCAGCAGACTTTGCGGTCGATGATACGGCCATCCTCTCAGCGGCTCATGAGGTCTTCGCCACGACCTATAGCCCCTCGGTCCAGCGCACGCTCTATCAGATCGGCGAACTCGCATTGGAACGCGTGCCGGCGGTCTGTCGAATCGAGCTGAAGATGCCAAACGTCCATTTCCTCGGACTCGATCTCGCCAAGCTCGGCCGGCCGGGACAGAGTTGTGTACTGCTGCCCACCGATGAACCACACGGGGAAATCGAGGCGGTGATTGTGCGATGAATTCTTGGCAGGAAATCGCCCGCTTCACGGAAACCGGCACCGACGTCATCGTCGTCACCGTGGCCGCCGCGCGCGGCAGCGTGCCGGGCGAGGCCGGAGCGAAGATGCTCGTGACCCGCGATGGATTGCAAAGCGGTACCGTCGGCGGCGGGCGCATCGAAGCACGTGCACTTGCCGAGGCTGCCGAACTACTAGATGCATCGGAGGAAAGCACACGCCTCGTTTGCTGGAATCTCCAGCGCGACATCGGCATGACCTGCGGGGGCGAGATGACGCTGTTATTCGAGCGCGTCGCCGCCAAGCCGCCGTGGCACCTCGTCATCTTCGGCGCCGGTCACATCGTGCAGGCACTGGTGCCGGTATTGCTCCCGCTTTCTTGCCGCATTGATGTGGTCGATATGCGTGCCGATTGGCTCGTGCGTTTGCCTGCGGCGACGAACCTGACGACTCATCGCGTGGCTTCCTTTGAGGATGGTGTCGGATTGGTCAGCGGGCAGTCGTTCGTACTGTCCATTACCAAAGGCCATGCGAGCGACGTGCCGGTCTTGCGCGAGGTCTTGGCACGCTACCCCACCATCCCATTTCTTGGTGTGATCGGTAGCGCGTCAAAGCGCGTCGCCTTGCTGCGCGATCTGCGGGCGGCAGAAGTTGGTGATGATCTGTTAGAGAAGATCACCTGTCCGCTGGGGCTGCCGATAGGTGGCAATGACCCGCATGAAATCGCGATCAGCATCACGGCTCAGCTGTTAGAGAAGAGGGGCGCTTCAGGCACGTGAGTGCATACTGGGAGCGCGAAATTTGTTCATCCGCCGTCCGGCCGGTAGAAAGGATTCTCATGAATCCTCGCCTCGATCTCCAGTTGCCGGTCGCGCGCCCAATCCGGAGCGATGGTTTCCCAATCCTTCCGGGACAGCCGGGTATAGGCCGGGTGCCCCACTTCGATCAGTTCTCCCGGCAATCGAAGCTCGCGAATCCCGCTTTGGAATTGCTCTCGATAGATGAAGCGATGATCGTTGCCGACCACCACCTCGTAGCCTTTCCGGCGAAATAGCCGACGACGTTTGATTCTCGCCACGATGGCCATCACCACGAGACCCAGAACCCCCGCGAGCAAGAGGTACAAAACGGGGTTGCCGAAAAGTTCACAGAGCCCCGCGATCAACAGGCCAAACCAAACCAACGCCGCCATGACGGCGGCGAGGGTTTTCAAGTTCTCCTTGGTCATCCTGATCGATTCTCAGGACCAAGACGCACGGCTCAAGCGTAGATCTTCTCGTAGTACTCCGTCACCATGCGGTCGGAATCGAAGAAGGGCACCACTTCGTTCATCGAGTTGAGTACCAGCTTCCACCAGCCGTCTGGATCTCCGTAGTAGAGCGGCAGGACCTTTTGCTCCATGGCATCGTAGAAGCCGAGCAGGTCGTGGCGATCGCGCGCTTCCGGATCCAAGCTCGGATCGGCGGGCGGGATGATGAAGCTATTGTGGCCGTCCTTGGAGAACTCGCAGACCCAGCCGTCGTAGGTGGTGAGATTGATCGCGGCATTCATCGCGGCGGTCATGCCGGAGGTGCCGGATGCCTCACGGGTGACCACCGGGTTGTTCAGCCAGATGTCAGCGCCGTACTTCAACTGACGCGACAGCTCGAGCTCATAACCGACGAGCACGGCAACGTTCGGGAAGTCCTTCGTCGTCTGGACGAGGTGGTTGAAGGTTTCGATCGCGCCGAAGTCGAAGGGATACGGCTTGCCGGCCCAGATGATCTGCACGGGGCGCTCGTTGTTGTTCACCAGCGAGCGGAATAGGCGGATGTCGCGGGTGATCAGGTCGGGACGCTTGTAGCCGGCGAAGCGGCGCGCCCACACGATCGTCAGCGCGTTGGGATTGAAGAGCTTGCCGGTCTGGTTGGCCACCGTCTGGAAAAGCTGGGCCTTCAGCTCGCGCTTGCGGGTCTTCAGCGTTTCGATGTCGCCCTCCAGGCGCGATCCCTCGATCCCCTTGTCCTTCCAGAAGCGGGCGTTCTGGGCATTGGTGACGTGGGTGATGGGGCAGATGTTCGGGTAGTGCTCCCACATCTTGCGGGACACATCGCCGTGGAGCTTGGAGACTGCGTTGGACAGGTGGCTCAGGCGCAGGGCGGCCAGTGAGTGATTGAAGACCTCGCCATCAATGCCGGTGATGCCGCGGACTGTCTCCATCGGCGTGTTGCCGAAGAAGGTGAAGTCGTGGAGCAGCTTGAAGTCGTGCTTCTCATTGCCTGCTTCCTCCGGCGTGTGGGTAGTGAAGACAAAGCGCTTCTTCACTTCATCGACGCTGCCGGTCCGCTCGAAGACGCGGAAGGCGGCGGACAGGCCGTGAGCTTCATTGAGGTGCCAGACCTCCGGATCCACGCCGAGTTCCTCAAGCAGGCGAGCACCACCGGCACCGAGGATGATGTACTGGGCGATGCGGCGCAGCGGGTCGTTGTCGTAGAGCCGGTGCGTGATGGCGCGGGAGAGGTGGTCGTTCTCTTCCAGATCCGTCGTCAGGAAGAACATGGGAACGGTGCCGAAGATGTCTCCGGGCAGGAACATCGCCTTCACCCACACCGGGTGGCCGTGAACAGGAACCTGGAACTTGATGCCGGTGTCCTGCAGGAAGGCGTAGTGCTTCTTGCGGAACTGCACTGCCATCTCGCGCTCTTCGCCGCGGGCCTGGTCGTAGTAACCGTAAGTCCACAGCATGCCGATGCCGCAGAGATTCTGGCGGAGTGCGGCGGCGGAGCGCATGTGCGAGCCGGCGAGGAAGCCGAGGCCGCCCGAGTAGATCTTGAAGATCTGGTCGATGGCGAATTCGCAGGAGAAATAGACGGCGCTCTTCGAGAACTTCGGGTCGATCTCGTAGGCGTGGGAGAACGGTTTCGGGAGAAAGGATCCGGACATGAGTGCTGCTGGCTGAAAGGAAATGTCGCTGTGGCGGCTGGGGGGCGGTGACCGCCGTTAGGCTTGGACAACGGGGCGGATTTGTCGAGCCGGGACGGGATTATGCGGAATTCGTGCCATTTCCGGTCCCTTCCAGAAGTCCCCCTCATGGGTGTGACAGGAAGCCCGGGGTGGGGTGGCACGATGGGTGCGTGCGTAGATTCACCATGTCGCTCACGTCTGCAGGGAAAATGGGCGGCTGGGGCCGCATGGGCGGGTGGCTGTTGTGGTGCATGTTGGGGCATTTCGCAACGTGCTCGGCCCAAGAAGGTCCTGCCAGAGCGCCACGGGAAGTCATCGCGGAAGCCGCAGTCCTGATGGATGTGGACCAGCAGAAGGCGCTCGTGGAAACCTTGGGCACCGCGAGTGCGGACGAAGTGGTCCCGCTGCTCGCGAAATGGAAGGAAGGCGAGATTTTCCAATATCAGGACGCCGCGGGAAACAACCTCGCGGTATTGCTCGATGGCGAGGCGGATGGTGACGAAAAATTCGCACTCGTGGCGCTTGCCAACGGCAAGCCCGTCACCGCGGAAGACGGAAAGCCGGTGCGGATGAGCAAGGACGACCTCTACATGGCGGACACCGATTCATCGCTGCGCCGCGTGATGAAGGGCGTCACCGATCGCCTCGCGCTTTCATCGCCGGACGTCGCCAAGCGCATGCGGGCGGTACAGGACACCGGTCTGGAGCAAGACCTCGCGAAGCTTCCACTGCTGGAACAACTCGCCGCCACTGAGAAGAGCGGCAAAGTGAAGCACGCGCTCGCCGAGGCCATCGCGATGGTGAAGCTGCGGTCGGAAGATACGGCGGTAAGGGAAGCCGCGGTGAAGGAACTTGGAAACATGGGCTCGATCGCCTCACAGGGCGCGATCAAGACCATCCGGGGCGACGCCGAAAAAGCGGGCCAAGTCAGCCTTGTCGCCGCGTGCGACAAGGCGCAATCGGAGATCGATTCTCACGTTTCCTTTGTGAACTCCGCCGGCACCGTGTTCCGCGGTCTTTCGAAAGGTAGCATCCTGCTGATCGCCGCGATCGGTCTCGCGATAACCTTCGGCCTGATGGGAGTGATCAACATGGCCCACGGCGAACTCATCGTCGTGGGAGCCTACACCACCTACATGGTGCAGAATCTCTTCGCGAAGTGGAACCTCTCCGGCATGGCTGGTGATACCTACTTCCTGGTTGCGATCCCCGCGAGTTTCCTGAGTGCCGCTCTGGTAGGACTGATTTTGGAGCGAGGCATCATTCGCTTCCTCTACAAGCGACCGCTTGAGTCGTTGCTCGCGACCTGGGGCGTCTCGATGGTGATGCAGCAGCTTTTCCGCCTGATCTTCGGCGCGAACAATGTGCAGGTCGACAGCCCTAGTTTCCTCTCGGGGAATTGGACCGTCAACGATATCGTCTTCGGCTGGAATCGCGTCTTCGTGATCGGCTTCGCGGCCCTGATCATCTTCCTCACGTGGGCGACGCTCAACAAGACGTCGCTCGGCCTGCTGATCCGAGCCGTGATGCAGAATCGCAGCATGGCTGCCTGCATGGGCATTCGCACGGAGCGTGTGAACATGATGACCTTCGCTTTCGGCAGCGGCCTCGCCGGGCTCGCCGGTGCATTCCTTTCCCAGATCGGAAACGTCGGACCCAATCTTGGCCAGGACTATATCGTCGACTCCTTCATGACCGTCGTGGTCGGCGGTGTGGGAAATATCTTCGGCACCGTGATCAGCGCGCTCGGCATCGGCATGGCTGATCAGTCGCTCCAGCAGATCCTCGGTGATCCTGTCACCGGCAAGATTCTCGTGCTCGGTGCCATCATCCTCTTCCTCCAGTGGAAGCCCTCGGGCCTCTTCGCTACCCGCTCCCGCAGCCTCGACTGATGAATACCTCCCTCTCTGCCAAGGCTCCGACGATTGGCCTCGCGGCCGTCGCGCTCTTCCTCGTGGTCGGGATGCCTGCGCTCAATGCAGCGGGCGTGGTCCCTGATTTCTATCTCAATACGTGGGGCAAATACCTCTGCTACGCGGTGCTCGCCATTTCGGTGGACCTGCTGTGGGGCTATACCGGTCTGCTCTGTCTCGGGCAGTCGCTGTTTTTCTCCCTCGGCGGCTACATGCTCGGCATGCATCTCATGCTGATGATCGGTCCGGATGCGGTTTACAAAAGCGCGTTGCCCGACTTCATGGACTTCATGGGCCGGAAAGAGCTGCCGGGCTTCTGGGAGCCTTTCCATTCGTTCCCGTTCGCGGCGTTGATGGTCTTTCTGCTGCCTGGCCTGCTTGCCGGCATCTTCGGCTACCTCGCCTTCCGCTCGCGCATCAAGGGAGTCTATTTCTCCATCCTGACCCAAGCGCTGACCTATGGTGCGGCCCTGATGTTCTTCCGCAATGAACTCTACATGGGTGGAAACAACGGCTTCACCGACTTCCGCAGCATCCTCGGTGCGGACATCCGTCTCCCGGAAACGAAGCGCATGCTCTACATCGCGTCCGCGGTTACGCTCACGCTCGTCTTCATCTTCTGCAAGTGGCTGACAACCTCACGCTACGGCCTGATCCAGCGTGCGATCCGGGATAGCGAGAACCGCGTGCTCTTCTCCGGCTACTCGGCCGCAAACTTCAAGCTCTTCGTCTTCGTCATCAGCGGCATGATTGCGGCCGTCGGCGGTGCGCTGTACGTCCCGCAGGTCGGCATCATCAATCCGAGCGAGATGATGACGGAGAAGTCGCTCGAGGCCGTCGTATGGGTGGCTGTCGGAGGCCGGGGGACCCTCTTTGGTCCGATCATCGGGGCGATTGCGGTGAATGCCTTCAAGAGCTGGGCGAGCAATAAATTTCCCGATCTCTGGCCGCTGATCCTCGGTGGCTCCTTCGTGCTCGTCGTGCTCTTCATGCCGAAGGGAATCGTGGGAATCCCCGGTCAAATCCGCGCTCTGATTACCCGCCGCGAGGATCGCAAGCTGGCGGCCGCCGAAGACGAACTCCTTTCAACCACCGCCGCGAAGACAAAATGAGCATGCAGCCCTACCTCCTGGCCGCGGAGGGACTGAACAAGTCCTTCTCGGGATTCCAGGCGATCCGCGACCTGAACTTCGCGCTTGAGAAAGGCGAGCTGCGCACCGTCATCGGTCCGAATGGTGCGGGCAAAACCACTTTCCTCGACCTCATTACCGGTCGCACCAAGCCAGACAGCGGTACGCTTCACTTCGAGCAGACGCACGATCTGCTCAAGATGAACGAGTATCAGATCTACCGCCTCGGCATTGGTCGGAAATTCCAGACGCCCACGGTGTATGTGGATCACACGGTGCGTGAGAACCTGCTCCTTTCGCTCGCCGGTTCGCGTGGCATCCTTCACTCGCTCTTCGGACGAGTGAAGAAGGAGCAGGAGGCGCGGATGGATGAGATCCTTCATACCATCAAGCTCACCGATCGTGCCCACAACAAGGCCGGTTCGCTCGCACACGGCCAAAAGCAGTGGCTGGAAATCGGCATGCTGCTCGCTCAGGACGCGAAGCTGTTGCTCGTCGATGAGCCCGCTGCCGGCATGACGGATGAAGAGACGCACCGCACCGGCGAATTGCTGCTGTCACTCGCCGGCAAGCACACCATCGTTGTAATCGAGCATGACATGACCTTCGTCCGTCAGATCTCCGCAGGGCGGCTCGTCACCGTGCTCCATCAGGGCAATGTCCTCTGCGAAGGATCGGTGGACAAGGTGCAGAACGATGAGCGCGTGATCGAAGTCTACCTTGGCCGCAAAAAGAAAGCTGCCTGATCTACCATGACTGCCGTAGCTACCGAAGTCCCGACCCTGTCCGTCAGCGACCTGTCCGTCTCGATTGGCGGCAGCCGCATCCTGCGTGGCGTGAGTCTGGAGATCCGTCCAAAGACCGTCTTCTGCCTGATGGGCCGCAACGGCGTGGGCAAGACGACCACGCTCAAGGCGATCACCGGCCTGATGTCCGCGGATACCGGCTCGGTCTCGCTTGAAGGCGAAACGATCTCGCGTTTCAGTCCCGAGAAGCGGGCGCTCTTGGGTCTTGGTTTTGTCCCGCAGGGACGGGAGATCTTCCCGCAGCTCACGGTGGAGGAGAATCTTTACGTCGGCACCATCGCCCGTGGTCGCAAGCCGAAGAAAGAGGAAGTCGATCGCGTCTTCACGCTCTTCCCCATCATCAAGGAGTTCCTGCCGCGCAAGGGTGGTATGCTTTCGGGCGGCCAACAGCAGCAGCTCGCGATCGGTCGCGCGTTGCTGACCCGGCCGAAGTTGCTCATCCTCGACGAACCCACGGAAGGCATCCAGCCGAACATCATCGATCAGATCGGCGAGGCCATCAAGATGCTGCGCGACGAGGGCGAGATGGCGATTCTACTGGTTGAGCAGTACTTGGACTTCTGCAAGGAGCTCGGTGATGACTTCTGCATCCTCGAGCGGGGCCGAGTCGCCGCCAATGGTCCGATGACCGGCCTCAGCGACGAACTCATCAAGGAATTCCTCACCGTTTGATCATGATCCGCGAAACCCTCCGCAAGTTGTTGTTCGGCTTGTTTGCCATGCTGCCCGCCATCGCTGCTGCCCACCCCGGCCACTACCACCCGCCGGGCGAGGATGATGAGTTCGACCAATTCCGGGCCGATTGGCTGCACCTGCACGGATGGTTGGAGATTTCGCTCGCCGCGATGCTTTTGACCTCGGTGTTGCTGTTCCATTTCAACAGGAACCGTAAGGTGCGCATCGGTGCTGTCATTGCTTTCGGCTGCTCATTCGCTTTGCTCGCCGCTTCCTGAGCCATGCACCTGTCCCCACGTGAACAGGAGAAGCTGTTGGTGGTCGTGGCTGCGGACCTCGCCCGCCGTCGTCGTGACCGTGGAGTGAAGCTGAACTATCCGGAGGTCGTCGCACTTATCACGGCAGAGATTTTTGAAGGTGCCCGCGATGGCAAATCGGTGGCTGAGCTCATGAGCTACGGCACCACGCTCGTCACCCGTGACGAGGTCATGGAGGGCGTCGCTGAAATGATTCACGACATCCAAGTGGAAGCCACGTTTCCCGACGGCACCAAGCTGGTCACCGTTCACCATCCTGTCCGATGATCCCCGGAGAAATCATCACGCCCGAGGGTGTCATCGAGATCAACGAAGGTCTCGCGAAGCTAAAGCTCGCCGTGGCGAATACCGGTGACCGTCCGGTGCAAGTCGGCAGCCACTTTCATTTCGCGGAGGTAAATGAAGCGCTGGAGTTCGATCGTGCCGCCGCACTCGGCTTCCGCTTGGACATTCCTGCGGGGACGGCGATCCGCTTCGAGCCCGGCGACACGCGCGAAGTGCCTTTGGTGGCCTTTGCAGGGAAGCGCGAGATCTACGGGTTGAACAACAAGGTGAACGGCAAGCTCGACGCATGAACCAAACCCGCGCCAACTACGCTGGCACTTTCGGCCCCACCGTGGGCGACCGCGTGCGCCTTGCCGACACCGAGCTCTTCATCGAAGTCGAGCGCGACCTGGTCGCCGAGAAAGGTGGCTACGGCAATGAGGTGAAGTTCGGCGGCGGCAAGGTGATCCGGGATGGCATGGCCCAGTCGCCTGTCGCCTGTGATGCCGATTGTCTCGATCTCGTCATCACGAATGCCCTCGTCCTCGATGCTGCGCATGGCGTGATCAAGGCGGACATTGGCATCAAGCACGGCCGCATCGTCGGCCTCGGTCATGCGGGGAATCCGCTGCTGCAGGATGGCATCGACATGGTCATCGGCGCGGGCACCGAAGTGATCGCAGGTGAAGGCTGTATCGTCACTGCCGGTGGCATCGACACCCACATTCATTTCATCTGCCCGCAGCAGATCGAGCACGCCATCGCGAGCGGCGTGACGACACTCATCGGCGGTGGCACCGGCCCGGCGCACGGCACATACGCCACCACCTGCACGCCGGGGAAATGGAACATCCGCCGGATGTTGGAAGCGGCCGAAGCATTTCCGATCAATGTCGGCTTCCTCGGCAAGGGCAACTGCTCCTCGCCCGAGCCACTGCGCGAGCAGGTCCTTGCCGGTGCCATCGGCTTGAAGCTTCACGAAGACTGGGGCACCACGCCCGCCGCGATCGATACCTGCCTCGGCGTGGCTGACGAACTGGATGTCCAGGTCGCCATTCACACCGACACGCTGAACGAAGCCGGCTTCGTGGAAAGCACGCTTGCTGCCTTCAAAGGGCGCACGATTCACACCTATCACTCCGAAGGTGCCGGTGGTGGCCACGCGCCGGACATCATCCGCGTCTGTGGTGAGCCGAACGTGTTGCCTTCATCCACCAATCCGACGCGTCCGTTTACGGTGAATACGATCGACGAGCATCTCGACATGCTCATGGTCTGCCACCACCTCGACTCACGGATTCCAGAGGACGTGGCCTTTGCCGAGAGCCGCATCCGTCCCGAGACGATCGCGGCGGAAGACTTGCTCCATGACCTAGGCGCGATCTCGATGATGTCCTCCGACTCGCAGGCCATGGGCCGCATTGGAGAAGTCATCACCCGCACGTGGCAGACCGCGCACAAGATGAAGGTGCAGTTCGGCCCGCTCGAAGGACCATCGCACCCCGCCGCCGACAACTTCCGCGCGCTGCGCTACGTCGCGAAGTACACGATCTGTCCCGCGCTGACCCATGGCATCGCCCATGAAGTCGGCAGCATCGAAGTAGGGAAGCTCGCCGACATCGTCATCTGGAAGCCGGCTTTCTTCGGCGTAAAGCCGGAGACGATTCTGAAGGGGGGCCTCATCGCGTGGGCGAACATGGGCGATCCGAACGCGTCCATTCCCACGCCGCAGCCGATGATGTATCGCCCGCAGTTCGGGGCCTTCGGCAAGGCGATCCGATCGACGTCGCTGACTTTTGTCAGTCAAGCCGCGTTGGACACCGGATCGCTGGATGACCTGGGTCTGCAGAAGAAGCTCGTCGCCGTGAAAGGCTGCCGCTCGGTCACCAAGGCGGACCTGCCTTTCAATGACGCGATGCCGAAGATCACCGTCGATCCCGAGACCTACACTGTCACGGCGGATGGCCGCGAGCTGCGCTGCGAGCCGATGGCCGAGCTGCCGATGGCGCAGCGGTATTTCTTGTTCTGACTACGTTTCTAGCAAAGCACTTCCGGCTTCGGTGTCTCCGCGGTCGGGGGAGATTCTTCCATCGTGCGCCGGATACGCGCGTGGGCACGGGCGATCATGTCGGCTTCGTCGCGCAAGCCGCCGAGAATCTCCTGCAGGCGCTGGCCCGGCAGCTCTCTTTCGTCATCCGGCGTCTTTCGCTCGGTGGGATCGGAACCAAGTCCGAGGATCTCCGCATGCACCTGATAGAGCGACGTGTAAGCGTGTAGAATCGCCGCATGGGATTCGCGGCGGGCGGTCTCCAGGCGCTCCAAGCGGGCGGCATCGCGCGAGGTCAGGATATCGCCGAGTTCTTCCTCTCGCGACCGGACTCTGGTGATCTCGCGGCAGACTTCGGCACAGATGCCGTCCACGCCGTTCTCCACCTCCTCTGAGAAGATGGCGAGGTGCTTGCCGCGATGGAGTTCCTTCTCGATCTTCTGCTTGAGGAAAAGGAAGCGGCCGAGGCAGAGAGAATACTGGGGCAAACCCTTCGACGCCAGGTTGCCGATGATGCGCTTCAGCTCTTGATCCTGAGCTTCGTTACTTTCGCCGATCAGTTCGCGCCGGCTGGCGGCATCGACCGCGTGGCGCTGCTTCTTCCAATACCGGCTCACCAACGCCACGGTCGCGCCGAAGAGAATGATGAAACCTGCAAACCCGGCATCCAGCGCGAAGCCTACGGCACCAGCGATAATCAGAGGCGCCCACGTCAGTGGCGAGCGAAGGATGGCCTCCCGGCTCCGGTCCCGGATCCGGACATCGTCCATCGGGAAAGTGGGGGCCACCGAGAAGAGCGTTGAGGGGTCCATGCTTGAGTTCCTCCTTTGCCGCAGAGGCTAGGAGAAGGCATGAAGGCTCGCGATTACATTTGGGCCCTCACTTCGGAGCCGGATCGGCGATGAAGGAACGGCTTCACAGCGGCTTTGCCGGTTCGATATTCGGTGGCGGTGGTGGGGCGAAGCGCGGGTCTTCACTGGCGGGCCGGTAGTTGCCGGTTTTTGGGTCCAGCAGGAAAACCTGCTGATCGGAGAGGCGAATGTAGCCTTGAAGCTGCGGTGAGACCTTCGGATTCCGAGCGGGAGTAATGGTGAAGGGCAGCCGGGGTTCCTCCTTCACCAGCATCTGCGGCCGGAACTCAAGACGATGACTCGGGATTGGTCCGACGCGCGAGAAACGAGCGCCGTAAGTATTAACCTTCGAGTAAATTTCAGTGGATACTTTCATCTTCGCCTGATCCTCAGGAGAAATCCGGATTTGCGGCGGAGCGGCGTGAAGCAGCGCTGTGGCGGCGATGAGCGCGAGGACGGATGATGTTGTTTTCATGGCATGGACGGAATGGTGGAAGAAAACGTTGGAACCCGCGACCGGCGACGGAGGACCAGCTCCGCGACCGCGGCATTGCCGAGGATGCTGAGCCAGAGCGAGGTCACGTAGTTCGTGACCTCCGCCATCCCGATCAGAAAAAAGGCGAAGTGATAGATGCGGAAGGTGATGGCACTCGCGGCGTAGGCGGAGGAGCGGATCATCCACTCGCGATGGGCGGTGAGATCACGGGTGCCGCCGATCATGGAGGTCACGCCGCGCAGGGTGGTGTGGAAGGTAGCCACACCTAACAGAAGGAAGCCGGTTTGCCCCGCGAGGCCTCCCTTCGCGAAGAAGGCGAGATAGACGCCGGTCGGGCAAAGGACGACCAGCACGCTGACTGCATAGATTCGCCCGCACCAGCGATGCAGTGCGGGAAGACGGCGGAGTAGCTTGCGCGAGAACTGCGGCAAGACGGACAGCAGGCAGACAATGCCGGCCGCGACATGGACGTAGAGACAGAAGCTCCAGAGCGGCTGGCGGCCGATCTCACCCTTCTGTTCGACGAAGATCCCATCGCCGCCGGGACCGAAGTCACGGAGCGAGTTTTGCGTGATGAGCAGCGCACCGGCCAGCAGCGCCGCCCAACCGATCCAGCGGATCACGGTGGACATGGCGGCATCATGCCGCAGGTCGCTGTCGCGTGCTGTAAAGGCCCGGTAAATTCAGGAGCTTACTTCACCACCGGCTTGTCGGCCTTTTGCCAAGCGGTGATGCCGCCGTCCAAGTCGTAGACGGTGAAGCCAGCCTCGCGCAGTTGCTTGGCAGCCTTGGCGCTGCGACCGCCGGACTTGCAATACACCAGCACCGGCTTCTTCGGATCGAGCTCAGCCTTGGCTTTCTCGACGAAGCCCTCCTTTGCGAGCGTGACCAGCTTCGCCTTTTCGAGATGGCCTTCCTTCCATTCCTCCGGCGTGCGGACGTCGAGGAGTTGGGCACCAGCGGCCAATTGCTTTTCCGCCTGCTCGATTTTCACGGGTGCGGGTTCCTCCCCGGCGTGGAGGGGAGCGGCGAGAGCGAGGCAGGCAAGAACGGCGGCGAGCTTCATGACCTGAATATTGGCTGGAATTGCAGACCTCGCAAGGATCGACCCAATTCCCCAACGATCGTCACTTGAAAACTCGCGAAGTCCGGTCATGGCTGTGCCGTGACTGTCCCGGAAATCGCGTGGTTCCATGCCGCCCCGAAGCGGCGGCGCTACCTTGCGGGCATTTCCGGCGGTGCGGATTCGGTGGCGCTGCTTCATCTGCTGCACCGACACGGCTTTCGCGAGGTGGTGGTCTGCCACCTTGACCACGGGCTGCGCGGCCGTGCGTCGACGGGCGATGCGCGCTTTGTTGGGAAGCTCGCAGCCTCGCTTGGCTACCCATGCGAATCCGGCAAGACGGACGTGCGCGCGGTGATGCGGGACAGTGGCGACTCACTGGAAACCGCGGCCCGTGAGGCGCGACATGCTTTCTTCGCGCTATGCTCGCGCAAGCACCGTTGCCCGCGGCTGCTGCTCGCGCACCACGCAGATGATCAGGCGGAGACCGTGCTGTGGAATCTACTGCGTGGCAGCCGCGGCCTTTCGGGCATGCAGGAAAACCAGGTGCTTCAAGTCGCCGGCCGGCCGCTGGAGTGCCAGCGGCCCTTGCTACTCCTGCGACGCGATGAGCTGCGCGGCTGGCTTTCGGCCGAGAAGCTCGCATGGCGCGAGGACGTGACCAATGGCAAGCCGATCGCCGTGCGCAACCGCCTCCGTCACGAGGTCCTGCCGCTGCTTTCCGATATCGCCCGGCGCGATGTCACCGAGTCGCTGGTGCGTGCCGCAGGATCATCCTGCGAACATCGCGCGATAGAACGCTGGGCGGTGAAACAAGCGGACGTGCTCGATCCGCAGGGACGCTTGCATCTGCCGAAGCTGCGGACCTTGCCGCGCGAACTCCAAGCCGCGTGCTTGTACGATTACCTGCGTAATTCCGGCATCACGAGCCTGTCGCGCGATCTCGTCCTGCGCGGCTTGGCCTTGCTCGATGTGGATGGACCACCCGCTGTGAACTTGCCGGGAGGGCGTGTCTTGCGGCGGCGAGCGGGCCGCTTGTTTACGGAGTGACCGTGGTGCGCAGCCTGAGGAATCGCCGGGCGGCAGTGTCGCTCGCGGTATCCCGCATCATGGCTTCTTCGGTTTGATCCGATAGCGGCGTGACTCCGGCTGCACCCGTGGCGACGACCGGCCATGAAGCCAGGCTGCTTCCGGCAAGGAGTTCGTAGCTGACATCGAGGGCGTTCGCCGGTCGGCGGAAGCGTAGCGCGGGACGACGGATCGCGCCATCCATCGACCACGTGAACGACATGACCGGAAAGTCCGCTGCGCGAGGATTGGTGGCGAGGGAGTATTCATCGGCGTTCGTCCGGCCATCGCCATCGGGATCGGCATCCGGGCCGGAGACGAGCGCGTCGTCACGTTCGGCGGAGGTGAAATGGAAATTGTCCCAGCCGTGATAGGCTTGGGCAAAGGAGATGTCGGCGTTGCCCGGGCTTCCACTGGTGGTGGCACTGATGGCCCAGCGCTGAGGATTGCCGAAGTCATCGTAAGGCGTGGTGGCGGGTGTGCGGAGGACCAGCGAACGATCGGTACCATCGGTCGCCGGATACCAGCCATCCTTGTATTCGAAATCCAGGATGTTTTCCCCGACGGCATCGACGAGCTCGATCTTCTCTCCGCCGTTCGCCAGCACTCCGTTGCAGGGGCCAAGTACGGCAACTGTCGTACCGGGATGCCGCAACGCGAAGGCGGCCGGGTTTTTTGCCACGATCACTCGAGCTCCTGCCGCCAGTGTGGAAGTTGGGAAGGTGAAGTCGATGCCTTGAGTGAAACGCGCTCCGGTCAAGGTGAGCGTTGTGGTTCCGGTGTTCACGAGCTCGAGGTATTCGAAATCGTCTTCGGTCACAGCGGGCATGACCGTCTCTTCGGCTGCCGTCGGGACAGTCGGGTGATACTGGATTTCCGAGATGCGGAGGAATTGTTGGAGCGCCGAGGGCGTGCCGGGATAGCTGAAGGTGGCAATCAACATGCCCGCGGGATCGCGCAAATTCACGGTTTCCCCGCGAGCGGAAAGCTGGCCGGAGTAGTTGCCTTGGATGAAGCGCTTCTGTGCTCCCGTCGGCCCACTGGTCCGGCTGCGGAAAGCGAGGGCATCCTTGGCAACGTGGAGAAGCCCCTGATATTCCGCAGCCGCACTGCCATTTCCCGGCGGAATCACGGTGCCGCCTTCGAAGACATGATCGATCCCTCCCTCGAGCTTCCAGCCAGACAGGTCCACGGCCTGGGAAGTGGTGTTCTTCAGGATCAGATATTCGTGCCCTTGATTGCCTGAGGCCGGGAGGAAATCCATCGAGTCGATCGTCACCATGCCGGCCGTACTGGTCTGGGCGGAGGCCGGGATCTGAGTGCTCGCGGCGTTGCCGGGTGCGTAGAGCATGGGCCGGTTGAAGAGGAAGCTCCGGCGCGGCGCAAAGTAACCGCTGACCACGCGTTCCACCTCCTCGCGCGGACGATTCGCGGCGAAGTTCGCATTCACGCCCCACTTGGTGAAATCCTGATCGCCATCAGTCCACGACGAGGGATTGGCGGGATCGGGATCGACAGTTGCGGCGATCGCGCGCATTCGCGTTTCCATGAAGCCGTTCACGGTGCCGGGTGGCTGGAGGATCTGGTCCATCAGCGTACGCATCCGGCGGACATACATCGCGCGCATCTCCGCCGACTCGTAGATCAGGTTGTAGACGCGGTTATTGGCGGAGTGGGAATTGAGCCCATTGTTAGAGACCAGCGTGTCGTCGAAGTAGCCAGGACCGGCGATCCAGTTGTGACCGTGGGAAAGATCGACGTCCCAGACAATTGGCCGCCATTCGCGGGTGGCGTTGGTATCGCGATAGAGGTAGAAGTTCTTGTGGCCGTGGTCGCCGTCGCTGTTGAACTGGCGGGTAACCAGGTAGTTGATGGTGGCCGCGATATCGAGGTTATCGTAGGCGTAGGTGCGACGAGCGGCGAGCGTCTGCGTGCCGCTGTCGAGCGCGGTGGCAAAGGCGTTCAAGTCGGCTTGGCTTTCCGTTTGCCGGGTCTTCTTCTCCGCGCTGGAGATCAGGTTTTCGGCATAGATCTTGTAGAAGGCTCCCTCGGGATCGAGGCCGTTGCGCTCCAGCATGCGATCGTCGCCATCCTCAAGGAGATCCATCACGCCGTGAAAGCCACCATTGAGCTGCACGCGGACAGGAAAGGCGAAGTGGTACGGAGTGCCGGTTAGTTTCCCCATCTCATGGGAGAGCGTGTTCCGGGTCTTCGTCTTGTCGGCCCAGTTCGAGAGCAGGTTGAGGTCCTTCACGGGACGTTCGCCTTCCTTCCAGACGAAGCGGTGGTCGCTGTTCGAGTCGAAGTCGTAGCTTTTCTTCGCGAAGCCGGAGGTGGATTGGCCGTGAATCTCATGACCGATGTTGTCGTAAAAGCGATTCAGGTAGTAGCACGCGCCTCGAAAGGCAGCCGCCGTCGGCCCGGTAGTAGGCGAGCCTTCGACGAACCATTCCAGCACCGGCAACTGGCTGGTCGTGGTCGCATTGTTCAAGGCGACGGTGCCGAAGTACTGCGGCGAGTCCGTGGTGTTCGAGTAGGGAGGGAAGAGCGTCGCGTTCCCCGCGATGTCGCGCGACTCGAAACGCCAGCGGAACATCTGGCCGGCCGCGACAGCGCTGGTCGGAAGATTCCCGGAATAGATGCCATCGCCCGCAAGGTCGTCGGGGGCTGTGCCGCTATCGTTGAGGTTCACGGTAGATTCCGTGCCCCACATGGTCCGGGGATAGGCGCGAACCCACGAGACGTTGTTCTTCGTCTTCACGACGCGCACGGTGACTTTCAGCGCGGGGCTGGAAGCATTGCCAAGCGGGCGAGGGATCACGGGATCGCTCGGTGTGGCATCATACACCACCGGTCCGGCCGATCCCGCATTGTTCAGCTCGCCGGGTGTCGGCTGGCTGAAATAGACCGCGCTGCCGGGGATAGGATCGGTGCTGGTGGTCAGTTCGGGGAGCAACAGGAAATCCGAGCTACTGGTACTTGAGTTGAGGCCCTGGATGGCAAGCACGTTGGTGCCGGAGATCAGAAGCGACACCGGGACATTGAACTCGGTCCACGCATTCGGGATCGTTTCATCGAGTGCGGCCGTGGCGACCGAATTGTAGGCGGCCGTTCCGGCGAAATTGGAGCGGGCGATCTCAGTGCCGTTCAGCCAAGCGACAAAGCCGTCCTCGTAGCGCATGCGGAACTTGCAGTAAGCGAGCGAGGACGGACTGGAGACACTGAAGGTACGACGGAAGCAGAGCGATGGGTTCACGTTTTGCATCGCCGACTGGCAATTGGTGGCGATCCATGCGGTGAGGCCGCCGCTGGTGTCGTAGCCGAGCCCGGTGGATGCCAATGTCCACGCGCTGTCGCCGAAGGACGGGCTGACGTTCCAGCCGCCGGTCAGGCCGGTGCCGATGTCGCCGATGGCGTAATTACTGCCGCTGTAGTTCGCCTGGCCGGTCACATTGTTGGCGAGCACCCGGTAGCGCCCGCTCTGGCCGGTGGCTACTACCGTCGTCGTAGTTGCCGTGAACGAGATGCCATAGGAAATGTCGGGTGCCTGCGGCGGATACGACGCGCCGAACGAGTCGACCAACTGGGCGGCTCCTGTGGAGAGGTTCGGCTTGTAGAGACCGAGGAACTCGCCATCGGCCGAGAGGCTGAAGTTCGTGTGCAGCGGAGCCGCGGGATTGCTAAGGTTCCTACTGGAAGCCCAGACCAGCACGGTGCCCTTGGCGGGAATGCTGACGGCGGGAAAGCGCCACTTCTTCTTCTCCGCCTGATCATCGGTCAGCCACCAGCCGTCGAGGCTCACGGCCGTGGTGCCGGTGTTGTAGAGCTCGATCCAGTCCTCCTTCTCACCGAAGTTGTCCTCCGCGCCATTCTGATTCGAGGCGAGAAACTCGGACAAAATCACGTCCCCGCGGAGCCCGGAGACGCAGAGTGGGAGGATGACGAGGGGCAGGGGGAAACGACGCATTCCTACGGAATTCTGGAGGCTGTGTGACAAATTGGCCACAAACCTTCGCCGCGACAACCCCGGAAAACCGCCCCTTCGAGTAGGGCGTCGTTCAGGCCTCCCAATCCAGGACCACCTTGCCCGACTGCCCGGACATCATCGTCTCGAAGCCCTTTTTAAAATCGGCGACCGGGAAGCGGTGGGTGATGACCGGCGAGATATCGAGGCCCGCGCGGATCATGCTGCTCATCTTGTACCACGTCTCGAACATCTCGCGGCCGTAGATGCCTTTCAGGATGAGGCCTTTGAAGATCACCTTGTCCCAGTCAATGGCGACCTTGTCGGGGAAGATGCCGAGCAGGGAGACCTTCGCGCCGTTCGAAGTGTGATTGAGGATGTCATTGAGGCCGGACGGATGACCGGACATCTCCAGCGCGACATCGAAGCCTTCCTTCATGCCGAGCGATTTCATCGCATCGCCCAGCGACTCCTCGGCGACATTCACGGTGCGGGTGGCACCGAGCTTCTTCGCGAGCTCGAGGCGCCATGGATTCACATCGGTGACCACCACGTGGCGGGCACCGGCGAAGCGGCAGACCGCGGCGGCCATGCAGCCGATCGGGCCGGCTCCGGTGATCAGCACGTCTTCAGCGACGAGGTCCCACGACAGCGCGGTATGGACCGCATTGCCGAGCGGATCGAAGCAGGAAATGACCTCCTCCGGGATCGAGGGGTCGACCTTGTAGACGTTGCGGTAGGGGATCGAGAGGTATTCGGCGAAAGCACCGGGGCGATTCACGCCGACGCCGAGCGTTTCCGGGCAGAGGTGGCGGCGACCGGCGAGGCAGTTGCGGCAACGACCACAGACGATGTGGCCTTCACCGGAGACGAGCTCGCCGGGAACGATGTCGGTCACGCCGGAGCCGACCGACTCGACCACCCCGCAGAATTCATGGCCGACATGCATCGGCACCGGGATGGTGCGCTGTGCCCAGGCGTCCCACTTCCAGATGTGGACATCGGTGCCGCAGATGGAGGTCTTCTTGATCTTGATGAGCACGTCCATGGGGCCCACTTCGGGCATCGGGACGTCCATCATTTCGAGACCGGGACCGGCGGTGGCTTTGACGAGCGCTTTCATCAGATCAGGTGCGCTCTCGATGGTGCATGGGCCCCCATGCCGGGCTAGGGAAATGTTTTACGGCCGGGAAAAGTGACTAAGCCGGACGGGCGTGCTGCCGGAATCGGTCCAAAGGCTGCTCGAGGTAGCGCCAGCACAGCCACGCCGCACCCCATGAGGCAAAGGCGAAGACGATGAGCCGGACTGCCAGCATGGGGCCCTCGAACACCGGGTGCCATAAGAAGGGCATCACTTTGCCGACGGCGAGCGGGATGGTCGTGTGGAAGAGATAAAGCCCGTAGCTGAGCCTGCCGATGTGCTGCGCTGCGGGATGCTCCAGGACCTTCCCCAGTCCGCCGGAGAAACCCCGCAACGTCGCGGAGATCAGACCGGCGAAAACGATCGAGACGAAGGTCTGTTGGAAATGCCGGAGCCCGGGGATGGGACGATCCGCTTCATCCAGGCAGTAGAGCACCGCATAGAAGGCGAAGGCCATCCAAGCGGCGATTCCAAGCCGACGATCACCCGGCTGCATCCCGCGTTCCATCGCAAGCGCGAGCAAGGCACCGGTGCCGAAGTAGTCGGCCGCGGAGGTCGAGATCGCGCCGGGATTGACGACCTCCGGGAAATGATGGAGCAGCACCCAGCGGCTCAGCGGCGCGAGCGCCACGAACACCAGCAGCAGCGGAGCGAGCAGCCGCCGCGGCGCGAAGAAGATCAGCAGCGGCCACAGCAGGTAGAACTGCATCTGGATCGCCAGTGTCCAGTAGTGCGCCGTGCCGGACGGATACGTCGGCAGGAAGGCGATGTGAAAATTCGCGAGATGGGTCAGGTAGATCAGCGGGTGTGCCCGCATGTCCGGCGCGCCGCAGATCCAGGCAAAGGCCATGGCGACATAGCATGGGACCAAGATCCGGACCGCGCGCCGCTTCAAGAAGTGCCGGGTCGCCATCCGCCGCCACGGCTTGTGGAGCTTTTCCCCGGCATCGCGATCCCGCAGCAGCACGCGGGTGATCAGGAAGCCGGTGAGCGTGAGGAAGAAGTAGAGGCCGATCTCGAATGGCAGCGGCCCGCGCCACTCGCGGGGTGCCCAGTGCAGCCAGATCACGCCCAGCACGGCGAAAGCGCGCCAGCCATCCAGTTGGGTATTTCGCGGGGCGGACAAGGCGCGGCGACGCTGTCATGGGATGACCCGCAGCACAGGAAAAATTTCCAAAGCGTTGCGGCTTTTGGCGTCGTCGTCAGCCCAGAATCCATGCTGCAACCAGCCACATGGCCACCAAAAGGGAGGGGACCAGAATCACTTGCAGCCCGACGAAGGCGGCGACCTCCGAGGCGATGGCATCATCCTCGGGTGCGGGTGAGGGGCCGCTCAGTTTTTGATCGAAGACCCCGAGGGCGTAGGTCGCCGAGAAGTTCACCCATAGCCACCCGACGAGCCAGAATGCGGCCGACCCTCCCACCATGGAAGCGAGCGGACCCAGCGCTAGAAAAGTCGTGAAGACGAGACATGTCGGCATCAGCCAAAGCACGATCCGGAACCAGCGGATCGAGGGATTGGGAGGTGGAAAAGGGTCGTTCAAAAGCCTCGAGAATTTGGAAAATCCACTTTGCGATGAACCCGCTGGGAACGCGAGTTTGTCGCTGGAATCACTTGAGATTGACCGGATTTCCGCTCGCCAACTAACATGACCCCACGTAGCATTGCGTAGTTTTTAAAAATTCCCTGCCGCGTTTGGCACGGGCATTGCTCAAGGCTCATCGACCAATCCGCCGCACCATGAAGAAAATCGAAGCGATTATCAAACCGTTCAAGTTGGAGGAAGTGAAGGAGGCCCTTGCCGAAGTCGGCGTGCAGGGCATGACTGTGACTGAAGTGAAAGGTTTCGGCCGTCAGAAAGGCCATACGGAAATCTATCGCGGCTCCGAGTACACCGTGGACTTCCTCCCCAAAGTGAAGATCGAAATCGTCGTGGACGACGCGCAGGCGGGCGGCGTGGCCGAGGCCATCGTCAAGAGCGCGAACACCGGCAAGATTGGTGACGGCAAGGTCTTCATCTCGACGATTGAAGAAGCCATCCGCATCCGTACCGGCGAGACCGGTTCGTCCGCGGTCGCTGTGAACTAACTGAAATTTTTTTCCAGATCATCCAGCAGCCCGGCTCTCCCCTCAGGAAGCCGGGCTTTTTTGTGGGATCCTATCTTCGTAGGTGCGGGTGGTGACACCGCGGAAGGAAGGGTGAGGTCTGCTTCGCCAGTGGCCCCCTGCGTTCTCACGAACGCGCCTACGTTTTTCACGGCAGCGCTACATTCACGAGACATGGAGGAAGCCAGACGAATACGTCACGGCGTGACCTCCAATGCCAACCCGATCGCCGCGATGCTCGCAGAATAGCTCACCGCCTCGCAGGGAAACCTGGCGCGCGTGAAGCTTCGTTCGGCCCAAGCGCTCGGCCCAGTAGGGGATCAGCGTGCAGTGGGCGGAGCCTGTTACCGGGTCTTCCGGAACACCGGCGCCGGGAGCAAAGAACCGCGATACAAAGTCACAGTCGATCCCGGGCGCTGTTGCGATGATTCCCAAGCAATCGAGGCGCATGAGAGCCGCCATGTCCGGCTTGAGATGGCGCACCTCTTCTTCGGACTCGAAGACGGCGAGGTAGTCGCGGGCTTTGGCGGCGACGACCGGGATGGTGCCAAGCCCGGCAGTTAGGTCGTGGGGCGCGTCGCACAGCACCGCTGGGCGAGCGGGGAAGTCGAGCGTGAGCAAATCTCCCTCGCGCGAGACCGTGAGGATGCCGGATCGGGTCTGAAACCGGATGACGGAAGCGCGGTAGCCAAGATGCCGGAAGATCACGTGAGCCGGGGCGAGGGTCGCGTGACCGCATAGATCCACCTCGAGCTGCGGGGTAAACCAGCGGAGGTCGAAGAACGAGTCGCGCTGAACGACGAAAGCGGTCTCAGCCAGGTTGTTCTCAGCCGCAATGGATTGCAGGACCGGATCGGGCAGCCAATCGGTCAGGAGACACACGCCCGCGGGGTTGCCACCGAAGAGACGGTCGGTAAACGCATCAACCTGGTAGTAGGGAATGCTCATGGGTCCTCTTCCTCGGGCGACCTAGTTCACGGGAGGACGAGCATAGCGCTTGCTGCCGCCGCAGGATCAAGCCGCTCGTCCAACGTGGTGCGGATCGCCGTAGCGGTCCGGGGAACCTTCCCTTCGTGGACCTGCTTGCCGTTCACGCTCACGGTGATGGGTTGATCGAGATCCACCAGCTCGTCGGAAAGGCGCAGCCCGGTCTTGGCCGGAACGTCGCCCTCGAGGCGGATCGTCTGGCCATCAACGGTCGCAACGATCTTCTGCCCGGCCTTGGCAGCGGCAGCGTCCGGGATCTTCAGCCAGTAGAAGCGGTCGTGGGTGATGTCATCCTGAAGCCAGATGATCTTCTTCGGCCACGGCTGGCGGGTGAAGCCGGCCATCCATGGCACGGCTTCGGCGTCCTTGCGGTCCATCCAGTGGGGCAGGCCTTCGTAGATCCGGGACATGTGGACGTAGCCACCGGGATCATCCTTCGAGAGCTGGTCGAGTTCGGCGGTCTTGGTGGCGGCGATCTTGTTGCGATCGTAGGCGGCATCGGCGCCGCCCATGAAGATCGCGAAGGGCAGGTTCCGCAGGCCTAACAGGGAGGCCTCATTCGGATGACCGGCCATCATCGCGCCAGCGGCAAAGCGGTCCGCCATGCGCGGAGCGAGCTGCCAGACGCCGTCGCCGCCGGCCGAGTAACCCATCAGGTAAACCTTGTTGGGGTTCACGCCACGCAAGGCCACGTGATCCTCGATCAGCCGCTGGAACATGAGATCGATGTGGTTCTCGTGCCACAGGTTCCAGGTATCTGTCGGTGCGCGCGGCGCGACATAGATTCCTTCGGCTGGCTCGTAGAGTTTGATTTGGTTTTGCCACTGCTGGTCATTGACCTTCGGCGGGGCGCTGCCGCCGCCGTGCATCGAGATCCACAGGCTGCGACCTTCGGCAGGAGCTTCGCCGAAGGTTTTGTCCAGCCAGCGCAGGGTCTTGTTGCCCACGGTGATCTCCTTCTTCTCCAGCTCGTCCTTTCGTTCCTTGGCGAGGGTCGCCGTGCGGTCGGCAGCAAGCAGGCGGGCAACGCGTGATGCGTCGGCCTTGCTCAAGTCGCCGGGCAAGTCCTCCGCCTTTCGCGTCGAGGAAAGCCAGTACTCCACCGTGGAGATCGAGCAAGGAACCGGCGCGAGATCGTCCCAAGTCGCATCGACCGTTGGGTCGCCTTTTTCCAGCGGACCGAAGGCCACCTCGCGCACCTCGCTCTCCTTCGTGAAGCGCAGCCAACCCTTGGTGCCGGGCTTCAACTCGAAGCGCGGCATGTCGTTGAGATCCGTCGTGCCGGCCTTGGTCTCCGCCTCGCCGAGCTTCTTGCCGGTATCATCCAGCACCACGAGCGGAGATGCCAGACGTTCGCCACCCTTCTTCTGAAAAAGCCGCACGCCGAGCTTCGCAATGGCACTCTCCACCGGAGCCTTCGCATAGCGCGAGGTCACGTTCACCGCCGCCACCTCCTGGCTCTCGGACGCCCAGACCATGGGGAATGCGACGCCATCCTTCTTCCACGAGGTCGAGTAGATGGCATACTTCGGTTCGTCCGCCTTGGCCTGAGCGGCATCATTCACGAACCATCCCCGGTTGAGTCCGTCCTCGTCGTACTCGTCGGCACCGGTGAAGTGCCAGTCGCCGTCCCAGACCTCAACCCAAGTGTGGTTGCCGCGTTCGTTCGCCCACAGCGGGGTGCCGGTGGCACGTGCCGGGATGCCTACCGCGCGACAGACGTCCACGAGGATGATGGATAGCCCGGTGCAAGTCGCCTTGTTGATCGCCATCGATTCCGACGGACTCTGGTTCGGTGCCTTGCGGCCGATGTTGTAGTGAACGTTGACGATTTTGAAAAACTCGCGGTTCAGCGTCTGGACGGCGTCGGTGGCGGTCTTGGCATCCTTCACCAATGGCCGCGCCTTTTCGAGGAAGTCCTTTCTCCATGCCTCGCGCGTCTCGTCGAAGACCGCGTAGGGCAGCACGTCATTGAGAAAGATTTCCTCCGGGACGCCCTTCGCCCACGGAAACTCGCCGCGGGCCTGGAAGGCGAGATCGAGATTGTTGCCCAGGAACTCCGCCGACAGTGCCTCGCGATCCTTCGCAGGCATGTGTTCGGTTAGGAACTTCGCGGCGCGTTCGCCGGCATCCCCGTGCTTCTCCTCGGCGGCGGCGATGAAGTCGTCGGTGGGCGCGGCGAGGAGCGCCGCGGGAAGACACAGCAACGGCAGGAGGAATCTCATGACGGGCAAACTAGCGTCGCCGCCCGCGCCGTCGATCTCAGAGACGCGGGTGAAATGCCGCCGCTGCCTTTGAAGCCGCCACATGAGCCGCGATGCGATCCTGCAGGCAATTCGCGCTCGGCGTTTCGAAGGTGAAGGAAACCGGGCAGCCGAGCTTGGCCAGGAAGATCGCCTCCGGCCAGTTCTCCGGCAGGTCGGCTTCCGCGGCGTGATAGATCCAGCCGCTATCGCGGATGTCGTGACCGTCGATCAGTGCCCCTGGCTCCGGCGGGAACCACGGCTTCACGGCTTCGAGAATGGCGGCAGCGCGATCGGGCCGGTCGTCGCCCAAGTTGATCTCGTAGAAATAGAAGCCGCTCGTTTCCCAGTCCTCGTGCAGCGAGATGAAAATCCGCGGGCATGGAAGTGACTCCAGCCACGTGGCGTGGGCCTGCACTTCCGGAGTGCGACGGGCCCAGTAGTCGCGGTTCAGGTCGATGCCCTCCGCGTTGTCACGCGTGCCGGCGGCGAGCCCGGTCGGGTTGAGCGCGGGACAGACCAGCCACGGGCCATCGTCAAAGGCGCCCTGCTTGAGCAGTTCCAGCACGGCCAGAGGGCCGGCCGGTTCATCGCCATGCATGCCGGCGGAAAGGTAAGCGGCAAGGCCATCGCCCGGCTTGTCCCAAACGACCAGCGGACCCGCCGCGGTTTCGCACAGCGTCTGCGCGATGAATCCGCGCTCCGCGGCAAGCGCGCCGAACTCGGCGAGGAAGGACTGGAGCTCAAAGGCCACGCCATGAAGATGCCCCGGAACCGCCCGGAGCGATCAAGCCCATTCGCCCGCCATGTTCAGTCGGTTGGGTTTTGGAGCAAATGGAAGACCTCCGTGCGGATCTGCGAGGGATCGGCATTCCAGCTTTCCTCCCAGTGCCCGTAGATTTCCCAACAAATCCCGGCAGCCACGTGCCCGTTTTCCGCGCACCATCGCCGCACCGCGTCGTGTGCTTCGCCAAGGCCCGCGTAGGGACCGAAGTGGGTCGTTGTCACCGCCCGGCCGGCGGGAAGCTGCGAACAATGGACCCGGTCATTCCCAATAAATGGCTCA
>Ga0307406_10000304_pt1 | contig 28861 bp, 22 predicted proteins | sample 322Cmetagenome_3_FD_203706 | JGI IMG/M metagenome (GOLD analysis project Ga0307406, IMG submission 203706) | Maize rhizosphere microbial communities from greenhouse at UC Davis, California, United States - 322HYB-C-2 | ecosystem: Host-associated > Plants > Roots > Rhizosphere > Soil | place...
CACCTTGGCGAAGGTGAACTTGGCCCTGCTGGTGCTGGTCGTGGGGGTGATTGTTGGAGCGGTAGTCGTGGGATTCCGGATCCACTCCTGATTCGCGGTGGGACGGAAAGTCCTTGAACGAGAATGGTTTGCTTGCTGGAGAGTCCCGCGCTTGCCAGCTGGGCGGCGGGTCCTCAGGATTCCCGAAAGATCGCCATGGCCGAATACACCGAAGCTGACATCAAATCCCTCGATTGGCGCGAACACATCCGGCTCCGCCCCGGGATGTACATCGGCAAGCTCGGTGACGGCACCTCGCCCGACGACGGCATCTATATCCTGCTCAAGGAGGTCATCGACAACTCGATCGACGAGCACATCATGGGTCACGGCAAGGAGATCCGCGTCGACATCGATGAGGAAGGCCGTGTCGAAGTCCGCGACTTCGGCCGCGGGATCCCGCTCGGCAAGCTCTACGACTGCGCCGCCCAGATCAACACGGGTGCCAAGTACGACAGCGAGGCTTTCAAGAAGTCCGTCGGCCTGAACGGTGTCGGCATCAAGGCGGTCAATGCTCTTGCCAGCTTCTTCGAGATCCAAGCGTGGCGTGACGGGCAGACCAAGGCGATCGAGTTCTCGAAGGGCATTGTCACCGTGGACATGAAGCATCCGCGTAGCGAGGAAGCGCCTTCCGGCACGCGGCTCGCCTTCGACATCGACCGCTCGATTTTCCCACCCAAGGCGAAGTTCAAGGAAGCGACCGTCGAAAAGATGTGCCGCTACTACAGCTACCTAAATCCGGGGCTGACCCTCATTTTCAACGGCAAGAAGTTCAAATCCAAGGACGGCCTGCTCGACCTGCTGCGTGAGGAAATGGAGAGCGAGGCGCTCTACGAACCGATCCACCTCAAGGGTCCGGACATCGAGATTGCCTTCACTCACACCGCTGAGAGCGGCGAGGAATACTACACCTTCGTCAACGGCCAGAACACGACCCAAGGGGGTACTCACTTGCAGGCTTTCCGCGAAGGCCTCGTGAACGCTGTCCGCACCTTCTACAAGAAGCAGTACGACCCTGCCGATATCCGGGCAGGCATCGAGGCCGCGGTCTGCGTGCGCATTGTTGAGCCGGTCTTCGAGTCGCAGACCAAGACCAAGCTCGGCTCCGCCTCGATGGTGCCGGACGGTGAGTCGATCCGCACCTTCGTTGGCAACTTCCTCAAGCAGCATCTCGATAACTACCTGCACAAGCACCCGAAGGTGGCCGAGGCGATCCAGAAGCGCATCATGGCCGCCGAGCGCGAGCGCAAGGATCTGAAGGGCATCCAGAAGATCGCCCGCGAGCGCGCCCGCCAGGCGAAAGTTCACAACAAGAAGCTGCGCGACTGCCGCGCTCACCTCGACTCGAAGCACAAGCAGCGGCTCGATAGCACTCTCTTCATCACCGAGGGTGACTCCGCCTCCGGTTCGATCACCAAGAGCCGCGATGTCGAAACGCAGGCCGTCTTCTCGCTGCGCGGCAAGCCGCTCAATACCTTCGGCCTCGCCAAGAAGATCGTCTATGAGAACGAGGAGTTCGCTTTGCTCCAGGCTGCACTCGGCATCGAAGACGGCATCGCAGAGTTGCGCTACAACAAGGTCGTCATCGCCACCGATGCCGACGTGGACGGCATGCACATCCGCCTGCTGCTTCTAACATTCTTCCTGCAGTTCTTCCCCGAGATCATCCGCGAGGGACACCTTCATATCCTCCAGACGCCGCTGTTCCGCGTCCGCAACAAGAAGGAGACGATCTACTGCTACGATGATGAAGCGCGGGTGAAGGCCCTCGCCAAGCTGGGCAAGAACGCCGAGATCACCCGCTTCAAGGGCCTCGGTGAAATCTCTCCGGACGAGTTCAAGTTCATGATCGGTGCGGACATGCGACTCGACCACGTCGAGTTCGAGGAAGGCAAGGGGACCAAGGAACTGCTCGCCTTCTACATGGGCAAGAACACCCCGGATCGGCAGGACTTCATCGTGGAGCACTTGCGCGTCAACGTGGACCGGCAGGTGGCGTGATAAGGGGTGTCGACGTGCTGTCGACACCGTGCGGACGGAATGTCCGCACTCCTTATGGCGTTGGCGTGGCCACGATGCGGAAGAACCGCTTCGTCGAGCCCGGTCCCGGAGCGGCCACGCTTTTGGTCACCACGTCTCCAGTGCCTGGCACGCTTTCGAACTCGATTCAGTCGGTGAGATTGCCGCTCATGAAGATGCCGTGGGTTGGGCCGCTGACCGTGCTTCCTCCGTCCATCACGCGTAGCCGAGCCAAGGGCCAAGCCACTTTTCGGCTTCCTCGACGGTCATGCCCTTGCGATGGGCGTAGTCTTCCAGCTGATCCTTTTGAATCTCGGAAATGGCGAAGTAGTGGCTCTCCGGATGGCTGAAGTAGAGGCCGCAGACCGCCGCGCCTGGATGCATCGCGCAGCTCTCGGTGAGGGTTACTCCGGTCGGCTCCGATGCCTGTAGTAGATCGAACAGGATCGGCTTCTCGGTATGGTCCGGTTGGGCGGGATACCCGGGGGCCGGACGGATGCCGCGGTAGAGCTCCTTGATCAATTCATTCGCGCCGAACTCATTCGGACGCTCGTAGCCCCACGCGACGCGTGCGCGATGGTGGAGGAGTTCCGCAAAGGCTTCCGCGAGACGGTCGGCAAGCGCCTTGGCCATGATCGCATTGTAGGGATCGTGCGCGGCTTCCAGTTCCGCGGCCCACTCGTCCGCACCGTGGATGCCGACGACGAAGCCGCCGATGAAGTCCTTGCCGGCGCCTTGTGGCGCGACGTAGTCGGAAAGCGCTTCGTTCGGCTTGCCGGAGTCTTTCTTGATCTGTTGGCGCAGGGAGTGGAAGCGGGTGCGCTCGGAAATACGATGATCGTCGTTCCAGACGATGATGTCATCGCCATCGGAGTTCGCGGGGAAGAAGCCATACATGCCCCGTGCGACGAAGCGCTTCTCGGCAATGACCCGCTCGAGCAGTTCCAGCGCTTCGATGTGAAGCTTTGCCGCCTCTTTGGCACCCTCCTCGTTTCTCGTCTTGAGCACGCCAGCTTCGCGGTCCCATACGCCGCGGAGTTCCCAAGCATGGAAGAACGGCGTCCAATCGATGTAGTCCACCAGTTCGCGCAGAGACTGGTTCGGGATCGCACGCGTGCCGATGAATTCCGGCACCGGTGGCGTGTAGCCCGACCAGTCGGTGTGGCGTGCCATGGCGCGGGCCTCGACGATGCCGATGGTCTCTTTCTTCAGCCCGCCGGTGAATGCCTCGCGCGCCTTGCGGTGACGCTCGTTGTTCTCCGCGACAAAGCTCTCCTTCTGGTCGGGGGAAAGCAGTGACGTGGTCACCGGCACCGAGCGCGAGGCATCGAGCACGTGGACGACCGGTCCCGAGTAGTGCTGGGCGATCTTCACCGCGGTGTGGGTGGAGGAGGTGGTCGCCCCGCCGATCAGCAGTGGCACCTTGAATCCGCCTTTCTCCATTTCCTTCGCCACGTGAATCATCTCATCGAGGGAAGGGGTGATGAGGCCGGAAAGCCCGATGACATCCGCGCCGATCTCCTTCGCCTTCGCGAGGATCTTGTCGCACGGGACCATCACGCCCATGTCGGTCACTTCGAAGCCGTTGCACGCGAGCACCACGCCGACGATGTTCTTGCCGATGTCGTGCACGTCGCCCTTCACGGTGGCGATCAGGAAACGCCCCGCCGAGCGGCGACGACCGGCGAGCGCGATGGCTTCATCGCGGCTGAGCGATGGATCGGCGGCCATGATTTCGGCGATGTCGCCTGCGAGGAACTCGGCCTTCTCGGTCTCCATGAAGGGAGTCAGCCACGCGACCGACTTCTTCATCACGCGGGCGCTCTTCACGACCTGCGGCAGGAACATCTTGCCTGCGCCGAACAGGTCGCCGACGACGCCCATGCCGTCCATGAGCGGGCCTTCGATGACCTTCAGCGGACGGCCGTATTTGATGCGGGCCTCCTCGGTGTCTTCGTCGATGAACTTGTCGATGCCCTTGAGCAGCGCGTATTCGAGGCGCTTCTCGACGGACGCTTCACGCCACGAGAGATCTTCTTCGATCTTCTTGCCGCCCTGACCCTTGAAACGCTCGGCGAACTCAAGCATGCGCTCCGTCGCGTCGGGGCGGCGGTTGAGCAGCACGTCCTCCACGTGTTCGAGCATCTCCTTCGGGATCTCGTCATAGACCTCGAGCATGCCGGCGTTGACGATGCCCATGTCCATGCCCGCCTTGGTCGCGTGGTAGAGGAAGGCCGAGTGCATCGCCTCGCGCACCACGTTGTTGCCGCGGAACGAGAAGGAAATGTTAGAGACGCCGCCCGAGATGCTGGCGTGGGGCAGGTGGGTCTTGATCCAGCGCGTCGCGTTGATGAAATCGAGGGCGTAGTTGTTGTGCTCCTCGATACCGGTGGCGACGGTCAGGATGTTCGGGTCGAAGATGATGTCCTCCGGCGGGAAGCCGACCTTGTCCACCAGCACGCGATAGGCGCGTTCGCAGATGCGGATCTTCTCGTCGTAAGTCGCAGCCTGGCCGTTTTCGTCGAAGGCCATGACCACCGTCGCTGCGCCGTAGCGGAGGATGTGCTTGGCCTGCTGGATGAACCTCTCTTCGCCTTCTTTCAGCGAGATCGAGTTCACGATGCCCTTGCCCTGAAGGTATTTCAGGCCTTCCTCGATGATCTCCCACTTCGAGGAGTCGACCATGATCGGCACCTTCGAAATGGCGGGCTCGCTTTGCACGAGCTGGAGGAAGCGTGCCATCATCGCCTTGCCATCGATCAGGCCGTCGTCGAAGCAGATGTCGATCACGTTGGCACCGCTCTCGACCTGCTGGCGGGCGATTTCGAGGGCGTCATCGAGTTTTCCTTCACGGACCAGCTTGGCGAACTTCGGAGATCCAGCGACGTTGGTACGCTCGCCGATCATCAGGAAGTTCTTGTCCGGCGTGTGGTTGTAGGCTTCAGAGCCGGAGAGGCGGAGGACTCGGGGAATGGAAGTCATGGGAACATCGAACATCGAACGCCCAACATTGAACGTCGAAGGGAAGAGGTTATTTTGCGCGGCGCTTTTCGGCAGTGGCGATGCTGCTCACGAAGATTCGGACGAGTTGGTCGGTTTCGTCGAGCAAGAGAGGATGATTCTGGTTTTTCGGAATAAGACCGGCGCGAGCGATGAGCTTTAACCAGCGTTCTGTTTCACAGAATTCTTTCAGGGCGAGCCGGAGCTTATGAATGAAATCGGCAGGAGACTCCGCGGCTTGCGCTTCACCATGATGCGAGAGTGGGGCCGTGCCTGACCGGAGCAGCTGATTTCCGATATGACGTTCCGCGTAATCGGACGAGAGTGAACGGGTCAGTTCGATGATTCGCGCCCCGTAGGAGAGAAGCCTCTCTTCAAGGTCATAGGTCCGCTTCGGATCCTCTCCCATTCGATGTTCGATGTTGGGCGTTCGACGTTCGATGTTTTCTTCAATCCTCCACCACCGGCACTTCGCGGGGGGCGATGCCCTTCACGCCTTCGGCGATGGCGGCAACGTGTTCGGGGGTGTTGCCGCAGCAACCGCCGGCGAGGTTCAAGAGCCCATCCAAGGCGAACTCCTTCATGAAGGCGTTCATGTGAGGTGGCTCCAAGTCGAAGCCTGTTGGTGCCAGCGGATTTGGCAAACCGGCGTTCGGATAGCAGGAAATGTGGCTCGCGGAGACTTTGGCCAGCTCTTCCAGGTGTGGCTTCATCAGGTCCGGGCCGAGCGAGCAGTTGAGGCCCACGGCGAGCGGATTGACGTGGGCCACAGCATTCCACATCGCCTCGATTTTCTGAGCGGAGATCATCGTCTCACCGCCACGGCCGACCGCGGCGCTGACGATGATCGGCAGCTTCAAGCCATCTGCATCGAAGACCTCTTGGATCGCCACGAGCGCGGCTTTCGCGTTCAGGGCATCGAAGATGGTTTCCACCATCAGGATGTCGCAGCCGCCTTCGATCAAGGCGCGGACCTGACGTGTGTAGTCTTCCTTCACTTGATCGAAGGTTACCGTACGGAATCCTGCGTCGTTTGCGTCCGGCGAGGTGCTCAGGGAAACCGTAAGTGGTCCGATTGCCCCGGCGACATAGCGCTTGATGCCGGTGTCGCTGCCGACATTGTCCGCCCATTTCCGGCACAGCAGCGAGGACTGGACATTCAGCTCCCACGCGAGGTCCCGGAGCATCGGGTCATCCATGATCTTCTGGAAGAATTCCGGGTCCTTGATGCCGCCGTGTTCACGCGGGTCATCGACGAAGAACTCGCTCTGCGCGATCGATGTCGCGGAGAAGGTATTGGTTTCGCAGATGTCGGAGCCCGCCTCGTAGAAGCGCTTGTGGATGTCGCCGATGACGTCCGGGCGGGTGATCGAGAGGATGTCGCCGTTATTCAGCAGGTCCTTCTGGGAGTCCGCGAAGCGGCTGCCGCGGGCGTCCTTTTCCGCCAATCCGTAGGTGCGGATGGTGGTACCCATCGCCCCGTCTAGGACGAGGATGCGCTGGCGAAGTGCCTTCTGGATTTCGGCGGTCGGATCAGGACGAGGCATGCCGCGAGGCTAGAGCCGGACGGGGCTTTCGCAAGAGTCAAATCGTCGTATCCGGATGCGTTGATGGATGTTTCTGGGGGCGCGGCGTCTCTTGATTTGCTCGAAATCGGTCACCAAACGGCACGATAAGTCTAATTGGAGTCGATTTGGTGTTTTCTGGCTATTACCTTGCCTCGCCTGGCCCCTGACGCGTCTCGAATCAGTCGCGTGAGAACGCCGGGCATCGGGTGGATCTCGCGCCCAGCGTTGCACGGGTGCCCTTCGCCTCACTGGGGGCCGGAGTCGCGGTGGTGGAACGCGAAAATGGCCAGGTCGTCGATGTTTGGAGGAGGATCCTCAGACGATCGCTGACCCGGCCAAGCCGAAGCGCTTCATGCGCCTGCTGGTGACCCAGCCGTGATCCGATGGATCACTTTGGCACCTTGTTCACCGTGTAGAACGCGAGGTTGTTCTGCAGCGGCGAACCATCGGTGGAGTCACATTTGGGGAAGTTGATCTTGAAGACGCGGTGCTCGTCGAGGCCGTCGACCTTCAGGGTCACCGACTTCGCATCGCTCGTGGCGACCTTCACCTGGTGGTCTTTCTTGTTCTCCGGGTCGCTACCGTAGGTCCACTTCGACTGGTAGGTGCAGGAGGAGATCTCCCACGCCTTGTCATCCTTGAGTTTGTCCGGGATCGGCTGGGTGAAGCTCACCTTGAAGCCATCCTTGGTGATGCTCACACGGTCGATGTCGAATGGTACCGGACCGAGGAAGGTGATGCGCTGCAGGCCTTCCGCCGGAGCGCCCCAACCGCGGACGGTCTGGCCGATGTAGAGCTGCTTGCCGTCCGCCGTGAAGCGAGCGCGGTGATTGCCAGAGTGCAGGCCGCGGCCATCAATGAAGTGGGTGCAAGCACCCTGCCAGGTGTCGCCGACCTTCTCCACCATCACGCGGGTGATGCGCTCGCCGTTGTTGTCCGGCAGTAGCAGCTGGCCTGCGAAATGGTTGCCCTTGGGGAACTCCATCGGCTCGCCGGCGGAGCGGTTCATCTCCATGTGCGGAATCTCGACGGCCGCGTAGGTGCGGTCCTTGTTGTACTCGTCGAGGTGATCGTGGTAGTAGGCGAGGGGATCCTTGCTCTTCTTGAAATCCGGATCCCACACCAAGCTACTAGGGTGGCCATAGAAGTGGCCCTTCTCGACGTGATACAGCGGCGTGGTGGCCTTCCAGTCGCCTTGGTTGTCGCCAGCCCACAGCTCGCCCTTGGTGTCCTGATAGATGCCATTGGCCATGCGGAAACCGGAGGCCCACGGGGTGATATTGCCCTTGGCATCGCTGTGCAGCACCCAGCCCTTCCACTTCACGGAGGAATAGTTGCGACCGCGGCGGCCAGCATCGGAGAAGGTGCCGAGCGTGTGCTCGAAGGTGGGGCCGGAGAAGGATGCGGTGCCGACAGCGATGAAATAGCCGCTCTTGCCGTCACGGGTCAGCGCGTTGGTTTCATGATAGTTGCCGCTCAGGCCCCAGCCACTGGCGAAGCGCATGAACTTATCCGCCGAGGCATCACCATCGGTATCCTCGGCCTCGGTCATTTCAGCCATTTGAGTGACGCGGATCTTCGAAGGGCTGATTACATCGAGACCGCAACCATTGTCGAAGCCTGTCGCAAAGAGCTTCCAGTCAAAGGCATTCGGATCGCTGGTGGGCGTCGCTTTCAGCACGTCGCCGCGGCGCAGGACCACGAACAGCGTGCCGTCTTCGGCGAAGTCGATGGCTCCCACTTCCGGCGGAACGCCGGACGGGAGATCGATGGATTCGACCTTGTAGCAATCATTGAACTTCGCGGCATGAAGAGGCTGAACCGCCAGGGCGCCAAGGACGCCGATATGGAAGAAGATGGATTTCATGGGGCTGCGGTTCACTCGGGTTTGGCCAGGGATTCGATGTAAAGGACCAGAGAATCGTATTCCACATCGGGCAGGCCGAAGGGCGGCATGTAATTCGGCGGATAGCCTTTCACGACCTTCGCGTTGGGAGCCTTGATCGATTCGAGAATGTAATCGCGGTCAGCGAGCACCGGCTTGTCGAGGCCGTCGATTTCAACCTCATGGCCGAATAGCAGGCCAACCGAAGGTCCGTGGTTTTTCGAACCGTCGACGCTATGACACGCCGAGCAGCCATACTGGAGGAAGAGCTTCTCGCCCGTTTCCGAGGTAGCCTTGGTGATATTGTTGACCGGCTTGTAGCCTTCGAACTTTCCAATGTCGCTGCCGGCCAGCGTGAGAGTCATCGTGCCCTTGCCGGTGGCGCCATCAATGCCTTTCCACGTGAGCGTCCCGTCGCCTGGAGTCGTCACCGTGACCGTACAGGCGAGCGGTTTGTCGGAAGGAGTCACCGTGAGCGTGAAGGGAGTCTGGCCCGCCTTGAACTCATACGTCGGCACTCCTTTGACCAGCCGGTAGCCCGTGTAGACGCGTGGTCCCAAGTCGGTGAGGGATTTCCCATTCAGTTCGATCGGATCCTTGCCGCTCGTCTTCCAGAACAGCGTTCCGACCAACTGCGGCACGTAGCCGAAGGACACCCGCGAGCCCTTCGCCTTGTCGCCCCAGTAGGGCGTCATGTCGACGAAGCCGCCCTGCCATGTGTAGAGCAGGCGGCACTCGGTCGTGTCGAAGACGTAGGACAAAGCCGGTCCGAAATTCACGCCGATGCCCGCGGCAATGCCAGCGATCGGGACGACCTCGCCCTTCACGTCGGCACCTTTCTCGGGATTGTACTTCGAGACCTTGCGACCGGTGTCGTGTTGGGAAAAGACGGCGTCGTCGATGTCCGGATCCGGCAGGTAGCTCCGCAGGAGCATCGGCTTTTCCACCGAGCCCATCGGGCGGTTTTCGTAAGTGATCAGCGGATCCGCGGCGTGCAGGGGCAGGCCGAGGCAGAGCAAGAGCAGGGTTTTCCTCATGAATGGATTCTTCCGAAGACGCGTTATGGTGACAAATCCTGTCGGACAAATCACCTACCCAATTGAGGCAGCTTGTCATGCCCTCCGGTGGATTTCCCCTTGGCCGGAAGCAGTTGTTGGAGAAAGTGACGGCAGGATGCGCGGGCCGAGCGGGCGTTGGAAGTGGGAAGAACTCATCGACTTCGAAGTCGCGCTGGCGGCTTGGGACGGTGAGTCGCGTCCGGACGATCTCCACGCAGAAGGCTCGCGGCCGGTGGTGATGAAGGCGTGGAAGGAAGCGGCCAGCGCTCCCGGGATCGGCCGCTCTTGGGTGAAAGCCATCGCCTGGGCCGGTGCGATCGCGAGCGCGGTCACATTTCTTGCGGGGATCGGCGCGGCGTGGGGCTGCTATGATCGCGAGCGCGAGGGTATCGACGTCATCGTTTTCCTCGTCTTCACGCTGCTCATTCCATGGCTCACCTTGGTCGTCGGGCTGACGCTGTGGCTGTTCCGACCGCGCTGGGGTGGGCTGATCGGACCGCTCTTGAAGAAAATCACCGCCCGTTTCGCGAAAAATGACGGGAACAAGGTGCTCGCGGTGATCGAGGCCAGCCCTGAGCTTTCCAAATCGTTCGGCTGGAAGATTGCCGCGCGCGCGCAATCGGCCGCGCTGAATTTCCACTTGGGGGCGATCGTCGGGCTTACCCTGCTGTTCTTCTTCCGCCGTGTTGGCTTCTACTGGGAAACGACCACCGAGCGAGCGATGGAGCGGACGCTGGAGAGCGTGGTGAATTTCCTCTCAATGCCGTGGCACAGCGTGCTGCCGCGGATGGTGCCGGAGATTGCGGCCAGCCGGCGCGGCGCGGAATGGGAGGGTGGGGGAACGAGCTGGATGTCATTCCTCATGCTCACGCTGCTGGTCTGGGGTGTGGCACCGCGGTTCCTTTTGGAAATCACCGCGCATATCCAGTCGTGGCGCAGCGCGCGCAGCCCCGCCTTCCAATCGCCTCGCCACCGTCGCCTCTGGCGCGTGCTTACCGGCGTGAAGCGCGGCGAGGAACCCCAAGGCCCGGCCGATGGGGCGCTGGTGCTCGACCTCGGTGGAATCTCGCCGGACCACGATGCGCTGCGGCCGTTCTTCCTCCGTCACCTGCGGCTGAATCCGGTCGCTTGGGAAACCCTCGCCGTGCTCGATGCGGGTCGCGAGGCTGCCGCGCGGGATGCCTTGGAAAAGGCGCCGGCGGGTGTCGTTTTGCTCGCCGAGGGCTGGTCGCTCGCCCCGCGGCAGATCGAGGATACGCTGAAGCGCGTCGCCGCCGCCGCGGAGGGCAGGCGCACGGCCATCGTCGTGGCTGACTTTGATCGCGACGGGCGGCCGCGCCCGCCGAAGGCGGAGGAGCGCGCCGCGTGGGAGGCATTTTTCGACGGCCAGAAGGGCCTCGACGTGGAACTGAGTCTGTATGAGGAGGACCGCACATGGGCACCTGGCTGAGCGCTGACATCCCGGCCTTCGCCGTCGTGGGGCGCGTCAATGCCGGCAAGACCGCCACCCTGGCGACCTTGCTGGAGATCGATGACGATGAGCTGCTGCGCATCAGCGCCACGCCCGGCGAGACCACCGAAGTCCTGCCGCTGCCCGTGCGCTACGACGATGAGGAATTGCTGCGTTTTCTCGATACGCCCGGCTTCCAGCAGCCGATCGAAGCGATGAAGGAGATCCAGCGCCTCGCCGCGGGCGGGGTGCCCGGGCCTGCGGAGATCGCGCGTTTCGTGAAGGAATGCCGCGAGCGCTTCCCCGACGAGACTCGCTTGTTAGAGCCGCTATCCGAGGGCGCGGGCGTCATCTACGTGGTCGATCCCGGCAAGCCGCTGCGGGATTCGTTTCTCGCCGAGATCGAGATCCTCCGGTGGACCGGCCGGCCGCGCCTCGCGCTGCTAAATCCCCAATCCCAGCCCGCTCCGGAGCAGGAACGGGAATGGCGTGAGCGGCTCGGCACCGCCTTCAATCTGGTCCGCACCTTCGATGCCCATGAGGCACGCTACGATGAGCGGCGTCGGTTGTTAGAGGCGCTGCTCCAAATCGAAGAGCACCACGCCGGGCACATCCGCAAGGTGATCGCCGCGATGGAGAACGAGATGTCGGATCGGCTCGAAGAGGCTGCCGAGGCCATTCTGGACTTCCTCGAAAAAGCGCTGACCCTTCGCGCGACTGAGCCGATCGAAACCCGGGACCGCGGCATCCCGGCGCGGATGGAGAAGAAGCGCGCCGATCTTGAAGTCCGCTATTTCAAGAAGCTGGCCGATCTCGAGCACGATTGCCTGAAGCGGCTGCTCAAGACCTACCGGCATCACCTGCTCAAGCTCGACATCGATCCGGCCCGGCATTCCGGTCTCAATCTGGCCATGGCCGAGACGTGGCGGAAATGGGGCTTGAATCGCTGGCAACTTACGGCCGCGGGTGCGGTGGCTGGCGGTGCGGCGGGCGCGGTCTTCGACCTCGGCGTAGGCGTCCACAGCCTCGGAGCCGGGACGGTGATCGGGGCGATTGGCGGCGGCACGGCGGCGTTTTTCAAGGGCGGCGCTCTGCCCGAGCTGCGGTTCAAGGGTGTAAGTCTCGGCAAAGTGCAGAGCGATGGCCAGGCATTGGAGGCCGGGCCGCCGCAGAGCCCGAACTTTCCATGGGTGCTGCTGGATTCGATGCTGATCCGCCACGCCGGCATTTTGGCTCGGGCGCACGGCCGGCGGGACGGCATCGCGCTGGAAGTCGGCGAGCAGGATAGCCGGGTCCGGGCTTTTTCCTCGTCGCGGCGCAGTTTGTTCCAGAAGTGGTTCACCAGTTGCCTGAAGGGTTCGCCCGACCGCGGCAAGGAGCCGGAGGTTTTTGCCGAACTCGTTGCGGCACTCGATGAAGGGGCGGCCTTGCCCAACGAATAAACGCGTGTTACCCCCTGCTTCAGATGGGTGCATCGGACCGGGACTACTTTCGTGATGAAGAGCGGCGCTATGCGGCGATGGGTGGGCAGCCACCGATGCCGCCGGTGACGAAGGCGCTGCTGATTTCCAATATCGTCCTGTTTCTCATCGACCTCTTTTCGCGGCCGGGACCGATTTATCCGGAATTTGGTGCGATCAATACGCCGCTTTGCTTCTCCATCCGGTCAGCCTTCCTGGAGGGTCGCATTTGGGAGCTTCTCACCTTCCAGTTCCTGCATTTCAGTCCGTTGCACATCATTGCGAACTGCGTCGGCATCTATTTCTTCGGCCCATGGGCGGAGCGCTGGTGGGGAAGTGTCCGGTTTATCATCTTCTACCTGCTCTGCGGCATCGCCGGCGCGCTGTTCTTCACCTTGCTGACCCTCGTTGGCATCCTCCCTGGCCGGGACTTGGAAGCACCGCTGATCGGCGCGTCCGCAGGGATCTACGGCATCCTTCTTTCAATCGCGGTCATCGATCCGAATGCGAGGGCGCGCCTGCTGTTCCCGCCGATCGAGCTGACCATGCGGAAGTTTGCGCTCATCTTCATGGGAATCGCCGTTTTCATGATTGTCTTGGACAATCTGATCGGTGGCCGTGCCTCCTTGAACAGCGGCGGTGAAGCTGGGCATCTCGGCGGCGCTATCCTCGGCTTCCTGCTCACCCGGTATCCGCGGCTGTTGCGGAAAGGAAAGGCCACGGAGGAAAAGATCATCCACCCCAAGGAGTTCCGGAAGCGGCGCCAGGGAGGCAAGCTGAGGCCGCGCACCTCCGTGGACGTGGTCACAGCGACCGAGGTGGACCGGATTTTGGACAAGATCAATCGCGAGGGCATCCAGAGCCTGACCGACGAGGAACGCGAGATCCTGCAACAAGCGAGTAAACCGACTAAGGAATGATGACCGACGCCGAAATGATCGATTGCCCCGACAAGGGCCGGCAACTGGAACGGCTGCGCGCCATCATGCATCGTCTGCGCGCGCCCGGCGGTTGCCCGTGGGATGCCGAGCAGACGCATGGCAGCTTGGTTTCCAACCTCATCGAGGAAGCCTACGAAACGGTCGATGCCATCCAGCGCGACGACTTCGGGCATCTGGAGGAAGAACTGGGGGACTTGTTGCTTCAGGTCGTCTTCCACAGTGAATTGGCCGAGGAAAGCGGTCGCTTCGATTTCGATGATGTGGCGCGCGGGATTTCCGAGAAACTGGTGCGGCGGCATCCGCACGTCTTTGCCACCTCGGAGGCAGGTACGACAGATGCCGTACTTCAGCAGTGGGACCAGATCAAACGCAACGAGAAGGGCACGGAGGACGAGCCCTATCTTCACGGGGTGGGCAAAGGGCTACCCGCTTTGCTCCGCGCCTCGAAGCTTCAGAAGAAGGCGGCCAAGGTCGGCTTTGACTGGCCTACCCAGATGGGCGTGCTCTCCAAGATCCGCGAGGAAGTACTAGAGGTCGAAGCCGCGGTGGATGAGCAGGATCTCAAGGCCGTGGACGAAGAGATCGGCGATCTCTTGTTCTCCGTGGTGAACCTGGTGCGCTTCCGCAAGCTCGATCCCGAGGTGATACTCGCCGCCGCCAACGACAAGTTCGAGCGTCGATTTGGCGAGATGGAGCAGCGCTTGAAAATGTCCGGCATCACGCTGGGCGATGCGACGGCGGAACAGATGGACGAGGCTTGGGAAGCAGCGAAGCGCGCGCGGATTTGCGTTTGATGCGAGGTTCGGTCTTTCGCTCGCGTAAGGGATTGAATGCGCGTATTTCTCGGTCTCCTGCTCGCTGGCCACGTCGCTGCTGCGACTCATGAGGTGGATTCCCCCGCCGGGCTCTCTGCGGCGCTGCGTGGCCTGAAGGCGGGGGATACGGTCAAGCTCGCTCCCGGGGACTATCCGACGGGCAACTTCGTCACCGGCATCGCGAACCTCACGATTGAAGCACGCGATTCCGCGAACCCGCCGCATTTCAAGGGCGGCAAGGAGGGATGGCACTTTTCCCGTTGTCCCGGGCTGACGCTGCGCCACCTCAAGGTCAGCGGGCAGAGCGCCAATGGCATCAATCTGGATGATGGTGGCAAACTTGATAAGCCGGTCGCCAAGGTGCTGATCGAAAGTGTCGAGGTGAGCGACATCGGCCCCGATGGGAACTTCGACGCCATCAAGTGCTCCGGCCTGGAGGATCTAACGATTCGCAACTGCCGGATTTCTGGTTGGGGAGGCCAGGCCATCGATTTCGTGGGCTGCCACAAGTCGCTCATCACCGGCTGCGTCTTTACCGGCAAGCCCGGCTTCTCCCAACACACCGGCCCGCAGTTCAAGGGTGGTTGCGAGGACATCGTGATTGAGAAATGCCGCTTCAAGGATGCCGGCGAGCGCCCAATCCAAGCGGGAGGTTCCACCGGCATGGACTACTTCCGCCCGCCAGGCGCGAAGTACGAGGCTCGTCGTATCACGATCCGCGACAACACCATCGAGGGCGGGATGTGCGCCACTGCCTTCACCGGCGTCGATGGAGCGGAGTTCACCGGAAACACCGTGAAGAGCCCCGAGAAATGGATCTTCCGCGTGCTGCAAGAAACCAAGGCCGAGGGCTTTCCTCCCTGCAGGAACGTCGTCGTCTCAGGCAATTCCTTCGTCTTCCAACGGGCGAAGGTAAGAGAGGAAATCAACATCGGCCCCGATACCGCGCCGGAGACCTTCCGCTTTGAAAACAATCGCTGGCTCGCGGAAGACAAGCCGGAGGAGTCTGCGCCGAAACTGCCGGTGGCGGAGAAGGGTGGAAGCTACGGGAAAGAATAACGTCGTGTGTCTTCCGCGTAGGCGCGGGCAGTTCGCGTGCTTCCGCGTTGTCACCCACGCGCCTACGATAAAGACCTGCGATAAAGAAAAACGCCAAGCCCGGCGTGCCGGACTTGGCGTTGAGAGAAAAGAAATGCGTGGGGCTTACTTGCCCGCAGCCTTCAACTTGCCGTCCCAGTCGTCGATCTTGGCCTTCTGGGCAGCGAAGAGCGCGTCGGTCGAGTCGAGGATCTCGATCTTCTCGATCTTGTCGCCCTTGCCAGCGGGATCAACTTTTCCACCAGGTTCGCCGGTGTTCACCTTGCCGAGGAGCTTGTTCACGACGTCCTGACCCTTGGTGACTTCGCCGAAGACCGAGTGACGGTTGTCGAGGAAGGGCGTCGGGGCCATCGTGATGAAGAACTGCGAGCCATTGGTGCCAGGGCCGGCATTGGCCATCGAGAAGATACCCGGCTTGCTGTGCTTGAGGTCGGCGTGGAACTCATCGGCGAACTTGTAGCCCGGGCCGCCGCGGCCGGATTCGGTCGGGTCGCCGCCCTGAACCATGAAGTTTTCGATGACGCGGTGGAAGGCGATGCCGTTGTAGTAGCCGCGCTTGGCGAGACTGAGGAAATTGGCGGCGGTCACCGGCACCTTCGAGGCGAAGATGGTGGCTTCGATGTCGCCCTTGGTGGTGACCATCTTGATCTTGATGTCCTTGACCTCTTCGGTCTTGGCCGCTTCGGCAGGCTTCGTCTCTTCCTTCTTGGCTTCCTCCTGCGCAAAGGCGAAGGGCGCGAACAGGGCGAGTGCGAGAATCAGTCGTCGTTTCATGCGTGTCGTGTGGGTTGGAGAGAAATGAATCAGGCGTTGTTTTCTCCGTTCTTGGTGGAACGAGGCTTCGGCGCCTCAGGATTGGTTTCGGGCACTAGCGGCCGGATGTCAACGAGCGGCACCCAGCCCCGGCTTTCATTGGTGAAGGCGACGTAGGCCCATTCACCGGAGCGGCTGACCAGCTTGCACAGCGATCCGGCGGGTGCGTCGATCACCTTGGGTGCGGTACGGGCGGCGTCAGTGCGGACCGTGGCGGTATCGGCCACGACCACGGCTTGCTCCTTCAGGGGGGCAAACCGGGCGTCGTCCGGATAGTAGTGCCAGCCGAGCGCACCACAGACCGCGATCAGCGGCGCGGTGACAAAGGCGGCGATGGCGGTCATCCGGAGACCGGCACCGGGACGGGTGGCAGGGAAGACGAGCAGGCCGAGCGCAACGGCCCATGCCGCGGCGGCGACCAAACCTTGCCAGAAGCCCAGCGGCAACCGCGCGATCTGGTGCTCGTAATCCGGACGCAGGATCGTGATGGAGCCGAATTTCCGCTCGAGGAAGCGGAGGTTCTGGCGCGACTCGGCGTGTGCGGAGTTGCGGGCAAGCGCGCGGCGATAGTAGAGCGCGGCCTCACCGGCGGATCCCATGCGGTAGGCGGCATTGCCGATATTGTAGAGCGTGTCGGCGGAGAGCTGGTCATAGGGGCCGCTGTCGAGCCACGCCTTGGCGGCCTCGCTGTAGCGACCATCTTCGAAGAGCTTGCCGGCATCCTCCGCAGCGCGGGCCTTCTCGCTGGAAAGCGTCAGTAAGACCGCGACCAGCGGCAGGGCGAGGCGGCGAAGCTGCTTGAGCACGCGGTTGCGCTCGGAGCGGTCCACGCGACTCTCGGCGCGGTCTTGGCGGAAGCTGGTTTCATCGCGGCGCTTGAGCACTTCATCGATCATAGGGTCTTGGCGGTCGCCCAGCCAGCGCTCAATGAAATGCGCGGCCTTGCGGTAGAAGTTCTGATCCGGCGCATTCTCGACTTCGCGCCATTCCTTGTGGCGGGCGATGAGATCGGGGTCCTTGTTCAGCCGTGGAGCGAGGTGGCGGATGGCGATCTTCACCAGCAAGCCGATCGCCAGCAGGGCCGGGACGACTTGCCAGATCCAGGAAGGAAGCCGGAGCTTGTTAGAGAGCAGTCCCGAGTTCGGATTCACCACGCCGAGGATGTCGGTCATTTCCTCCAGTGGCATCGACAATGCCGGTGGCGGTGCGGCCATGATGCCGGGCGCGGTGGATGGCAGCACGTTGAGCGGGATCGCATCGGAGAGAGCCGTTTCGTAGGTTCCTTTCGCCGGATCGAAATAGACCAGCTTGAAGGGAGGGATGGATCTTTGCATCCGCAGCGGACGCATGAATTGGCGGAAGATCACTTCTCCAGAGAGCTCGCGCCGCTCGTCGCCGCGCTCTTGAGAGGAGGCGTCGTAGAGCTTCCAGCCTTCGGCATCGAGTGGCTTCGGCGGATTGAGTGCATCGAGATTACCGCTGCCGGAAACGGCGATTTCCACGGTGACCGGGTCACCCTCCCGCAGGTCGGTCTCGCCAGTGATCACCTTCATTTCGAACTGGCCGATGGCATTGTCGAACCCGTCCGGCGCACCGGCTGGCAGTGGCTTTGACTCAATCTGCAGCGCAGGGATGTTCAACTTGAGCGCCTGGGCATAGGCCCGGCCGAAGCTCTGTACTGAGGCGACTTGGAGCTGCAGGGTGAGCGACGCGGGGCCGAGTGAGGCTGGTCCAACCATGTTGGTCGAGGCGGTGCTGGGGTAGGGGACCGCAAAGAAACTCCGTCCCAACAAGCGCGCCCTGCCGATCTGAGGCTGGGGCTGAAAGCGCCAGGCGGACAGTCCCTTGCGCTCGAAATCCGGGATACCCCAGTCAATGACGATAAGGTCGTCGGGGAGGTAGATCTTGAGCTCCACCGGCTGCTTTTCCCCGAGGTAGGGCTGATCCTTCAGCGAGTGGAAGGCGGCGGCGTAGCGAATCCTCTCCTCTCCGACGGTCGCGGTGGACCAGGTCAGGCTCATGTCATCGATCACCCGGAACTCGACCGGGCGAGTGCGCTGGACTTCGCCATTCACCGTCACCTCGATCGACGGGATCACATGCGTGCCCACGTCGTAGCTCGAGATCACGTAGGGAATGTAGTGCTCGAGCCGGCGGCTTTCAGATGGCCGGCGTTGGGGAGTCTGGGCTAGCGCACGCAGGTCCACATTCGTGATCTGAGGCAGCTTGGGAACATCGACGATGTCGTTGAAGTCGCCGCCGCGCAGGATGATTTCGAACTTCGCTTGTTCTCCACGCACGAGAAAGCGGCTGGCCATGACAGCCTCGACGTTCGATGCGGCATGGGCGGCTCCGGCGAGCAGCAGGAAGAGGATGAATTGGCGGATTCGGTTCACGTCGGAAATCAGATGGTTACCAATCCTTCTCGGGTTGGCGGTACTCCAGGCGGCCCGGATTTAGCGCGCCCTTTTCGAAATCGGCATTCTCGCGCAGGATGCGGCGAGCGGCGTCTTCGGGAGATTCGCCGTCCTTTGGCTTGTTGCCGCCGTTCTTCTTGTCTCCCTCCTTGTCGCCCTTGCCGTCTTCAGGACGGTCGCCTCCCTTGCCTTTGTCTTGCTTCTCCTCGCCCTCGCCTCCCTTGCCGTCGCGCTTTTCGTCACCCCCTTGACCTTCGCCTTCCTGATCGCCCTCGCCTTGGCCTTCGGGCTGCGGTTGGTTGCCGTCGCCTTCACCTTGGCCGGGAGCGGGCATGGGTTGGAGCTGCTGGGCATTCTCCGAAACTTCTTCGAGGATCTCGCGCAGCTTCTTGAGATACTTGACCGTGAGCTTGCGATTGTGGCGTGCGCCTTCCAGCGATGGATCGTAGCGCAGCGCGGAGTCGAAGTGCTTCACTCCGTCCATCCAGTCGCTGAGGACGTCGTTGAACTGATCGAAGCCGGCACTGTCGCCACCTTCCGGAGCTTCGCTCTGCATCCATTTCGAAAGCGCCTCGCGGACCATCGTATCGAAGGTCTCCATGGGGTCCGCGTCCGATTTCTTTTCCTTCAGCAAGCCGAGGATGGAATCCGCAATGCGTCCGAAGGCATTCGGCTTCTCCTCATCTTCCTTGGGGCCGACGTTCGGATAGGGGGCGTCGCGTGACAGCCGCTTCCAGCCGCTGCCGAAGAGGACGTTGCCCATGCCATGGTGTGCGGCAGCGCGGACCTTCGGGGCTTCGGACTTCAGCGCTTCACTGAAGGCTCCGCGCGCTCTCTGCAGGTCGCCCTGCAAGTAGGCGGCATTACCTTCAGCCAAGCGATAGCGGGCGATTCGTTCCGGATCCTGTTCGGCCATTGCAAGGCCTCTGAAATAGGTGGCGGCTTCCTTGTGGCGGCCTTCCGCAAGTGCGCGGCGTGCATCTTCTTCCACACCGGCTTTCGCGGGCTGTGGGAACAGCATCATCAGCGCAGTAGTGGCCGCGGCGCTTGCCGGGCCGAGTCCGCGCCAACGCGTGCCAGCGATCACCGAGACCATCAGCATCAGGATGCCCGGCAGCACGAACCACTGGTAGTATTCAATCGGCACGAAACGCTCGCGGCCGGAGATCTCGAATTGCTCCATGTCGGAAATCGCCAGCTTCACCATCTCTGGGATGCTGGTCGCGGAGGTCGCTGCGGCGAAACGACCGCCGGTTTCCAAGGCGAGCTTCTTCAGCGGCTCGGCATTCAAGGAGCTGCGCACCACATTGCCCGCACGGTCGTGGTGGCGGCCGTCGTTGAAATCCTTGTCCGGCACGAAGTCGCCGAGCTCGGTGCCCATGCCGATGGTGAAAACGTAGATTCCGGCGCGCTTTGCCTCTGCGGCGAGCTTCATCATGCGGCCGGTGGTTTCATCGCCATCCGTCATGAGGATCAGCGCGTTTTCCTTTTGGCCGGTCTCCTTGAGCGTCTTGATCGCCATTTCGAGCGTGCCTTCCAGATTCGTGCCGCCCACCGGGATGAAGTCGGTATCAAGCTGGGCGATCGTTTCGCGCACTGCCGGGTGATCAGGCGTGAGGGGCGCGACGAGGTAAGGTTCACCGGCGAAGGCGATCACGCCGATGCGGTCGCCGGGAAGAGCTTCCATCAGATCGTAGCACAGCGTCTTCGCCTGGGTCAGACGGTCCGGCTTGAGGTCGGTGACCAACATGCTGCGGGAAAGATCCAACGCGAGCAGGACATTGCGGCCCTTGGTGGTTTCCGTCTCGAGTCCCTTCGTTGTTTGCGGGCGTGCCAAACCGAACGCCAGCAGCGTGACTCCCGCCAGGAGGAAGGAAAACGCAAGCCAGCGTGGCAGAGGGCTGGCGCGGCGCAGCAGCTTCGACCGCAGTCGTGGCGCGGCAAAGGCTGCCCATTGCTTGCGGCGCAGCCGCGCGGTCAGCACCGCGCCGATCACGAACAGCGGGATCAGCAGCAGCAACAGGAGCCAGGCGGGTTGGGCGAGGGTCATGGCGCGGGGGGCGGGTTAAGGGCCAACACAAAGGCGGCGGCCAGCGCGCCGACCACCGAGGCGACAATGAACCATGGAAACAGCTCCGTGTCCTCGATCACCGTGCGGGACACCGTCTCGGACTTCTCAAGCTCGTCGATGGTTTTGAAGGTGCTCTCCAATTGATCGATGTTCTGTGCCCAGTAGTGCTCGCCACCGGTCAGGGAGGCGATTTTCCGCAGCGTGGGCAGGTCGAACTCCTGGCGGGCGAATTTCTGGATGTGGCGCTCGACCCGGCCCTCCTCGGTGCCGATGGCGATCGTGTAAATCTTGATGCCGAGCTTCTTGGCATTCTCCGCGGCTTCGACCGGGGCGATCTTGCCGGAATTCGAGGCTCCGTCGGTGAGCAGCACGATGATCTTGCTCTTGGCATCGCGGGATTCGAGGCGCGTGGATGAAGCCGCGATCGCCGAGCCGATGGCAGTGCCCATTTCCTTGAGGATATTCAGGTCCACCTGCCGGAAGCTCTGGAGCAGCCAATCGTGATCCAGGGTGATGGGGCTGACCGAATAGGGCCGTCCCGAGAAGATCACCATGCCAATGCGGTCGTCGGTCCGGCTTTCGATGAATTTGTTCACCACCGCCTTCGCCGCATCCAGTCGCCTCACGGGGCGGCCATCGGGCGTGTGGAAATCGTCGATGCTCATCGACAGTGACACGTCGAAGGCGATCACGATGTCGATGCCGCTGGCGGTCTTGCTTTGATACTCATTGCGCCAGACCGGCCGGGCCATCGCGAGGATCGCGGGGACCAAGGCGAGGATGGCCAACGGCATGCCGAAGGAGAAGGCGGTGCGGCGGACTTTCGCGCCCATGCTGACCAGCACCGAGAGCGTCGAGAAGGTCAGTGCCGCTTCTGCCCCGCGACCGCGGCGCAGGATGAAGAGCAACAGGCACGGGATCAGCAGCAGCAGCCACTGCCACTGGGCGAAGCGGAAATGTTCCAGGAATTCCGTCATGCGGGCTGATGCTGGTGGAGCCGGTCGAGCAATTGGCGGGCCGCTCCGAAAAGCGCTACCGGATCGCCGTTTGCCTCGCGACCATACTTCAATCGGGCGAGGTGGGAAAACCCTTCCGCGGTGACATTGCGGAGTTCCTCAGGATAGCTGGAAAGCGCCGCGTGGCGGGCAATGAACTCTTCGTGCGTTTCGAATAGCGCCGGATCCCCGCACACGGTGGCGAGGTAGCGGCGCAGAACCAGCGAAACCTTGGTGGCGGCGGCCTGCATGCCGCCTTCCGGAACGGATTCGAGATCGTGCTGTGCCCGCGCGTAGGCTTCCTCGCGCCGGTGCTGTGGATCGATCTCTGCAAATTTCGTGCGGCGCAGGAAGAATGCGAAGCCGACGACCGCGGCGATCGCCAGGCCGATCAGCACCCACGCCCATGGCGGAAGGCCGGGATCGGGCAGCAATGGGTCCGCCGGGACGAGTTCCCGGAGCACCAGTGCGTCATCGGATTCCTTGGCCATCTTATTAGCGGGTGCGCTTGCGGGCGCGTTTTTTCAAGAGACGGTGCAAATCGCCGAGCCGATCACGGTCGGTCGAGATCTGCGCGTGGTCGATGCCGTTTTTCTTGCAGATGGCGCGGACGCCCTCCATCTGCCGGCGCATCAGCTTTTCGTAGCCCATGCGCAGGTTGGCATTGTTGGTATTGATCAGCGCCTCCCAGCCGGTTTCGGGGTCGGTGAAAACGACCCGGCCGGCTTTCGGCAGGGTCATCTCGAGCGGGTCGTTCACTTGCAGGGCGATGGTCTCGTGCTTGCGCGCCAACTTGCCGAGAGGCTTGTCGATCGGATCGTCAAAGAAGTCCGAGATCATGAACACGAAAGCCTTCCGGCGCAGCGTGCTGATCAGGAAATCGCAGGCCGCTTGGATCGAGGTGCCCGGCTTGTCGGGCTGGGCCATCAGGATCTCGCGGACGATCCGCAGCACGTGACGCGTCCCCTTCGCCGCGGGGACGAACAGGACCGGTTCGTTCGCGAACAGCAGCAGGCCGACCTTGTCGCCATTGCCCGCCGCGCTGAAGCCGAGGATCGCCGCGGCTTCCGCTGCCGCTTCGCGCTTGGAGAAGTGCACGCTGCCAAAGTCGCCGGAGCCCGAAACGTCCACCGCCAGAATCACCGCCAGTTCGCGCTCTTCGCGGAATTTCCGGATGTAGGGCGTGCCCATCCGCGCGGTGACATTCCAATCGATGAAGCGGATCTCGTCGCCGTGTGCATACTCGCGGAAGTCATCGAAATCGAGACCCTGTCCGCGGAAGGAGGATTGGTATTCGCCGGCAAAGGTTTCCTTTACCAGTCGCCGGGCTTTCAGCTCCAGCTTCCGGACCCGGTTCATCACTTCCTCGATGTGCTCGTCGTGAGTCATGGAAAGACGAAAGATGAGAAGACGACAGACGTCAGACTGGAAGGCAACCAGGGCTGCAGTCGTGATTGGATGGTTCGAGCTCGTCGCATGGCCTCAAGTCTTCTATCTGGAGTCTTGAAGTCTTTTGTCTCTCAGGGCACCGGCACCTTTGCGAGGATGCGATCCAGGATCTGGTCGGTGGAGATTTCTTCCGCTTCCGCTTCGTAGCTGAGCAGGATGCGGTGACGCAGGACGTCGTGAACCATGTCCTTCACGTCCTGCGGCGTCACGTAGGCTCGTCCGGCACTGAAGGCGCGGGCGCGGGCGGTCAGAGCGAGATTGATCGTGCCACGTGGCGAGGCGCCGGCGCGGATCAGGTGCTTCAGGCCGCCATCGACTTTCGCCGGGAAGCGGGTCGCGCGGATCAGATCGACGATGTACTCGCGCACGGCGGGATCGATGTAGATCTGGTTCACGTGCGAGCGGGACTCGGCGACCTGCGCCGGGCTGGCCACGGTGCGCGTCTGATAGACCGGCGCGGAGTTTGCCATGCGGTCGAGAACTTGCAGCTCTTCGTCCTTCGTCGGGTAGCCGACGCTCACCTTGAGCAGGAAGCGGTCGAGCTGGGCTTCCGGGAGCTGATAGGTGCCTTCCTGGTCGATCGGGTTCTGCGTTGCCAGCACCAGGAACGGCTCGGGCAGTTTGTAAGTCTTGTCGGCAAGCGTGACCTGCTTTTCCTGCATCGCCTCAAGCAATGCGGACTGAACCTTGGCCGGTGCGCGGTTGATTTCATCCGCGAGGATCAGGTTGTTGAAAATCGGTCCCAGCTTCGGCGAGAACTTCGCCTCCTGCGGGTTGTAAACCATGGTGCCGAGCAAGTCGGCCGGCAGCAGGTCGGGCGTGAACTGGAAGCGCGCGAAACTCGCGTCGAGCGAACCCGAAAGCGCCTTGACGGCCAAGGTCTTCGCCAGGCCGGGCACGCCTTCTAACAAAATGTGCCCATTGCATATCAAGCCGATGACCAGCCGGTCCACCAGCCGGTCCTGGCCGACCAGCACGCGGCCCATTTCTTCTTTCACAGAGGTAATCCAGCCGCTGGTGGCGGCGATCCGGTCCTGCAGTTCTTCAGTCGTCATTGTTCGGCTTTCGAAAAGAATGCGTGTCCGATGGCGACACGGCCAGCGCGAATCCACGCTGACACGGGCAAAGCGACCCGGGGACTCCCGCGTGTCTAAAAACACCAGCTTCAGCCGAACCTCTCGTGCAAGCGTGTCAGCACTTCGCCCGCCATCCGGGCCGTGGCCGCGAACTCCCGCGACACCCGCTGGTCGGCGATGACCCGGCTCCAGAACTCCCGCGCCAGTGAAAGCATCTCCCGCCACGCCTCTGCCGCAGCTGGGACCGGAGGGGGAGGGGCGAAAATCCGGTCCATCAACTCGCCTTGTGGGCCGGGAGCCCAGAGCATCGGCAGCATGTCGTAAGCCGGGGCGAGTTCGAGCGGGAGTTCGTCGGTCATGCGGAAGCTCAGGTTTTCGGCGTGCATGGCGTCGTTGCCGATCAGTTCGCCAAACGCCTGCAAACGCTGAACTTTCGCGGTTTCCTTGTCATCGATGAGTCCCCATTTTTCCAAATCGGCCGCTTTTGCGCTCCAGTCGGCGCCATGGCTGCCATGGAGCGACTTCAATGAGATCACCGGATGCCGGCCACCTTGGAGGGTGCGATCGAATCGCGAAATTTCCAGGAATCGCCGCCCGCCCGCGTCGATCAGGCGGTGACCTCGCTCCGCAAGCCCGACCTCCGCCAGCAATTCCAGCGCATGCCACTCCATGGCGAGCAGGTCCGCCCAGCGTCGGCCCGTTCCTTGGGCCACTGGCGGCGAAAATTTCACCAGCACCTGCCGCCTTTCCACGCCTGATTCCTCAAGGGTCGCTAGAAACTTCGGCTGCTCGCCTCCCGCCAGTCCGCCGAGCGAGCTCCCAGCCATTGTCTGGGTGGCCAGCTCCGGGTAGCGCATCATCGCCTGATGGGGGGCCAAGGTCGTGTCCGGGTGGGACTGGATTTGCAGGGCGAGCGCTCGCCGCAGCGCATCGTCCCCGAGAATCCAAGCGCCCGGCAGGTCGGAGCCGGCCGTTAGCAGGAACATGACGAGGTCGTCATCCTGCCAGAGTCGGGGGTCTGGCGGGACTTGCAGTCCCATTGCCAACCGTTGCGCTTCCGCGTTGCCGAGAAATCCGGCGGGTTGAAGGTCACGGAGGAATCCCGGCAGCGAAGCGCACAATCCATCCGGATCGGTGAAGTGAGGCGCCCAAGTCGGGGCGGTGTCGTTCCAGTGGATTCGCCACGCTCCGTGAAGCGCTTCCAAGGTGCCTCGGGGCTCGGGCCGGCCCTTCGCATCGATCCGATACAGCGTCCAGGTTGTGGCGGTTTTGCGCACTTTTCGCCGGAGCGCATATCGCGTCCGGCGAGTGGCGCCGATGCTGGCAATTTCCGGGCCGAGGTCTCCGAGAGTCCGGGTGATCGTCGAGCGATCGACCCGGAAAACGGTGGCCAAGTCTGCCGCGGAAGTGGGACCTGTGTGCTGGAGGCGCGACGAGAGGTCCTCTGTGGCTAATCGTGGGGGGCGAGCCATTCGCCGCGGGTTATGCAGCGAAAAGTCGGCAAATGGAAAGCCTTGTTGTATCTAACGATGAATTATTTATCTCGTATTTCCTGATGAGTTTCGCCGCGAAATCATCAGCCAATCAGGAGCGAATCCAAGCCAGCACCTTGCTGTCGTCTCCGTCCGCTGACCACACTTGGCGGAGGAAATCGGCCATGTGACGGTCGCCATTCCGCTGAAGGAAGGACCGGTCGCCGCCACACCCGTACATCAGGTCCGGGTCGAGCTCGCCGCGCAGCTTCGCCTTCGCCTTGGCGAGAATCCGGGGCAAGTAGACCACTCCATCCAACTCGTCGCCGAAGGTGGGGATGTCATCTCGCGTCAATTCCTTCTCGCCCGGTTTGCCCTTCATTACCACTTGGAAATAGTCCCGACGGGCTGCTGCAACGAGCAGGGAGGTCGAGGCGGAAGGGGAGCCTTCGTCGCAGAAGTCCTCCACGAAATCGAAGAACTCACGCGGCTTGTAGCCGATCTCGGCGAGCAGGGCGGAGTCGCTGGCATTGTAGTAGCCGGTGAAGTCCTTGTCGCCGGACTGGTAGCGCTTCACGCTGCGGTCGAAGAGGTCGAGAAAACGGTCGTTCCAAGTCATGCGCCGCTACCGTGGCGCAGGATGGGAATCGTGCAAGCGGCATGCCGGGAGCCCTCCAAATTGCTTGGAAACGGGGTCCCTCTCGACAAGATCGCTGCATGTTAGAGATCCGGAACCTGTCCCTGCGAGTTCGCTCGTCGACTGTCCGGCCAATGATTCTTCAGGGAGTCACTGCGAGTTACCCGCTCGCGCACTTCGGTGCGATCATCGGGCCCTCGGGTTGTGGCAAAACGAGCCTGCTCAAGTTCATCGCGGGAATCGCACCCGGCGAAGAAGAGGGAGCGGTTCTTTGGCAGGGGCGGAATCTCGCGGAGGAGGATTTCCGGGCTTCAGAGCTCGCCTATGTTCCCCAGTTCAGCCTCGCCCATGGCGAATTGACCGTCCGGGAGTCGGTCCGCTTTGCCTTGGACCTGCGGGTGGCGGGACTGACTTCCGAGGAAAGGAGCCGGCGAGTGGAGCAGATCCTGGCGGATACCTCGATTCAGGAGCTGGGAAATGAGAGGATCAAGACCTTGTCGGGCGGGCAGCGCCGCCGCGTAACGCTGGCCATGGAGCTGACCAGCGGTCCTCGGATCCTGCTTTGCGACGAAGTGACCAGCGGTCTGGATCATCGCTCCGAGAGTGGAATACTGGATCTTCTCCGTCGGCAATCGCACGAGCAGGGCAGGCTGATCCTCTCGGTGACCCATAGTTTGGAGCATCTGGATCAATACGATTCCGTGCTCGTGCTCCACCAAGGCAGGGCGGTTTTCCACGGGAGTTTTTCGGAGCTGCTGGAGCATTTCAGCATCACGAATCCCAGCGAGCTCTACGCGGTGTTGGATGGGCTGGACTCGGATGGAATCCGGGGAGTGCCTTCAGGAACGATCGCGGAGTCCTTCCCTAAATCTAGCGGGGATGTAGCCCATCCCGGCCTGCTCGCTCAGATGCGTGTCTTGTTGGTCCGCCGGATTCTGACGTTCACGCGAAGCAAGAGCGGACTTGGTCTGCAACTGGGCTTCACTTTGGGTTTTCCGCTCATCGTTTCCCTCTTCGCATGGGGTGGTGTTCCAGAGGCGAGGAATCTTTCGTGGGGCTTGGGAGCCGGGGGCATCGGTCAGTATGAAGAGGCCCGCGATTTCCTCGTCCACTCGAGCAAGGTTGGCAGCTTGATCTCGGGAATCGTGATGTTCCAAGTGATCCTGCTGGCGCTCATGGGGGCGAACAATTCCGGCCGTGAGATCGCCGGGGAACGACCGATCTTTGAGATCGAAAGGATCTCCGGGCTCCGACCACTGGCCTATGTGGGATCGAAGGTGATCTTCATGAGCATCCTCGTGCTCATCCAATCGATCACGATGGGTGGCTTCGTGCACCTGACCTGCGATTTTCCGGGCGATCCGTGGGTTCAGACCGGTTTTCTTCTTCTGATCAATGCGGCGGTGACCTCGATCTGTCTCGGCTTGTCCGCGGTGATGAAGTCACCGGATCAAGCGTCACTGGCCTCCGTGTATTTAGTGGGCTTCCAGCTGCCTCTGTCCGGGGCGGTGCTGGCCTTGCCGGAGTTTCTTGGCGGACTTGTACGGCCCTTGGTCTCCTCGTATTGGAGTTGGTCAGGTGTGCTCCAGACCTTGAGGGATGGGCACTACCACCAGATTATCGAGAGCGTCATTCAGACTCCCTTGGCCAGTTCCGGACTCTGCCTTTGGGTGCTCCTGACCCATATCGTGTTAGGCCTGCTCGTTGCTTGGGGAGGATGTGAGCGACGGCAGACGGGCTAACAGTTCACTTGGATGCGAACTCGTTGCAAAGGATTTGCGACGCCTTGCCAATGGTCACCTTCATGACCAGTTTCTGCTCGCGCTGGATCGCCGCCTTTCCGCCGCTCTTCTCCAGGATGACGGGGAGCAGCAGGCCGGTGCCTTCCGGGCGGAAAGAGACGAGCAAGGTATTGCCGCTTGGAGAGCCGAGGATCACATTGTCCACCTTGCCTTCCACCCGGTATTCCTCGCGGCCCCAGAGGTTCTTGCCCTCCATGTAGGATTCCACCGGGAAAGCCGGCAGATCCTTGTAGGGCTGCGATCTCAGGAGAACGAGACCAAGCGAGCCTGCCAAAATGAGCAGGGCGATGGAGCCGGCCACGATGAGATAGCCCTTCGTGTTGTTAGACTGTCGTGCCACGGCGATCAGTGTTTGATGAGGTTTTGACCGAGGGCTTCGACCTTCTTAATCAAGTCGGCATTGCCCGGCGCGTCGTCCAATGCGGTGAGATACCAGGCGAGTGCGAGCGCATCGGCTCCCGTCTTTTCGTAGTCCATCGCTTGGGTGTAGGAAGAGATGAAGCGTGGACACTTACCGGTGATGCTTATCTTGCGCTCGCTCAGGCGAGGATCGTTCACGATCTCCGGCCTCAGGTTGGAAAGGCTGAGCCAGGCGTCCGGATAACCGGAACGGCGCTCGAAGGCATCACACTTCTCCAAGGCGGCGCGGACATCCTTCTCCAGGTTCACGAGGTTCTCATACTTGGACTTCATCTCCGTGTCCTGCGAGCTGCCGGCCAAGGAGGCGAATTCCGGGAAGCGATCGTAAGCGGTGCGGTAGTCGCCGGTATCAACGACCCGCTTCAGCTCGTCGGCC
>Ga0307406_10000305_pt1 | contig 28688 bp, 11 predicted proteins | sample 322Cmetagenome_3_FD_203706 | JGI IMG/M metagenome (GOLD analysis project Ga0307406, IMG submission 203706) | Maize rhizosphere microbial communities from greenhouse at UC Davis, California, United States - 322HYB-C-2 | ecosystem: Host-associated > Plants > Roots > Rhizosphere > Soil | place...
ACTTGAACTGAGCAGGTCCGCCGTGAACCGCCTCGACGCCCGCATCGCCATCGCCTCGACCGCCTCGTGCGGCGGCGCGACCGTGCGCGTCATTGGCGCCACCGGTATGACCACCACCACGCCTCCGGCGGGGACAGGTTAGCGCGCACCGAAGCTCAGGAACGCAAAAACCCAACCCCGCCCGGATCGCTCCGGGCGGGGTTTTTCTTTTCTCCCCTCATCTCCTCGAAAGACCCCTCCCATGTCCGCCCAGCTCGCCCTACTCGACCGCCCGCCCGTCGTCCCGTCCGCCCTGGCCGCGCCCGAGGTCGTCGTCATGAAGTTCGGCAGCTCCGTGCTGGTCGATCCCGCCGATGCGCCCAAGGTCGCCTCCGACATCTATGCCGAGGTCCGACGCGGCCGCCGGGTGGTGGCGGTCGTCTCCGCCCTCGCCGGACAGACGGACCTCCTTCTGTCGGAAGCCCGCGCCCTCGGCCTGGCCCACGACAACAGCATCCTCCCCGCCTATGTCGTGCAGGGCGAAGAGCGGTCCGCCGCCCTCGTGGCCCTGGCCTGCGATCGGGTCGGCCTCAGCGCCGCGACCCTGTCAGTTCGACAGCTGGGCCTCGTCGCCGAGGGGCCGTGCGAGCACGCCCGCCCGGTGTCGCTGGACCGCGCCGCCCTCGACCGGGCCCTACTGAAGCATGAGGTCGTGGTCGTCCCCGGCTTCGGCGCCCTGTCGCCCGCCGGCGACGTCGTCCTGCTGGGCCGCGGCGGGTCGGACCTGACCGCCCTCTTCCTCGCCGCCGAACTGGAGCTCGACAGCGTCCAGCTGGTGAAGGACGTGGACGGCCTCTACGACCGCGATCCCAACGTCCATGCCGACGCCCGCCGCTACGATCAGGCCAGCTGGGCCGAGGCCAAGGCGCTGGGCGGCGGCCTGGTCCAGCCCGATGCGCTGGATCTCGCCGCGGCGCGCCGCCTGAAGGTCGAGGTGCGCAACTACCTCGATGGCCACCGCACGGTCGTCGGCGCGGTCGGCGCCCCGCCCCGCGTCGCCCCGCCCCATCGCCGCCTGCGCGTCGCCGTGGCCGGCTGCGGCGTTGTCGGTGGCGGCGCCCTGGCCCGCCTGCTGGTCGATCCGCGCCTGGACGTGGTCGGCGTGCTGGTTCGCGATCCGTCTAAACCGCGCGACGTGCCCGGGGCCACCGACGCTCGTCTCGCCCCCCTGCTGGTCTCCAGTCCCGACGCCCTTCTGGCGCGCAATCCGGACATCGTCCTGGAAGCGCTGTCCGAGGCCGCCGCCGGTCACGCGGTGATCCGCGCCGCCCTGTCGCGCGGCGTCGATGTGGCCACGGCCAACAAACAGGCCGTCAGCGTCGATCCCGCCGGGCTGCTGGCCCTGGCCGAGTCCAATGGCGCGACGCTGCTGTGGTCAGCCTCCGTCGGCGGCGGCGTGCCCATGGTCGAGGCCGTGCGCGCGGCCCGCGTCGACGCCCCCGTCGCCGCCTTCGAGGCCGTGCTGAACGGCACCGTCAACTTCATGCTGGCCCGCCTCGGCGAGGGCGCGTCGTTCGATCAGGCGTTGTCCGAGGCCCGCGCCGCCGGCTTCGCGGAGGAGGATCCGTCGTCTGATCTGGAAGGCCTCGACGCCTTGGCCAAGGTCCGCCTGCTGGCCTTCGAGGCCTTCGGCCTCATGCCCGAGGAAGCCGACATCGCCCGCGACGTGCTGGATCCCGCCGCCCTGCCGCCCGCCGGGTCGCGTCAGCTCTGTCGCTGCGAGCTGAAAGACGGCAAGCTGGTCGCCAGCGTGCAGCTGGTTTCGGGGCCGCTCGATCCGCTGTTCGCGGAGCTGAAGGGAGAGGGCAACGCCTTGAAGGTGGTCTCGCACGACGGATCCGCGGTGCGCCGCCGGGGTCGCGGCGCCGGACGCTGGGCCACGGCCGAAAGCCTGTTGGCCGACCTGTCCGACCTGGCCGCCGCGCGCCTTGTCGAGCCCGCCTGACCATGGCCGTCTTCACCCCCGTCGAGGAGGCTGACGCCGAGCCCTTCATTAGTCGCTACGGGCTGAGCCTCGTCGCGCTCACGCCCATCGCCGAAGGGGTGGAGAACACCAACTACCGGCTGGATACGAACAAGGGCCGGTTCGTCCTGACCCTGTTCGAGAACCGCACCGACGCGGCGTCCCTGCCCTTCTGCCTGGGCCTGACCGCCTATGCCGCCGACAAGGGCCTGCCCGCCGCCCGCGCCCTGATCGACGGCGACGGAGAGACGGTCGGCGAACTGAACGGCCGCCCCGCCGCCCTCCTCGAATGGCTGCCGGGGGCGTGGAAGCGCGATCCGTCGCCGGCGGATCAGAGGCAGGCCGGGGCGCTTCTGGCCCGCCTGCATCTGGCCGGCGCCGACTTCCCGCTTGAGCGCATCGACCCGGTCGGACCGGCCGCCCGCCGCGCCCTGTTCGAGCGCAGCCTGAGCCGCGCTGGAGCCGCCGACCGCGCCCTGCTGGACCGGATGGCGCCCTGGGTGGTCGCGGGTTCAGACCCGGCCGCGGGCCTGCCGCGCGGGCCCATCCATGCCGACTACTTCCCCGACAACCTGCTGTTCGAGGGCGACGCGCCCAGCGGCCTGATCGACTTCTATTTCGGCTGCACCGGCGCCTATGCCTACGACCTGGCCATCGCCCTGTCGGCCTGGGGCTTCGACGCCGACGGTCTGCCCCTGCCCGCGGCGCTTCAGGCCTTCCGCGCCGGCTATGAGTCCGTGCGTCCGCTGACCCCGGCCGAGGACGCCGCCCTGCCCGCTCTCGGCGCCGTGGCGGCGGTGCGGTTCACCCTGACCCGGCTGCACGACCGACTGTTCCACGACCCGACCCGGCTGGTCACGCCCAAGGATCCGACGCCCTTCCTGCGGCGCTTGGACTGGTGGACCGGTCAGGCGCTGGCGGCCTAGCCGATCGCGGCCAGCACCGCGTCCAGCGTCGCATCCACTGTCTCGAACCGCTCGATCCGGCCTTCCAGACCCTGAAGCTGCGGCGGGCGTTCCGGCGCGAAGCCCAGCGCCGCCTCGACGCTGTCCGGGAATTTGGCGGGATGCGCCGTCGACAGGGCGACCACCGGCCCGGTCCGTTCGACGCGCCGCGCCGCGTGCAGGGCCACCGCGGTGTGCGGGCAGATCACCCGTCCGTTCTCCGCCCAGGTCCGGCGCATCTCCGCCACCGTCTCGTCTTCACTGACCGAGACAGCCGACACCTCGCGCCGAAGCGCCGCCAGCACGTCGTCCGGCAGGATCACCCGCCCCTGTTTGGCGAAATCCTCGAACAGGCCGCGCGTCAGGTCGGCGTCGCGGCCGGCGGCCTCGAACAGCAGCCGCTCGAAATTGGAGGGCGCCTGCACGTCCATGCTGACGCTGGCGGTCGGCTCGGCCTGGGCCCGCTCATAGACGCCCGTGTTCAGCGCCCGCACCAGCGCGTCGTTGCGGTTCGTCGCCGCCACCAGGGCGCCGATCGGCAGGCCGCATTGGCGGGCCACCCAGCCGGCGAAGGCGTCGCCGAAATTGCCCGTAGGCACGACATAGGTCGCCGGCTCCGCCAACCGCGAAGCCGCCGCGGCATAGTAGGGCGCCTGTCCCGACAACCGGGCCCAGTTGATCGAATTGACCGAGCTGACGCGCCGGCCGGCCTTCAACGCTGATACGCCCAGCAGGGCTTTCACCAGCCGCTGGCAGTCGTCGAAATCGCCGCGCACCGCCAGGTTCAACACATTCGATGCGCCGGTCGTGGTCATCTGCAGCCGCTGCATCGGCGACACCCGGCCCAGCGGATGCAGGACCACCAGATCGATCCGGTCCGCCCCGGCGAAGGCGTTGACCGCCGCCGCGCCCGTATCGCCGCTGGTCGCGGTCAGGAGCAGCAGCCGCTCGCCCGACGCCGCCAGCAGGCTCTCGGCCATTCCGGCCACCAGTTGCATGGCCAGGTCCTTGAACGCCGCCGTCGGCCCGTGGAACAGCTCCAGCACATGCAGGCCGGGCTCCAGCTCGACCAGCGGGACCACATCCGGATGCAGGAAGCGGTCCTGCACCCGCCGCGCGGCCGCGGCCAGGGCGTCCTCGGGCAGGGCCTCGCCGACAAAGGGGGTCAGCAGGCGGGTCGCGATCGTCGCATAGTCCGCCCCGCCCGCCGTCAGCTCCGCCAGATCGAGACTCGGCCAGCGCGACGGCGCGAACAGGCCGCCGTCGGGCGCGATGCCGTTGATCACCGTGCCGGCGAAATCGGTCAGGGGCGAACGGCCGCGGGTGCTGACGTAGGACAGGGACATGATCCCTTCGTCGGCAACTCCGGCGCGCCCGTCAATGACGGACAGGCGCGCCGGCGACGCTTTAGAACTTCAGGCGCACATTCACGCCCGCGGTGTGGCTTTCGATCTTGTCGCCGAACTCGCCGACGTAGTTCAGGCGCAGCGACAGGCCGTCGTCGTTCCCGAACCGGACATCGGCCCCGACCCGCCAAGCCCGGTCGTCGATCGGCGTGGTGATGAAGGCCGGCGCCGCATCCGGATTGGAGCCCAGCAGACGCATCGGCGCCACGAATTCGTCTTCCGAATGGAAGACCCGACCCACGGTGAGGGCGGCCGAGGCGCTGGACGACTGCCCGTAGTCCGTGCGGAAGCCGAAGGCGACCTCCGGGTTCAGGGCGCCGACCACCTCGGTGTCGGCAAACCCTTCGACGCCCAGGCCGGCCATGCCTTCCTCGACGAAGCCGTCGCGGTACAGGGCCGTCACCGATCCACGCAGGGCCGGGCGGACATAGAAGGCGCCGTGGCCGAAGATGTGCGCCACCTCGGCGTCCATCCGCAGATAGCCGGTGTCGTTGTTCGACTCGCCCTTCAGCGGCTGGAAGACGTTGCTCAGGCGCGTCGTCTCGACGGCCTGCCAACCGGCGCTGATCGACACGCCCATCTGGCCGCCGTCCGGCGCGGTCTGGCGCAGACCGAGGCCGCCGTGGAAGCCGTCGCCCTCGAACACGGCCCGGCCGTTGTCCACGAAATTGTGGCCCAGGTCGTCGTAACCGAGGGCTCCGCCCACCACCCAACCCTGCCCGATCGGTTGTTCGAAGCCGGTGCGGAAGCGGGCGGCGGCGTCGGCGGTGATGCCGAAGAACTCGCTGTCGCCCTCTCGTTCGAACTCGCTCGTTTCGATCTGCGCCCAGACGCACCGGTCGCTCGCCGGCGCGATATCCGAACCACAGTTGAAGATCTGATCGGCGAAATCACGAGAAACGCTGAACTGCGCCACCGTCGGAGCCAGCAGAGGTTCCGGGTTCAACTCATTGAAGATGTAGCGGTAAACATCTTCGTCGCCGACCTGGAGGTTGCCGATCAGGGCCATCAACTGGCCGATGCCCGACGACCCGCCGGCGGCGATGGCCGAGTCCATGTGGTAGCCGAGGGCCCGCCCGTTCCGGTTCAGGAAGTCCTGGCCGAAATGGGTGTTGAACGCGAGATGCACGCCGTCGGCGTCCGCCTCGATCCGGTAGTCCATCGCCAGCGTGTCCTCGATCTCCAGGCCGTGATCGACGCCCACGCCGCCGGTGGCGAACAGGGTGACGCGGTTGGAGTTCTCCAGCCAGGTCAGGACCACCTCGCCCGTGCCGTCGACGGTGGCATCGCCGGTCGCGTTCACCCGGTCCGAGGCATAGGGGCCGTAGGCCACGTCGAAGACCAGATGGCCGGTTCCCGTCTGGACGTAGTTGCCGTCCAGCGCGACCGTGTTGATGACCCGCGCCCCGTAATAGAGGTTGGTCGACGGATCGCCCTCGGCGTCCAGATCGCCGAACGTCGCCCCGTTGGCCAGGTCGATCGGGGTCCGCGAGGCGCTGAGCCCCATCACGAAGTCGCCGGCGTTGGTGAACGCGCCGCTGCTGCCCGGGCCGTCCTGCAGGTCGATGGTGTTGAAGGCCAGGAAGGTCCCGCCCGCGCCGTTCAGCACCGCGTTGGTCCCCGACCCCAGGTCGATGTTGCCGAAGATCGCGCCGGTGTTCTCGACCCGATCATCACCCGCGCCCGTGTCGATCGCCAGGCCCGAGACGGCCGAGACCGAGCCCGAGGTGCGGATCAGATTGGACGCCCCGCCCGACAGGCGGACGCCGACGCCGGCGCCCGCGCCGCCCCGGACCATGTTGTCCGACAGGACGGTGATGTTCCCCGCCCCCGTGCCGCCCAGGCTCTGGGCGAAGACGCCGATCGAATCCTCGCCCGGGGCGAAGATCACGCCCGAGACGTCGAGGTTGATCGCGCCGCCCGCGCCCACGCCGCCGGCCGTGCCGGCGAAGACGCCGTCGATCCAGCCGCCGCCGCCGCCCAGGCTCTGGGCGATGACGCCATAGGCTCCGTCGCCCATGACCACGATATTGCCGGTGTGGTTTAGGCCGATGACGCCGCCGTTGCCGCTGTTGGCGGCGTTCAGGTTCACCGTGGCGTTGTCGAAGGAGCCGAAGACCGCGCCGCCGCCGCCGCCGATGGACTGCAGCAGCATGCCGTGCGAGCCGGCGCCGATGGTCTGCAGATCCCCGCTGTGGATCAGGTCGATGGAGCCGCCGTTCCCGGTCGCGCCCAGGGTTCCACCCAGATTGACGATCGGCGCATTGACGCCGCTCATCAGGGTGACGCCGCCGCCCGCTCCGATCGACTGCACGACCAGCAGAGGCGAGTGATCGCCCAGGCTGATGCCGCCGCCGCTGAAGTTCGAGTTGATCGCGCCGCCGTCGTTTCCGACGCCGCCCGAAGCCCCCAGGCTGACGGTGACGACCGTATCGCCCGGCGCGGCCAGCGGATCGAAGATCACGGGCTGGACCATTGGGGTCAGGACGTCGTCCTTGTCCGTCAGGCTCGGCTGAACCTGCGGTCCGCCCGCCACGACGACGGGGCTGACCTTGGACGAGACGCCGGGCTGGGTCGCTGGAACCGGGCCGCTGTTCTTGGTCGACAGGGCCGGCATCACTTCCGGCGCCGGAGCGGCCGGAAGCGCCGGGGCGCCGTTGGCCGAGCCCGCGCCGCTGACGACCACAGTGGCGAAGCCGCCGCCGCCGCCGATCGACTGCAGGATGGCCCCCGCCGACAGGTCGCCGGTGGTGCCGATCCGGCCGACCTGGGTGCGGTTGATGGCGCCGCCGTCCGAGGTCTGGCTGTTGACCGCGCCGAGGGTGACGGAAACGTCGCCCAGCAGGGTCCCCGCCGGAGCGGTCAGATCCATGATGCCGCGGCCGCCGCCGCCGCCGATGCTCTGGAACAGGGCGCCGGGGGCGCCCTCGCCCACCGTCGTCAGGCTGCCCGAGTGGCCGCCCAGGATGTCGCCGCCCCTGTTGTTGACGCCGTCGATGCCGCCCAGGTCGATCTGGAAGGCCAGGGGGGCCGCCGGCAGGATCACCGTCGGATCGTTCAGCGCAGCCAGGGTGGCCGACAGATTGACCGTGCCGCCACCACCGCCGACCGACTGCATGAAGGCGCCCACACCGTGATCGCCGCCGACGCCGAAGGTGCCGCTGGTGTTCACGGTGACCGAACCGGCGTTCATGCCGCTGGCTCCGTCGGCGCCCGCGCGGGCCGCCACCAAGGGGTCCGCCGGGGGCGGAGGCGTCCCGGAACCGACGAAGGGCACGCCCGGCAGGCCGGTGATGCCCGAGAAGTCGAGCGCCAGGGTGCCGCCGCCGCCGTTGATGCTCTCGGCGTTGATCGCCATGGAGCCGGCGCCCAGCACGGTGATGTCACCGCTGTGGTTGACGGTGACCGAACCGCCGATCCCGCCTGCGCCGCCGCCGACGGCGCCGATCAGGGCCGAGAGGGCGTTGCCGATCACCATGCTGCCCGGCTCGGCCGTCAGCGAGAAGCCGAGGTTGGCGTTGCCGCCACCTCCGCCGATCGACTGGGCCTGGATGCCGTGCGCGCCCGCGCCACGGGTGGTGATCGAACCGCTGTTGGTCACCGTGACCGCGCCGCCGTCGCCGCCGGATCCGCCGAAGCCGCCGATGGTGATCAACGGAGCATTGCCGGAAGCGCCGATGATCAGGTTGCCCGCGATGGCCATACCGCCGTTGCCGCCGCCGCCGCCCAGTGACTGGGCGAAGATGCCGTGCGCACCGTCGCCGGCGGTGTCGATGACGCCTGCGTTCTCGACAGTGACCACGCCCGCGGAGTTGCCCGTGCCGCCGGTGCCGCCGTAGCTGAAGGTGAAGGCGCCGCTGTCGGCGCCCGAACGCATGCCCGTCAGCGACAGGATGGACGAACCGTTGCCGCCGCCGCCGCCCAGCGACTGGGCGAAGATGCCGTAGGCGCCGTCGCCTTCCGTGATGATCAGGCCCGTGCCGGTCGCCGCCGTCGGACGGTTGATGACGGTGACGTCGCCGCCCGTGCCGCCGGAGCCGCCCGTGCCGCCGATCAGGACGGCCAGACGGTGCGTGACCTGCTCGGTGGTGGTGAAGCCGGCCACCACGTCGAGCACCAGCCCGCCGTCGCCGCCGCCGCCGCCGATGCTGTTGGCGCTGATCCCCGCCGCGTCGCGGCCGGTGGTCCAGATCGCGCCTTCGTTCAGCACCTTGACGACGCCGCCGTAGCCGCCCGCGCCGCCGGACCCGCCGACGGAGACCGTCAGGTCGTTGCTGTTGCGCGAGCCCTGCAGGCGGGCGTTGATCACCGCGCCGCCGATGCCGCCGCCGCCGCCGATGGACTGGGCGCGGATGCCGTTGGCGTTCACGCCCTCGGTGGTGATGACGCCGGTGTTGGTGACGTCGACCAGGTCGCCGTAGCCGCCCGTGCCGCCGCTGCCGCCGACATTGACCGACACGGTGTTGCTGGTCGCCGCGCCGGGCGAGCCGCCGACCTGGAAGGCCAGGGTGCGGGCGTGACCGCCCACGCCGCCGCCGCCGCCGATCGACTGCGCCAGGATGCCGTCGGAGTTCGCCCCATAGGTGGCGATGCGGTCGTCGCTGGTCACCGTGACGACGCCGGCCTGACCGCCCGTGCCGCCCGTGCCGCCGATGCCGACCGCGGCCGCGCCCGCGGCGCGCACGATGGCGTTCGCCCCCGTGCCGCCGACACCGCCGCCGCCGCCGACCGATTGGGCCAGAATGCCGCGCGAGTCGTCTTGTCTTGTGACGATCTGAGCGTGGTTGAACACATCGACCGCATTGCCGGTCGCGCCGGAGCCGCCTTCCAGGCCGACCGACAGGCCGGCGCTGTAGCCTTCGGCTTGCTGGCCCGTGCCGCTGGTGTGCGCCGCGCCGATCGTGAACGAACCGCTGGAGCCGCCGCCGCCGCCGATCGACTGGGCCAGAATGCCCGACGACAGCCTGCCGTTGGTCTCGATGGCGCCGTCCGCGGTGACGGTGACGTGGCCGCCGTCGCCGCCGGTGCCGCCCAGACGGCCGATCACCAGGTTCATGTTGTTGCGCGACAGCGGACCCATCGCCAGGTCGAACGAGGCGTTGCCGCCGCCGCCGCCGATGGACTGGGCCCGGATGCCCGAGGAGTTGTAGCCCTCGGTGCCGATGTTGCCCGTGTGGTCGACCGTGACCGCCTGGCCGATGCCCGCCGCGCCGCCGCGTCCGCCCAGGGCGAAGCTGACCGAGTTGGCGTTGCGCATCAGGCCCAGGCTGAGGTTCAGGAACGAGCTGCCGCCGCCGCCGCCCAGCGACTGGGCGTGCAGGCCGTCCGCGCCGGAGCCGGTGGTGAAGATGTTGCCCGCGTGGGTGACCTCGACGATGCCGCCGTCGCCCGCGTCGCCGCCGTTGCCGCCGATGGCGACCGTGGCCGCCATCGCCGCGTTCTGGCTGGGCGTACGGTTGGTCAGGGCCAGGGCCATGTTGATCTGGGCCGCGCCGCCGCCGCCGCCGACCGACTGGGCCAGCAGGCCGGTCGAGCCGTCGCCGAAGGTGCGGATCAGATGAGGATCCGCCACGCCGCCCAAGCCGCCTTGATAGCCTCGAACCACGGTGACGTCGCCGCCGTGACCGCCCGCGCCGCCCGAACCGCCGATGCCGACGGCCACCGGCTGGCCGTTCGGCGCGATGGCGCCGACGGCGTTGATGCCGCCCACGCCGCCGCCGCCGCCGATCGACTGGGCCACCACGCCCATCGAGCCGCTCGCGTAATCGACCGCCACGAACCGGTTCAGCCCGGTCAGCGGATCCGCCTGCAGCCGCGCATTGACCAGCACGTCGCCGTTCGAGGTCAGGTCCACGTCGCCCGCGTCGGCGCCCGCGCCGCCGTTGCCGCCCATGCCCGCCGCGAAGGCGAAGCCGTTGGTGCGGCTTTGGCCGCCCGCCAGGGAGATGTTGGCCGCCACGTTCAGGGCGCCCGCGCCGCCGCCGCCGGCGATGCTCTGCACCAGAATGCCGGTGGCGTTCGTGCCCTCGACCATGACCTGGCCGTTCTGGACCACGGTGACGTCGCCGCTGATGTTGCCCGCGCCGCCGAAGCCGCCCAGGCCGAAGACCAGCGAAGGCTCGGTCGTCGACGGGTCGGAGGTGAAGCCGCCCGAGATGTTGATGCCGCCCGCGCCGCCGCCGCCGCCGACCGACTGGATCAGCAGGCCGCGTGAGTTGACGCCGCTGGCGAAGACGTCGGCGTCGATGTCCGCCGTCACGCCCATGCCGAAGCCGCCGCCGCCGCCGAAGCCGCCGATGCCGGCGACCAGCTGGCCGTCCATCGACACGCCGCCCGAGATATTGATGCCGCCGGCGCCGCCGCCGCCGCCGATGGACTGGGCGCCCACCGCGATCCGGTCATCGCCGACCGAGACGACCTGCACCCGGTTCGCGCCCGGCGCCCGGATGGTGAGATCAACCTCGCCCGCGTCGCCGCCCGCGCCGCCGAAGCCGCCGATGCCGATCGCCGCCGTTCGGCTGGTTCCACCGCCGGCGCCGGGGACGGTCAGGCTGATCTGGCCGGTGACGTTCAGGCCGCCCGCGCCGCCGCCGCCGCCGACCGACTGGACCAGCACGCCGTGCGAGCCGTTAGACCGTTCACGATAACCCGGAATGGTGAAGTTCAGACCCGGGAAGATACCCGACAGGTCGATCGGGGCGTGGACGATGTCCGTGCCCACGCCGTTGGCGATGACATTGCCGGTGATGGTCGCGGAGGCGCCCTGCGCCGTGCCGCCGCCGCCGCCGAAGCCGCCCAGGCCGAAGCCGAAGCCGCCGGCCGTGCCCCGCGTGGTACCGGCGATGCCGCCGGTGATGTTCATGCCGCCCGAACCGCCGCCGCCGCCGACGCTCTGGACGATCACGCCGTCCGAGTTGGCGCCGCTGGTGAAGGTGTCGCCGGTCCGGACCAGGGTGACGGATTCGGAATTGCCGCCGCCGCCGCCGAAGCCGCCGATGCCGATGCCGACCGTGCCCGCCGTACCGAGGCCCAGGGCGATCGAACCGTTGACGTTCAACCCGCCCGCGCCGCCGCCGCCGCCCAGCGACTGGACGGTCACGCCGTCGGCCTCGTCGCCCTCGGTCTGATAGTCGCCGATGACAGAGGCGGTGACCACGTCGCTATAGCCGCCCACGCCGCCGAAGCCGCCCAGGCCGAAGCCCGCGGCGACCGCCGCGCTGTTGCCGGCGCTGATGGCCATCTGGCCGGTGATGTTCATGCCGCCCGCACCGCCGCCGCCGCCGACCGACTGGATCAGCGCGCCGTAGGAGCCGCGGCCCAGGGTGTTGACGTCGCCGGTCAGAGCCGCGGTCACGATCCCGGCGTAGCCGCCGCCGCCGCCGAAGCCGCCCAGGCCGACGCCGATCACGCCGTTGACGCCCTGGCTGGCGCTGAAACCGCCCGTGACGTTGAAGCCGCCGGCTCCGCCGCCGCCGCCGACGGACTGGATCAGGGCCCCGTGGGCCTCGTCCCCGCCGGTGACGATGTCGCCCGTCAGCGTCGCCGTCACATTGCCTGCATGACCGCCAGACCCGCCGAAGCCGCCGACGCCTACGCCCAGCACGCCCGCTCCGCCGCCGCTGTCGATCGACAGGCTGACGCCGCCGGTGATGTTGAAGCCGCCGGCCCCGCCGCCGCCGCCGATGCTCTGGATGCTGGCGCCGAACGAACGGTCGCCCAGCGTCAGGATGTCGCCGGTGAAGGTGGTCGTGACGTCACGCGCGAAGCCGCCGCCGCCGCCGAAGCCGCCGACGCCGACCAGCAGGTTGCCGGCTATCGTCTTGGAGCCCGCGATGCCGCCGGTGATGTTGAAGCCGCCCGAACCGCCGCCGCCGCCGACCGACTGGACCAGCAGGGCCGAGGCGTCGTGACCTTGGGTCTCGATGTCGCCGTTGATAGTGGCCGTGACCGCCTCGCCGTCGCCGCCCAGGCCGCCGCCGCCGCCCACGCCGACGCCGATGTTGCCGGCCCCGTTCTTGGCCACGCCGATGCCGCCGGTGATGTTGAAGCCGCCGTTTCCGCCGCCGCCGCCCAGGCTCTGGGCGGTGATGCCGCGCGAGAAGTCACCCAGGGTCAGGACCGCGCTCAGGTCGTCGTTCGGATCGGCCACGCCGAGGTTGACGTTCAGGGTCACGACCCCGCCGTCGCCGCCGATGCCGCCCTGCCCGCCGACGCCCACGCCGACGGTGCCGGCGCCATTGGCCGCCACCGCGATGCCCGCCGAGACGTTGAAGCCGCCCGAGCCGCCGCCGCCGCCGACCGACTGCGCCAGGATGCCGTCGCTGTCTCGTCCGGCGGTCTGGGTCGTGCCCGTCACGTTCAGGGTCGTGTGGCCGGCGTTGCCGCCGCCGCCGCCCGAACCGCCGACGCCGACGTTGATCGCGCCTGAAATCTGGGCGTTGGCCGAGATGCCGCCCGAGATGTTGAAGGCGCCCGCGCCGCCGCCGCCGCCCAGGCTCTGGGCCACGATGGCGTCGGATTGCGCGCCCAGGGTGGTGACGTCGCCGTTGACCGTCGCGGTCACGCGGACCGCGTTGCCGCCCGTGCCGCCCGCGCCGCCCAGGCCGACCGACAGGCCGATGCCGCCGCCGCCCGAACCGACGATATTGCCCGAGACGTTGAAGCCGCCCGCGCCACCGCCGCCGCCGACCGACTGCGCCAGGAAGCCGCCCGACTGGTCGCCTTCGGTGCGAATGCCCACCGCCGTGGCGTCCACAGTGCCGGCGTGACCGCCGCCGCCGCCCGCGCCGCCCAGGCCGACCGAGACCGCGCCGGCATAGCTGCCGCCGCCGCCGATCGTGCCGGCGACATTGAAGCCGCCCGAACCGCCGCCGCCGCCCAGCGACTGGATGACCACGCCCGCCGACTGGTCGCCCTGCGTATAGACTTGGCCGAAGGCGTCGCCGATCACGGCCATGCCGTCGCCGCCCGAACCGCCCGCGCCGCCCAGACCGAAGGCGCCCGCGCCCCCGAAGGTGCCGCCGCCGCCGATGGAGCCGCTGACGTTGAAGCCGCCCGAACCGCCGCCGCCGCCCACCGACTGCACCAGCAGGCCGCCGGACTGGTCGCCATGGGTCCAGATGGTGTCCGCGCTGCCGGTCACGGTCCCGGCGTTGCCGCCGCCGCCGCCCGAGCCGCCCAGACCGATGGAGAGGCCGCCGCCGAAGGTGCCCGCCGCGCCGATCGAGCCCGCGACGTTGAAGCCGCCCGAACCGCCGCCGCCGCCCACCGACTGGACGGTCACGCCGACCGACCGGTCGCCGAAGGTTTCGACCCCATCACGGATATGGCCGGTCACCGCGCCGCCGATGCCGCCCGAACCGCCCGAACCGCCCACGCCCGCGGAAGCGCCGAAGGACGCCGTGCCCGCGGCGGTGACCGCCGCCGAAACGTTGAAGCCGCCGCCGCCGCCGCCGCCGCCGACCGACTGGATCAGCGCGCCGCCCGCGTCGTCGCCGCGAGTCAGAATCGTCCCGTCGAAGGTCGCGTCGACGACGCCGCCGTTCCCGCCGACGCCGCCCGAACCGCCGACGCCGACCGAGACCGAGCCCGAGACCCCGCCCGCGCCGGAGCCGCTCACGGCCACGGTCCAGCCGCCCGTGCCGCCGCCGCCGCCGACCGACTGGGCCACAAGCCCGGTCGAGAACTGGCCGTCCGTCTGGATCGCGCCGCCCGAGTTGACGTCGACCTCGCCGCCTAGACCGCCCGCGGCGCCCGAACCGCCCAGGGCCAGGGCGAAGGCGCCCGAAATCGTCTCGCCGCCGGAGAAGGCCATGGACAGGGCGAAACCGCCCGAACCGCCGCCGCCGCCGACCGACTGGGCGAACAGACCTTCGGCGTAATCGCCGTCGGTGATGATGGTGACGTCGCCGTCGACCATCACATGGCCGCCGTGACCGCCCGTGCCGCCATTGCCGCCGACCGCCGCGCTGGCGCCGATCGCATAGCCGAACGAGGTCTGGGTCGCGAAACCGCCCGAGCCGCCGCCCCCGCCCACCGACTGGGCGAAGACGCCGCGAGACCGATCGCCCGTGGTGAAGATGACCGGCGACACCGACTGGGTGACGCCGCCGACGGTGACGGTGCGGTTGAAGAAGTTGACGTCGACATCGCCGCCGAGGGCGCCCGTGCCGCCCGTGCCGCCGATGGCCACGCCGGCGAAGGCGCTGACCGAGTTGGAAATGCCGCCGTTGCCGCCGCCGCCGCCCACCGACTGGGCGAAGACGCCGTGCGCGTCATCGCCATGAGTGGTCAAGTTATTGGAATTGTTGACGGTCACCAGACCGGACAGGGCTCCGGCCCCGGCGCTGCCGCCAATGGTCAGGAACACCCCGCCGGCCGATCCGCCGTCGCCGCCGCCGCCGCCCACCGACTGGACCTGCAGGGCGTGCGACCGGGCGCCGAAGGTTTCGATGGCGCCGTTATTGGTGACGGTCACCGCCGCGCCGGTGCTGGCCGAGGTGCCGCTGCCGCCCAGGGTGACCAGGCCGCCGCCGTCGCCGCCCGCGCCGCCGCCGCCGCCGACCGACTGGGCGAAGATGCCGCGCGCGAAGCCGCCGTGAGTGGTGATCCGGCCGTCGTTGTTGACGGTCACGACGTTGCCGTTGCCGCCCACGCCGCCCGAGCCGCCCAGCGCGGCCACGCCGCCGCTGGTGGATCCGGTGCCGCCGCCGCCGCCGACCGACTGGGCGAAGACGCCGTCGCCGCCGCGGCCCCAGGTGGTGATGTCGCTCGCGCCCGTGGTGGTCACGGTGACCGTTCCGGCGCCGCCGGCGCCGCCGCCCGAGCCGCCCAACGCCACCACGGCCCCGGTTCCCAGCGCATTGCCGCCGCCGCCGCCGATCGACTGGGCGAAGATGCCGCGCGCGTCGCGCCCGACCAGCCCCGTCGTATCCGTGCTGCTGCCGACGGAGATGACCGCGCCGCTGTCCACGGTGACGTTGCCGCCCGTGCCGCCGCTGGCGCCGCGCGAGCCGACGGCCACGACCAGGGCGCCGCTGACGCCGCCGTTGCCGCCGCCGCCGCCGATCGACTGGGCGAAAATGCCGTGCGAAGCCTCGCCGGTGGTGGTGATGAATGTGCCGTTCTGGGCGAAGACCTGGGCGATCTGCCCGTTGCCGCCCGTGCCGCCGCCCGATCCGATCGTGCCCAGGCCGACGCTGAAGCCGCCTTCGCCGCCGCCGCCGCCGATCGACTGGGCGAACAGGCCGTAGGCGGCCCGGCCCGACGTATAGATCTCGGATCCGGTCTGGGCGCGCACGATCGCCGTGCCGCCGTTGCCGCCCGCCGCCCCGTCCGAACTAAAGGTCACCAGGCCCCCGGCGTTGCCGGCGTCGCCGCCGATACCGCCGATGCTCCGGGCCGTCACGCCGGACGAGCCGTCGCCCGTGGTGGTGATGCGGCCGTAGTTGATGGCTTCCGCCGCGCCGCCGTGGCCGCCGGTGTTGCCCGAGCCGCCGCTGCCGAACAGGCCGTAGCTGCCGCCGCCGCTGCCCGCGCCGCCGCCCAGAGACTGGGCGTAGACGCCGTGCGAGGCGATGCCGCTGGTGGTGATGTTGCTGTAGTTGGTGACGGTCGCGCTGCCGCCCGCGCTGCCGCTGCCGCCCGACCCACCGGTGGAGAAGCCGTACCCCGAACCGCCGGCGCCGCCGACGCCCGCCCGGCTCTGGGCCATGACGCCGTGCGAGCCGTTCCCCGAGGTCGAGATGGTTCCGACGTGCGAGGTCAGGTTGACGTTGCCGCCCTCGCCGCCCCGCCCGCCCGAGGCGCCGCTGGCGCCCAGGTAGCCGTCGCCGCCCGAGCCGCCGTTGCCGCCCACGCTGGCCACGATGATGCCGGGACGCCCGTTGGACGCGGTGCTGATGTCGCCGTGCGCGGCCGTCACATCGACCGTGATGTCGGCGCCGCGCGCGCCTGCGCCGCCCGAATTGGCCGAAACAAACAGGGCGCCGTCCCGGCCGCCGCTGCCGCCCGCCGCCTGACGGACGTCGGCATAGGCGTTGTTGTCGCCGGCGCCCGAGGGCAGCGGCAGGGGGCCGGCGGGTCCGCCGCCGGGATTGGTGCTCAGGGCGGTGACCGTGCTGACGACCTCGCCGTTGGCCAGGGTCACCGAGACAACCCGGCCCGAGACCGTGGTCTGGGACGCGATGGCCGAGGTCACCGCGGGGTTGGCGGGACTCGGAAGGTGCGCGCCGACGGTGATGGTGGTCAGGATGAACTGGTCGCCGGTCACGATCACGCCGTTGGGGACCACGGCGGTGACGGTGACGTTCAGGCCGGTGACCGGATGCACGATGGTGTCGCCGACCGCGATCGACAGCGGGCTGACGATGACCGGGGCGCTGACCGGCGGCACGTCCGTCGCGGCGGCCGCGGCCATGGGCCAGAAGGCGGCGCCGGCGGCGACGAGGGCGGCGATGCGGCGCAGATTGCGGGCCAGGCGGCGGTTGCGGATCGTGTCGCCGACGCGGGGACGCCGGGTCTCGCTCGCCAGCGCCATGCGCGCGCAGAGGCGCTGCAGCGAGGCGCGCAGCAGGCCGTCGATATCGTCAGGGTGTCCGGCCAGCAGTTCGCACAGGCTGTCCAGCTCGGCGATCGAAGCTTGTCGGGAGCGAACCGGAATGCGTTCCGGCTCGAGATTGCCGGCCAATTGATCCACCAGCAGCGCGACACGCGCCAGCCGGTTCGCCCTTACGGAACGCCCCATAACCTTAACCCCTGGTTATCCACCCCGTAGAAACCCTTAACACACAAATATGCACAAGGCGTTTCGCTTCTAGGTAGAACAGCTAACCTTACTCAGGGGACTGCGACAAATCTGCAAGACGAGGCGGCCGCCAGCGTCAGGCAACGTTGCTGGAAACCCGCGGGATCGGGCTTCACGCCGGTGTCGATCCAGCCTTCGAGCGCGGTCAGAGCGGTCAGATAGCCGCCGTCCTCCAGCTTGCTGTGCTGATCCTCGTCGGTCAGCGCCTGCGCCAACAGGTCCGACCGGCCCGCCCGCGCGACCGTCTCGGCGTACATCGCGTCGGCCTGCCAGGTGACGGTCGGATCGTGGCGGGCGTGGATGCTCACGGTCGGGGCGACGATCAGGCCGGACAGGTCGGCGTCATAGGCCAGCCGCGCCACGGCCCGCGGATCCGCCGTGAACCGCTCGACGCCCGCGTTCAGGGCCGCGTCGTCGGAAGATCCGCTGTAGACCGTATGGCTGTTGTCGAACGGGTTCAGCCCGCCCAGCCGCTTCTGCACCAGATCCTGGAACAGGAAGGTGGCCCAGTTCATGTGGGCGACCAGTTCGTCTTCCTCGATGCCTGTGACCGCCAGAATGTCGCGCAGGCGGCGCGTCTGGTCCGCGCGGCGGTCGCGCTGGGACAGGCCCACCCCGGTGCACTCCACGATCCGGCGGCGCAGCTCGGCCCGGGTCATCGTGGCGTTGGCGGGCAGCCCCTGCCAAACCGGGTAGGCGCCGTCCTGCCGGGCCGGGTGGTTGCCGCAATAGAACTGGTAGACCGCCCGCAGGTCGGCCCGGAACTGATAGGCCCGCGTGCCGCCCATCAGCACGCCGTTGGTCAGCAGCACGCCGTCGTAGTTGGCGCGTCCGTCGCTATCCAGCGCGTACAGCTCCGCCGCCTTGGCCGCGACGTTCCCGCCCCACGACTGGCCGTGCAGGATGGTGCGGTCGGGCCTTCCGAAACGGGCCCAGAAGATCTTGCGGCTGTTGTCGGCGTCCTCGGCGGCCATCCGCACGCCGTAACCGCCGCGGCGGTAGGTCGACCCGATCCAGGCGTAGCCCTGCCGCACCATGACGGCGAACCGGTCCAGGTCTTCCAGCGAGTCCGGCGCTTCGGGATCGCCGGTGCGCGGCCCGCCATGGGCGTGGACGATCAGCTTTCGGTTCCACGTCGTCGGCATGGCGATGACGTACCAGGCGCCGTTGGCGTCCCGGCCCGACAGGCAGCGCACCTCGCGCCCGACCGAGGCCGGGCAGTCGATGGGGACGACGTCGTTCGCCGGCGCCTGTGCGCCCGCCGCCGACGGGACCGCCAGCATCAGGGCTCCGATCAGTCCGGCCAGTCGCTTCATGAGGGCTCCGCGCATACAGGTCCGGCGCGGACCGTTCGATCCGCGCCGGCTCAGTTCAGTCTCAGAACGTCTTGGAAATGTCGACGTACAGGTAACGGCCATAAGGGCGCTGGACCGAACCCAGATAGCCGCCGTCGGCCAGCGACGGCCCCTCGTCGGTCAGGTCCCGCACGCCGACGCGCAGCTCCGTCCCGGCAGCGGCGCCGAACTGGTCCTCGAACGTGTACTGGCCGTACAGGTTGAAGACCGTCTGGTCCGACACCTTCCACGGCGTGCCCGTCGCGCTCAGCAGGCTCGTCTGGAAGACCTCGCTCACATACTGGGTCGAGGCTCCGACCCGCCACGGGCCATGCCGCCAGGTGAAGCTGGCGTTGATCTTCCATTCCGGACGACCGTTCTGGGCGATCAGCTGGCTCGAGTCCGGCAGTGGGGTCAGCGCGTTGATCGTCCCGGCCGCGCGGGCGGCGTACAGCGAGTCCACGATGTCCCCCGGCGCCCGCGAGAAGGTCAGCAACTGCTGGGCGTTGGCGCGGAAGATGAAGGTGCCCCACTCGGTGCGGCGCTTGGCCCAAGAGAAGCCGAAGTCCATGCCTTCCACCGTCTGCGGCAGCAGGTTGATGAACCGGTCGCTGATGGTCTGGGCCGTGCCGACCGCGGTCAGGCCGGTGCCGGCGAACAGGTCGATGTCGTCCTGGTTCGGCGTCGAGCGCACCACGTTCGGATTGGTTTGGCCCTGCACCCGGTTCAGATACTCCAGCGCCAGGGCCGTCTGGGCGCCCAGAAGGCCGACGATCTGCTCCTGCTCGATCTTCCAGCGGTCGACCGTGAAGGTGAAGTCGCCCAGCACTTCCGGAAGGAAGGTCGGCTGGAACACCAGGCCGTAGGACCAGTTGGTGCTCTCTTCCGGCTGCAGGTCCGGATTGCCCGCGATCTGCAGCGAAACGCTGGCGGTGCGGGTGCACTGGGTCATGTTGGCGATCGTACCCTTGCGGATGTCCGCCTCGCAGCGGATGAAGTCCGGGGCGCTCGCCAGACGGGCGTACTGGGTGGCGTTCACCTGCTCCAGGTTCGGGGCGCGGAAGCCTTCCGAGTACGAACCGCGGAGGCGCAGGCCGTCGACCACGTCCCAGGCGACGGCGATCTTCGGTTTGGCGACCGAACCGAAGTCCGAATAGTGCTCGACCCGGCCCGCCAGCTGCACGTCGATGCTCTGCACCAGCGGGATGTTCATCTCCGGCGAGACCACCGGGATGGCGAACTCGACGAAGGCGCCCGACACGGTGCGGTCGCCCTTGGTGTCCGGGTTGGGGCTGACCGCCGACACGTTCGACAGATTGGTCTCGCCGGTCACCATGTCGACGAAGGTGTGGGTGCCGTCCAGGTTCTCGTCGCGGTCGTCGCTCTGGGTCTCGCGACGAAGCTCGACGCCCGCCGCCACGCCGACCGGACCGCCGGGCAGCTGGAACAGGTCGTTGCGCGACATCTTGAAGTCGGCCAGCGCCAGGGTCGTGCGCGACAGGCGGCGCATGTCGAAGACGATGGCGTCGATCGCCGCCTGCGACGAGGGCGTACAGTCGTTGTAGCTGGGCGTATCCACGCAGCCGCCGTTGAACGGATTGTAGGCGTCCGGCGTGGACAGGGCGAGCTGCTGCTGCAGCTTGGTCATGTTGATGTTGGGCGAGATGTCCTCGGCCTCGGCCTCGGAGTACAGCACCGCGCCTTCCCAGTCGAAGCCGCGCCATTCGCCGCGCAGGCCGCCGAGGATGCGCGTCTGGTAGTTCTTGACCGTCACCTCCTGGAAGCCTGCGTCGGCGAAGCGGTAGTTGCCCAGGCGCACAGCCAGGCCGCCGGCGGGAACATTGGTCAGATTGGGCAGGCGGTTCGGATTCGGTTGGCCGTTGATCGTCGTTGGACCGAACGGGTTCCAGTAGTTGGAGGCCGGGATCCACAGGCCGTTCAGGTTCACCACCGGCGGCTGGATCGCCTTGCTCTCGGCGGCATAGAACGACAGCTCGCCGAAGGCCGTGATGTTGTCCGTCAGGTCATAGTGGCCGGTCACGTAGATGTTGGCGCGCTCGACCGACGGGCGGACCGTGGTGCCCTTGCGGGTGTCGAAGCGCATCTCGCGGTTCACGCCGTTGTAGGCCGCCGCCCCGCTGACCAGACAGGTCGCGCCCAGGTCCACGCCGACGCAACCGAAGCTTTCCGGCTGATAGTGGAAGGCCCCGGCGGCGGTCGTCAGGACCACATTGTTCGAACGCGGACGCGTCGCCGTCGTCACGGGGGCGATGCTCAGCGCGGCCCAGGTCGTGTGCGACGAGCGGGCGTCCGCCACGGTCGAGGTCTGATAGCCGTCGAAGCCGGAGAAGAAGCCCCGCATGTCGTCACTGGACGTGAAGTCCTGCTCGTCCGCCATCAGTTGGGTGCGGTCGGCGTAGTTGAGGAATAGCGAGAGGTTGCCGCGGTCGAAATTCTTGCCCGCGAAGACGTTGAACTCGAACTCGCGCAGGCCCGTGCCCTCGGCGCCGCCGTAGCGGGTCTGCAGCGTCAGGCCGTCGAAGTCGTCCTGCAGCACGGTGTTGACCACGCCCGCCACCGCGTCCGCGCCGTAGATGGCCGCGGCGCCGTCCAGCAGCACCTCGACGCGCTCAAGGCCCGCCACCGGAATGGCGTTGGAGTTGTAGCTCAGCACCGGCACCGTACCGGTGTCCGAGGTCCCCTGGCTGGTCGGGTGCTGCACCATCCGGCGGCCGTTCACCAGCACCAGGGTGTTGCCCACGCCCAGCGAGCGCAGGTTGACCGAGTTCACGTCGCCGCGCGCCGAGTTGGAGGTCTGCGGGTTGTTGGCGCTGTCGAACAGCACGTCGCCCATTTGCGGGATCGAGCGCATCAGGTCGTCGCCCGACACCGCGGCGACGGCGTCCATCTGCTCGCGATCGACCACCACCACCGGCAAGGCGTTGGTCGTCGAGGCGCCGCGGATTTGCGAGCCGACCACGACCACTTCGCCCAGATCGGCGGCGCTCTCCTGCGGCGACTGCGCCCCCTGCGGCGCGGTCTGGACCGGAGCCTCCTGAGCGGCCGCGGCGCCCGCGCTGAGCAGGGCCACAACCGCCGCGCCGCCCAGCAGCGCGCCTCTATGCATCGACTTCATTCCCGTTCCTCCCATTTAACCCCCAGCCGTTTCTCAGTCGGCTGTAAGAGCTTCCTTGTCCCCCGGCCCTGCGGCCGGATCCGGTGGCGCGGCTAGCGCCTTCGGTTGTGATTTCAGCGCGGCGTGGAGCGCATTGCCGTCCAGCTCGCCCTCCCAGCGGGCGACGACCAGGGTCGCCACCGCATTGCCCACGAAGTTGGTCAGCGCCCGACACTCGCTCATGAAGCGGTCGATGCCGAGGATCAGCGCCATGCCGGCGACCGGCACGCTGGGCACCACGGCCAGCGTCGCGGCCAGGGTGATGAAGCCGGCGCCGGTGATGCCCGCCGCGCCCTTGGAGCTGAGCATGGCGACCAGCAGCAGCAGCACCTGCTGCTCCAGCGTCAGGTGGATGTTCATGGCCTGGGCGATGAACAGCGCCGCCATGGTCATGTAGATGTTGGTGCCGTCCAGATTGAACGAATAGCCCGTCGGCACGACCAGCCCGACCACCGACTTCGGCGCGCCGGCGGCTTCCAGCTTCTGCATCAGGCTGGGCAGCGCGGCCTCGGACGACGAGGTGCCGAGCACCAGCAGCAGCTCTTCCTTCAGATAGCCGATCAGCTTGAAGATCGAGAAGCCGTTGGCCCGGCAGACGAGGCCCAGCACGCCCAGCACGAAGATCAGCGAGGTCAGGTAGAAAGTGGCGATCAGGGCGATCAGATTGGCGATCGACGCCAGCCCATAGGCCCCGATGGTGAAGGCGAAGGCCCCGAAGGCGCCGATCGGCGCGGCCTTCATCAGGATGGCCACTAGGCGGAAGACCACCTGGCTCAGCGACTCCAGCGCCCGCACCATCGGCACGGCGGGCGCCCCGACGATGGCCAGCGAGATGCCGAACAGGATCGACACGAACAGGGTCTGCAGGATGTTGCCCTCGACGAAGGGGCTCAGCAGCGTGGTCGGGATGATGCCGGTCAGGAAGCCGACGATGGTCGTCTCATGCGCGGCGGCGGCGTACTGAGCCACGGCCCCGCTGTTCAGCGTCGATGGATCGATGTTCAGCCCGCGGCCCGGCTGCACCACATTGGCGATCACCAGGCCGATGATCAGGGCCAGGGTCGAGAAGACGAAGAAGTAGGCGAACGCCTTGCCGGCCACCCGGCCGACGCGTTTCAGGTCGCTCATCCCGGCGATGCCGGTCGAGATCGTCAGGAAGATCACCGGGGCGATGATCATCTTCACCAGCTTGATGAAGGCGTCGCCCAGCGGCTTCAGGTCTTTACCCAGCTCCGGCCAGAAATGGCCGATGAGCCCCCCGGCGACGATGGCCGCGAGGACGAGCACGTACAGGCTACGGTACCAGGGCTTGCGCGCTGCGCCTGCCTCCGGCGTGGATGCAATCTGGATCAAAAGACCCTCCCGAAGAGACCGCTTGCCGGTCCCGGTTCGATTCACCGTCTGATGCGGTGACGTGGGGTCATTATCGTGAGCCCCGGTCCGGCCTCGCAAGCGAAAGGCCGGAATCGTCTACCGCATTGACTTCTCAACGCTTACTTGCCTTTTCGCGCTTGCAAAAAACGCGATTTGAGCGGATTTCCGCACACGTCGTCTCGACATATGTGCGAAATCCCGCATTAGTCCTTCCATGCCCCGTTTTCTCGATTCCGCACAGGGCCAGTGGCGGGTCTTCGCCGTCTTCTGGCTGGTCATCGCGGTCGCCGCCGCCATGGTCGCGGGCGAGGTCGCGCGGCGCGAGGCGCGGGCCGAGGCCCTGCGTCAGGCGGCCACCGCCACCGCCCTGCACGCCGCCGTCCTGCGCAGCGAGCTGGAGCGGCATCGCTCCCTGCCGATGGTCCTGGCCCAGGATCCCGACCTGCAGGCCCTGCTGGCCCGCCCGGACGCCGCGGCCGTCGATCGGCTGAACCGCAAGTTCGAGGGGCTGGCGCGCGAGACCCGCGCCGCCGTCATCTATGTGCTGGACGCCCGCGGCCTGGCCCTGGCCGCCAGCAACTGGAACCAGCCGATCAGCTTCGTCGGCTCCGACTACCGCTTCCGGCCCTATTTCTACGAGGCCATGCGCGACGGTCAGGCCAGCTTCTTCGCCCTGGGCACGGTCAGCGGTCGTCCCGGCCTCTATCTCTCGCGCCGCATTTCGGGCGCTGACGGCCGTCCCCTCGGCGTCATCGTCGCCAAGGTCGAGTTCGACGCCCTGGAGACCGAATGGCGCGCGTCGGGCGAACCGACCTATGTCACCGACGGCGACGGCGTGGTGCTGATCACCACGGTCTCCGACTGGCGCTTCCACACCACCGGCGCCCTGCGGCCCGACCGCCGCCGGCGCCTGGCCGTCGATCAGACCGCGGGGCGCGCCGACCTGTCGGCCCTGCCCTTCGAAGCGCTCGCGCCCGGCCTGATCCGCCTGTCCCGAAATGTGCCGCCGGACCTCTACGCCCGCGCCTCCGCGCCGATCCCGGACCTCGGTTGGCGGCTGCACCTGCTGTCGCCGTCCGGCGCCGCCATCAGCCGGTCGATCATGGTCGCGCGGGTCGTCGCCCTGCTCAGCGTCGCCCTTTTGGCGGGCCTGGCCGGCATCCTGCTGCGCCGCCGCCAGCGCGCCATCGCCAAGGCCGCCGAGGACGTGGCCGCCCGTATCGACCTGGAGCGTCAGGTCGACGCCCGCACCGCCGAGCTGCGCGCCGCCAACGACCAGCTGAACCTCGAGATCGAGGAACGCCGCCGTCTCGAAAAGGGCCGCCAGGACCTGCAGGACGAACTGATCCAGGCCAACAAGCTGGGCGCCCTGGGCCAGATCGCGGCGGGCGTAGCGCATGAGATCAACCAGCCCATCGCCGCCATCCGCACCCATGCCGACACGGCGTCCGTCTATCTGGACCGGCAGGACACGGACGGCGCCAACCGCGCCCTGACCCGCATCGGCGAGCTGACCCAGCGGGTCGGCGCCATCACCGATGAACTGCGCGCCTTCTCGCGCAAGACCCGCTCCGGCGCCGTACCGGTCAGCGTCGAGGCGGCCATCGACGGCGCCCTGCTGCTGGTCGGCGCCCGGCTGCGCGAACGCGGGGTGACGCTCCAGCGCGGCCGCGTCCCCGCCGGGCTCGAGGTGCGGGCCGAGCGCAACCGCCTCGAGCAGGTCGTCCTCAACCTGCTGCAGAACGCCATCGAGGCGCTGGAGGGCGTCCCCTCCCCGGTCATCGACATCTCGGTCGCCGTCCGGGCGGGCAAGGTCACCGTACGCATCTCCGACAACGGACCCGGCGTCTCGCCCGAGGTGCTGGACCGCCTGTTCACCCCCTTCACCACCGACAAGCGCGACGGGATGGGCCTGGGTCTCGTCATCAGCCGCGACATCGTCGCCGGCTTCGGCGGCGAACTGGTCCACGAACCCACCCCCGAAGGCGCCGTCTTCAAGATCGTACTGGCGAAGGCCGCATGAGTTTCCAGCCCTGCAACCGCGTCGCCCTGGTCGAGGATGACGACGCCTTCCGCGCCGCCCTGGCCGAACGACTGGGCCTGTCCGGCCTGGCGATCTCCGAGTTCGCCTCCGGCGACGCCGCGCTGAAGGCGCTGGACGCCCGTTTCGACGGCGTGGTGGTCACCGACCTGCGCATGCCCGGTCTCGATGGGCGTCAACTGGTCGATCGACTTGCCGTGCTGGACCCGGACCTTCCCGTCGTCGTGATGACCGGCCATGGCGACATCGCCGAAGCCGTCGATGTGATGAAGCGCGGAGCCTACGACTTCCTGGCCAAGCCCTTCGCCCCCGAACGCCTGCTGGAGACCCTGAACCGCGCGCTGGAGAAGCGGGCCCTGGTGCTGGACAACCGCCGCCTCGCCACCCTGGCCATGGACGACGAATGGTCCATTCCGCTCAGCGGCGAGAGCCGGGCCGTCACCGCCCTGCGCGCCGCCATCCAGCGTCTCGCCGACGCCGAGGTCGACGTCCTGATCGAGGGCGAGACCGGGGCGGGCAAGGAGGCCGTCGCCCGCGCCATTCACAACGCCGGCCGTCGTCGGGTGAAGCCCTTCGTCGCCGTCTCCTGCGCCACCCTGCGCGAGGAGGGGCTGGAGAGTCAGCTGGTCGGTCACGCCGCCGGCGCCTTCCCCGGCGCCCTGCGCCGCCGCGAGGGCCAGATCGAGCAGTCGCATCAGGGCAGCCTGTTCCTGGACGAGATCGACCTGGCCCCCCGCGCCGCCCAGCTGCTGCTGCTGCGGGTGCTGGAGGAGCGCGAGGTCATGCCCCTGGGCGCGGGCGAGGCCCACGCCCTGGACCTGCGCATCGTCGCCGCCACCAAGGCCGATCCGGCCGAGGCCGTGGCCCGCGGCGATCTGCGCGAGGACCTGTTCTATCGGCTCAACGTCGTGCGCGTGCGCATCCCGCCCCTGCGCGAGCGGCGCGAGGACGTGCCCCTGCTGTTCGCCCGCTTCCTCGATCGCGCCGCGCGGCGGCTGGGCCGGGACATCCCGCCCATCGACCACGCCATCCGCCGCCGCCTGCTTGAGCACGACTGGCCGGGCAATCTGCGCGAACTGTCCAACTACGCCAGCGAGGTCGCCGTCGGCATCGCCGCCCCGACCGAACGGCTGGAGACGGACCGCAGCCTGTCCAGACAGGTGCAGGACTATGAGGCCGAACTGATCCGCGAGGCCCTGACCGCCCACAGCGGCGACATGCGCCGGGTCACCGACAGCCTGAAGATCCCGCGCAAGACCCTGTACGACAAGATGGCCCGCCACGGCATCCAACCGTCCGAGCACAGGCGGCGCTAGCGGAGCGCGTCCAGCCCCACCGCGATCGCCCCCATCGGCCCGGCCATCGCGCCCAGGCCCGGCGGCTGCACGAAGGCGTCGATGTCGGCGGCGATAGCGCCCGCCGTACCGTACCCCGCCAGGCTCTCGACCAGCGAGGCGCGCAGGCGGTCGAACAACCACGGCTGCCCATCCGCCACCCCGCCGCCGATCAGGATGCGCTGCGGACAGGCGGTCAGCACCAGATTGTGCAGCATCCCGCCCAGCGCATGCACCACCATGTCCCAGGCCGGGTCGTCCGGCGTCAGTGCGCCGCCCGGCTTGCCCGCGCGGGCCTCCACCGCTGGTCCGGACGCCAGCCCCTCGACGCAGTCGCCGTGATAGGCGCAGACGCCCGGCCAGTCGTCCCCGGGCAGCCGCCCGACCTTCAGATGGCCGACCTCCGGATGGCCCAGCCCGCGCACGGTCCGCCCGTTGATCACCAGCCCGACCCCGATCCCGGTGCCCACGGTCGCATAGGCGTGGCTCTCCAGTCCGCGCGCCGCACCCCACCGTCCCTCGGCCAGCGCCGCGCCGTTCACGTCCGTGTCCAGCCCGACCGGCACGCCGAAACCCCGGTGCAGCGTGTTCAGGTCGGCCCAGCGCCAGACCAGCTTGGTCGTCTCGGTGATGTGCCCGTATTTCGGCGCGCGCGGGTCCAGCTCCACCGGCCCGAAGCTGGCGATGCCGATGGCCGCGAAGCCCGGCCCGGCCGCCCAGCGCTCCAGCACCGCGCGAAGGGCGCCCAGCGTCTCCTCCGGCGTGGTCGTCGGCAGGCGGATTTCGTCGCGGATGTCGTCGGGTCCCGACGCCAGCACGCAGACGCATTTGGTGCCGCCCAGTTCGATGCCCGCGATCAGCGGCGATCCGATTCCCGTGTCCATGGCGGCACCCTGCCGCGTCGCGCCTCATTCCGCCATGCCCCGGCGGACCGGTGCGGGCTTGGCGCCGTGCGATTCAACCGTCACTGGTAGGCCATGGGGCGGGACGACATTCTGGACTGGCTGGAGGCCGAGGCCATCCACATCCTGCGCGAGACCGTCGCGGGGACCGAGCGTCCGGTCATGCTGTTCTCGGGCGGCAAGGACTCCGCGGTCATGCTGCACCTGGCCCGCAAGGCCTTCCATCCCGCGCGGCCGCCCTTCCCCCTGCTTCACGTCGATACGATGTGGAAGTTCGAGGCCCTGTACGCCTTCCGCGACGCCGCCGCGGCGGCCGCCGGCCTGCCCTTGATCGTGCACCGCAATCCGGAAGCGCAGGCCGCCGGGATCAATCCCTTCGGCCACGGCGGCGCGGTCCATACCGACCTCTGGAAGACCCAGGGGTTGAAACAGGCGCTGGATGCGGGCCGGTTCGATGCGGCTTTCGGCGGAGCCCGCCGCGATGAGGAGAAGAGCCGCGCCAAGGAGCGCATCGTCTCCGTCCGCACCGCCGCCCACGGCTGGGACCCGCGCGACCAGCGGCCCGAGCTCTGGAGCCTCTACAACACCCGCCTGAGCCAGGGGCAGACGCTGCGCGTCTTCCCCCTCTCCAACTGGACCGAGCTCGACGTGTGGCGCTACATCCTGCGCGAAGGCGTCGCCCTGCCCGATCTCTATCTCGCCGCCGACCGCCCGGTGATCGACCGCGACGGCGTCCTGCTTCTGGCCGAAGATGCGCGCCTCCGCCTCCGGCCCGGCGAGACGCCGGTCGTGCGCCGCGTCCGCTTCCGCACCCTCGGCTGCTGGCCCCTGACCAGCGCCGTCGAGAGCCGGGCCGACACCCTTCAGGACGTGGTCGCCGAGGTCGCCGCCGCCACCGCCTCTGAACGGCATGGCCGCGCCATCGACCACGATCCCGCCGCCTCCATGGAGCGCAAGAAGCGCGAGGGCTATTTCTGATGGCCCCCGTTCCGATGCCCCCCGTGCGTGTAATCGCCTGCGGTTCGGTGGATGACGGCAAGTCGACCCTGATCGGTCGCCTGCTGCATGACGCGGGCGCCGTCTCGGTCGATCATCTGGCCGCCCTGGGGCCCGATCCGGACTTGTCGCTTCTGGTCGACGGCCTCGCCGCCGAGCGCGAACAGGGCGTCACCATCGACGTGGCCTGGCGCGCCTTCGATCTGGGCGGCCGCCGCTTCATCCTCGCCGACGCGCCCGGGCATGAGCAGTACACCCGCAACATGGCCACCGCCGCCTCCACCGCCGACGCGGCCGTGGTGCTGGTCGATGCGCGCAAGGGAGTCCTGACGCAGACCCGGCGCCACACCCGCATCCTCGCCCTCATGGGCGTCC